>MDTG01361870.1_pt1 | contig 33462 bp, 35 predicted proteins | sample 811421 | NCBI WGS metagenome assembly MDTG01 (sample SAMN05326645, study PRJNA326480) | marine metagenome | isolation source: seawater | place: Pacific Ocean: South East | collected 2011
AATGTATTCTAAAACAACTAAAGGAGTGACGGTTACTGTCACGCCCTACTTCTTAGATGATCAATCCTCTCCGCAAGAAAGTCACTATGTTTGGGCTTATCAAGTTAATATCAAAAACTTAAGCGAGAACACCATGAAACTCAATCATCGTAACTGGCTAATTATTGATGCCAATGGAAAAATTATGAATGTGAACGGCGAAGGAGTAGTTGGAGAATTTCCGATCTTGCAACCTGGTGAAAGCTTTGAATATACCAGTGGAACTCCTCTGAAAACCACCAACGGAATTATGCAAGGTTTTTATTTGATGTCCCAAGACAATGGAGAGCAATTAAAAATCGATATCCCAGCCTTTTCTCTTGATAGCCCATATAATAAAAAAAACTTTCATTAATTATTAATGTTTAATTTCAAACCCATTGCCCTAGTTGGAGGAACTGTTATTTGTGCAGTTGGATTTCTTCTTTTTGTTCCACTCATTACTGAAATTATTTATCAAACCGAATCATGGCAGTCTTATGCTGTCCCCATTCTCCTCTACCTCATCGTGGGAGGATCATTAGTGATTACCAACCGCAACGTGGAACTAAAAATTTCAACCAAAGAAGCATTTATTATCACCTCTCTTTCATGGATTTTACTCTCTCTTCTTTGTGCAGTGCCTTTTATTTATACCCAATCCAGTCTTTCCGTAGTCGACTCTCTTTTTGAATCTATGAGTGGTATCACCACCACAGGAGCAACCATTCTCAGCAATCTTGATGAACTTCCCAAAGGAATTTTAATCTGGCGAGCGTTATTACAATGGTTAGGGGGAATTGGGATAGTGGTGATTGCCCTTGTGATTTTACCATTTCTTCGAATTGGGGGAATGCAACTTTTCCACCTTGAAGGTGACGACCCCTATGAAAAATTCTTACCTAAAATCTCCTCAGTGGTTTCTAAAATCATTTTAGTATATGTAGCTTTAACTTTACTCCTCACCGCCCTTTATTTTTTAAACGGGATGATTTTATTTGATGCCATTGCCCATAGCTTTACAACTATCTCGACAGGAGGGTTTTCCACCCGCAACGAGTCATTTGCGTATTTTCAAAGTAATTCTATTTTAAATATCGCAATCATTTTTATGATCATTGGAAGTATTCCTTTTTTACTTTTAGCGCAAACAACTCTAACTAATATTTTAAATGTCATTAAAGATCATCAAGTAAGACTTTTTTTGATAATCCTAATTATCTCTATCACCATGATTTATTATTTTGCCAGAAACTATATTGACGGTGATATCTTTCATCAATTATCAACAATAAGCTTTAATACTATCTCCATTATCTCTGGTACTGGTTATGTCAGTGATAATTTTGAAAACTGGGGAAATTACGCATCCATTCTTTTTTTGTTTTTAATGTTTATTGGCGGATGTGCGGGCTCAACCACAGGAGGTCTTAAAATTTTTCGATTTCAAATTCTATTCAAATATATCGTTCTTCACCTAAAAAAAATGCTTCAACCCCATATGGTTATTTCCGCTCAATTTAACGGCAAAAAAGTACCTGAATCCACTTATGAGTCCGTGATGACATTCTTTTTTATCTATATCATCACTTTCGCAACATCGGCCCTGCTTCTCTCTTTTAGTGGTATAGATTTTTTAACCTGTATCTCAGCTGCAGCCTCAGCTATTTCCAATGTCGGACCGGGATTAGGAGAAATTATCGGACCTGAGGGTAATTACGGCTCACTTACTGATTATTCAAAACTGGTTCTGACACTCACCATGTTTTTAGGAAGACTTGAGATGCTTACCATATTCGTCCTTCTGTTGCCCTCTTTTTGGAAAAATTAAATTTTTGATTTTAAATCACGACTGAGTCGCAAAACCAAATCACTTTGGGTGTTTTGAATGACTGTGTCAAATTCAGCAAGACTAAAATTTCCAGACAGTGTGCCGTATGATGATACATAACCCTCAATCATTTTAGTCTGAGATAGGCTGGGTTTATTTAGGACAACATTAAAAGACAAGGATATATCAACTCTTTTTCCATCGCTAATAGAAGAGATTTCTTCCAAATAATTGTAAATTTTAAATTTCATCTCTCCATCAAAGCCATCAATCTTGACTTTTTGATCAAACCACTGAGAAATGAGGCTTTGCAAGTGGCTAGGTAAATCTGTTTCAATTACTAATTGCTTTTGAACAACATCAAAAGATACATTTGCAAAATCAGGCCTTAAAGGTTCAATTAAAGACTCATTTGCTTGACATCCTGCAACTAAAAAGCCAAATAAAACGGAGATAAATCTTGTCACTAACTTTAATATATAAAAAGTTTTAATGATTACAATTTTTATTGATAGATAAATTGTAGTAATTTTTTTTGAGCTACCATACGATTATAAGCCTGTCTCCAGACAATAGACTTGGGGCTTCGAAAAACCTCTTCAGTGACTTCCAGCCCTACTTTAGCAGGTAAGCAATGCATAAAAATACTGTCAGATGCAGTTTTTGCCATTAACTCTGTGGTAACACAATATGGCTTTAGTAAAGATATCTTTTCTTCGCTATCTTTATCATTCATTGAGATAAAGACATCTGTCATCACACAGTTAATTTTGCCTAAGTCAATACTTTCTAAACTAGATACGACTTCGATATTCGAATTCATTATCCAATTAATTGAAGAGGAAATTTGCTTAGGTGTACAAATATTTAACTTTATTTCATCTATTAAATTAGCGGCCTCTACTAAACTATAAGTGACGTTATTCATATCCCCCATCCAAAGAATATTAACATCCAATGAGCCAAATTTTTCTTTAAGAGTTAATAAATCGCTGAGGATCTGACAAGGGTGTGAAATATCACTGAGAGCATTAATGATAGGTTTTTCAAAAAAATTTGAAGACTCAATTAAGCGGTTATTGTCTGTTGTTCTATATATTAGACCATCAAGGTAACAATCTAAGGCTCTAAAAGTATCTTCGAAGCTTTCCGACCTACTAATATTTAATTCTTCAAATTTTATATCAATTTTTTGGCCTCCTAACTGAGCAATAGCAACAGAAAAAGATAGCCTAGTTCTAGTTGAGGGTTTTTCAAAGATCATACCTATTGACTTATTTTGTAAAGTCTTTGAATTATTTTTTAAATTTATTAGATCAATTAGATCTTTTTTATTTATATCTGAGATATTAAAAAAATTTTTCACAAGTAAATATATATATATAATTTAAATAAAATATAAAATAACTATTATATAAAAAGAATGTATCAATACATAATAGCCGTATTATTTTTTTTCTTTCTTTCTTTTTTAATTGCGAAAAAATTAAATTTTTATGACTATCCTGATAATAGAAAAATGCATCTCAAACCAACTATGAATTTAGGTGGTGTAGCAATAATACTATCATTAATTTCAGCAGTTTATTTATTTGAATTCTCATACCATTTAAATTTAATTATTATTTTTTGTTCCTACTTTGTTATTTTAGGATTTATTGATGATAGAATTTCAATAAATCCTTATTATCGAATTATAATTCAAATTATTATAATCAGTTATTTTCTTCACAAATCTGAACTTTATATTACACATATTTCTCTGAATGAAAGATATGCTGTGGAGCTAGGTTCTTTTTCTGAAATATTTACAATCTTATGCATTATGATCATGATTAATTCATTAAATTATTTTGATGGGATTGATCTTAACTTAATTTTTATCATCTTAATTTTTATGGTGATTTTTTATTTTGAATTCAGGGTTATCACCTCCTATGAATTTTGGATATTTATTACACCAATGATTTTATTTGCAATAATGAACTCTGGCATTCCAAAGATTCCTAAGATGTTTCTAGGAGATAATGGTAGTAATTGTCTTGGTTTTTTAGTAGCGGTTTTTTTATTATTGTATAATAAACAAGGCGAAAATTCGTTTCTGGCTCAACATCAAATTATGTGGCTAACTTCTATAATAGTTTATGAATTTCTCTCAATTAATATTTCTAGAATAAATAGAAAAATAAGTATATTCAAACCAGGTATTGATCACTTACACTATATTTTAAATAATACCTTTAATAATAAGATTATTACTATCTTTTCAATCTCATCTCTAGTAATTATTTTATTTTACATAGGACAAACTCTCATTCGCTATCAAGCTAATATTAGCTTCTATATGTATACGATTAATTTTTTGATTTATTTTATTATAAGAGAAAAATTACTTAGTAAAAAAATTATCTTGTCTTAGAAAATAAAATAATATTCCTACAGGAAAATAATATATCACATTAATAAAATTATTAAAAAAATTACCAGTAGGCGCAATAGGCCATAAAGATATTAATAATGCTGATATTATTAACATAACATGGGGTTGTAAATTTTTATTATGCAAAAAATTAATTCTTATAAATTGCATAATTACAATACCTAGAACATATGTAAAAATTGAAAAAACAATTAAGAAAGCAAATATGCCAGTTTCAGCTAAAAGTTGTATATAAGTATTATGAGGATGTGTTGAGCAGGATTTTTCAACATAGAAAATTGCTGCATCGCAATAATATCTGAACATCTTTGGTCCAATACCAAAAATAGGCTCTTCAAAAAACATTTTTAATGCTGAAACGTAATGTGCTTGATGAAGATTTGAAAAAATTAAAAAACTATTGCCCGAGAATATCTGGTTATAAGAAGAAACAATAAATCTGTCATATAAATCACTATTAGAAACTATTAAAGTAAATATAAACAGTATAATTAAAAGTATAAAAATAATTTTTTCTCGAATTTTAAATGTATCAGTAGCAAATAAAAAAACAAAAAACGGCAATAGAGATAAGGCAAGAGATGTTCTTTCTTGCGCTAAAATAGCTACAGCGGAAGAACCCATTATTAAAAATACAATTACATATTTAGTGAAGTGAAACTTTTTTAGATACTTAAATGCTATTAAAGATGTAAATATTGGTGTTAGTCTAACAAAATAACTTCCTAAAATACCATCTGCATTAGTACCAAAAAAACTATTAATTCCACCATGATCATCAATTGGATATCCTGTTAAATTAAAACCAGTAAATAATTGAATAAATATATCTATATATAGAACCAAAAAAGTGATTGAAAAAGAGTAAATAAGATAATCAATAGTTTTTGGTTGATAGTTTAAAGCCATAAGAAAAGCCAAACTAAAAAATAAAAATCTAAAATAAAATAATGATGACTCTAACGATCTTAGAGGTTCGTAAGATAACATAGTTGATATCATGACTAGAGCGTAAAAAATAAAAAAAATAAATATATACTTTGATTTAAATAAAGACTCAAAACAGAAAACTTTTTTGAAATTTAAAACTATAAATAAAGTACCGGCAATTGATAAAAATAGATCTGGCAAAAATGGTCCTGTAACAAGACTAGGTGGAAGCAGTACAATTAAAAAAATAGATATTTTATATAGATATTTATTATAAGAGATCATTGAACATATCTAAGGCAAATTTATCATATGGGGTTACTTTAAGTTTATTGATTTGAGGGATTGAAAAGAATCCATAAGCACTTCCCTCCTTTAGTTTAATTTCTTCATTAAAATTTTTAAAATTTAAAACTTCATATGTATAAAAATATCTTTTTATAGAAACGCTTTTTTTCTTTAAAGGAAATTCAATATCTAATTTAAAAAAATAATTCAAATTTTTTTTATTTACTTGATATCCTATTTCTTCCATCATTTCTCTTATAGCGGCTGATTTATATGTCTCATTAAAATTTTTAGCTCCACCAAATAATCCCCAGAAATTAGGATAAAAGATATTATTTTTTTTATCTCTTTTTTGCAGAAGAACTTTTTTTTTATAAAATATAATTATTGCAGATGCATCTTTGGGATTATTTTGTATTAATTTCATTATAAATTTAATAATCGATGATGTTTTTGAGTTGATAAAAATTTCTTATTACAAAATTTGGTTTTGATTTATAAAAACATAATTCTTGCATTAAATTTTTTTTAAAACCTCTATCGATAAGTATTGATTTCATATTTATTTTATTTGCTAATTTTATATCTCTCCAAGTGTCGCCTATAAAGTATGAATTCTGTAATGAAATGTTATATCTTTTAATAGCCTTATGAACCATTATCGGACTTGGCTTATAACATTTGCAGTTTTTTTCGATATCAGGATGGCATGTGCAGAAAAAAAAGTCTTTAATCATCAACTTCTTTTTTATCTGCGAGTTTATATAATTATGAAAACTAATTGATTGTAGACCCGACTTAATATCAGGCTGATTTGAAATGACGATAAAAATATATTTTTTTTTAAATGAATTTAGGGCGCAAATATCTTTAAATATTTTAAGTTCTTTTTTGTGATATGGTGGTCGAAGTTTAAAAATATCACTTTTATTTTTAATAAGAGCTTGGTTTAAAGTTCCATCTCTATCTAAAAAAATACAATTATTTTTTTTCAATTCCCGCAATAATTACCATTTTGTGGGATTTGATTTTAGTTTTGGATGGGATACAAACAAATGCCATATTACTACTTGCATTGACTCAGAGATTGGGGTCACAAGTTTAGTGTCATTAGATTTTACAAAAATAGAACAATCTGAATTTTTAAAAGCAAATCCATCATTCTTTCCAACAATAGATATAATCTTACAGCCAATCCTCTTAGCATATTTGATTGCTTTGATTAAATTTGTCGAGACATTTTTTTTTTGATTACCGCCACCTACTGAAAAGATTAGAATTAAATCTTTTTTATCAAGCTTTGATATTTTAAGGTATTCTTCAAAGATCGTTTCAAAACCTTCATCATTAGTTCTTGCTGTAATTTCGGAAGGGTTATCAGTGGGAGCGTAAGTCTCAATATTACATAGTTTTCTAAAGTCATTTACAGCATGACTTGCATTTCCGGCACTACCCCCGATGCCTAAGATAAAAAGTCTACCCTTCTTTTTTTTTGTAAAGTTTAGTATTTCAACTGATTTTTCAATTTTTTTTAAGTCAAGAGTTGCAATGCTTTCAGAAAAATTTTTTAAGTAATTATTTGAAAAGTTTTTCATTGTAACTCTAATATTGTCCAAAAATAGTAGCCTTTATATCCTGATTCTTTAAAAACATCCAACCATTCTTTTGGCTTCATAAAAGTTTTGGCTGTTAACATCCAGTCTTTAAATGCCTGGAGTTCTTCATCGTTATTATAGGCATCAACCTGAATGAATGCTTTTCCATTTGAAACCCTTTGAATTTCTTTTATAGATTGAATGCAATTGCCTAAATCTAAATTATGGATTGTATTGATGGCCAATACACAATCAAAATAATTATCTGGATATGGTAAATTTTCACAACTAATGTTTTTAATATTTTCTTTAATTGTTTCTTTTGCATTATCTATGGCATATTTTGAAATTTCAATTCCATGTAAATCAAAAGAAGGATTGATCTCATATAAATCATGTAAAAGAAAACCTTTGGCGCAACCGATATCTAATATCTTTGAAGCATTTTTTAATTTAAATAAGTTTACAAGTTTTTTTGCAACCTCGATCCATCTACCGTCATAATAATAGCCGCCATATCCTTGCTCTCGAGTTCCATCGAAATATTCTTTCTCAAATTTTAGTGCTAAATTTCTATTAATTTCTTTATTTAATTTCCTCTTTTTTATATCTCTTTTTATTTTTGGAAAAGAATTTAATAAATTTAGTTCAGCAGGATATATAATGCTTTGATTCATCTTATTATTTCATTTTTATTTTGTGTTTAATAATTTTATTAGATATCACTATCATATAAAATGATAGATCAAAAAAAAATACTTTTGGCTTCCTTTATAATTTTAATTTCATTTATTGTTATATTTAGTAGTCAATTTATAAAATTTAAATTTAAAGAAAATTTTGAAGACTCTTATAGTAGGTTCAAAACCATATTTTATAATCATTTGGTTTATTCAAGTAAATTAGAGAATAAAATTCATTTTATTAATAATTTTGATCAACCAAAAGACTATTGGCCAAGAAGTGGTGACGGAAATCAATTTGGCTTTCATCCTTACTGGTCTATTGAAAAGGGGAAATTTATATATGATAGAGATAATTTAGTTTTTAGACTTAGTCGCGATATAGAGAAATACCTTATTAAAAATGAAATTAATATCAATGAGATATGCAAATATAAAATAAATGAAAGATCTGAAGTGAATTTCAAACAAATCAATCAATTAAATGATAAAACTTTTAAAAATTATCAAATTATTGATTTGATTTTAGAATACTCATCTGAAAAAGACCTATTTTATTTAAAAATTTACAATGATAAAAAAAATTTAATTTCAGAATTATTGATTAATAAAAATGACAATTTAAATTACTTAAATAAATTTAGAGACTACACACCTATGATAAGAAATTACTCTAAAAAGAGTATCACTATTGATGCGTATAAAACTATGAATGAAACTTTAAAAATATCAATTTTAAGTGAAGAAAGAGATAGTTATTTTTTTGAAATATATGATTTAAATAGTTCAAAATTAGATAATCATTTAAGTTATTACAAAAACTTAAATAGTTTATTATTTGAAATAGCTACCATAACTTCCATTCAAAAAAATAATCAAATAATTAAAAATATTTATAATTATTCAAATTTATGTTCAACAAAAAGTATATATTAATCATCTTCCAAATAATTTTTATTATACTTGGATGCTTTCTTTCTTTCTCTTTACTTCTAACTAATGTAATAGACTGGTATTATCCTGACTCAATAGTTCAAATTGATTTTGTTAAGAAAACAAATCTTTTCGGAGCCATATATGCTAATTGGGCTTATACCACACTAGGTAGACCAGGAGGGGTTTTTTGGATTGATTTTTGGTTTTATATTTCTGATTTTTTTAACTTTAATAACCTATATAGCTTACTTGCTTATAGAATTTTTAGTTTTTTTATAGCTGGACTCGCTATAGTTTTTCTTACTAAAGAAATTTTGAAATTTAACTTTTTGTTTTCATTTTTTGTATCTATTTTTTTCTTCAATATTTTTTTGATTACAACAGGTCAACATAACTTAACTTTTATATGGGAATTGGATTTATCCTTATATGTTATTGGAATTTTTTATTTGAGTATGGTTATTATTTTTGGAATTAGATTAAATCGAAATGAATTTACAAAAATGAATATCTTTGCTTTTTCTTTCTTTTATTTATTATATTTAAATTCATCTTATGCCCACCTAGTTTCAGGTGGTATTTTACTTATAATTTTTCTTGTAGGATTAAAACAATTACAGATCTATTTACTATCGCCAAAAAAAATAATTGACGAATTTATATTCTTTAAATCTGAAAATAAAATTCTTTTGAAAAAAAATAAGTTATTACTTTGCCAGTTATTAATTTTTTTAATATCTGCAATTATAAACTTAACTTCTCCATCAATGAGTTTGAGGGAAAATGTTTGGCCCTCAGATACTAATTTTACTTCTGGTTTGCTAACATCTTTACCTTTATTAGAATTTTTTATATTTCAAACTTGGGGTTATAAATATATTTATATTACTTTGATAATAATCTTTTTAGTCAAATATCTAAAAATTAATATAGACATTCCAAATGATATATTAATTTCTTTGATCATTTTGACTCCATTTATATTAATTTTAACAAATGCTCTGGCATACTTATCTAGCACTCTTCATTCAGGGTATGAGAGTGCAGAAACAAGGTTTTTTATCTTTAATTTTGAAAATGTTCTTAATAAAGGACATGCCTCCGCATCTAGACATACCACTTATTACAATCTTAATGCTATAATAAGTTATATATTTCTTGGATTATTTATTTCAAAAAATTACTTAAAAAAACTAAACGTTTAGATCTCTTTTTGAAATGATCATGTCTTCTCTTTTAATAGGCCATTTAAGCTTTAAACTTGGATCATCATATCTAACTGTTATTTGATTATCATAATCATTATATTTTCCGATATAACTGAATTTATAGAGAAAAACAGCTTCATCTGAAAGAACACACCAGCCTAAAAGCATCTTAGGAGGAATAAGTATTGAAATATCTTGGCTTAATTTAAATGAATAATTTTTTTTATAATACTTTGAGGACTCATCATTATTATAAATATTACAAAAAACCTTTCCAAAAACACAAGTGATTAATTTTGTTGTCTTGTTGTCGCTATGCATTCCTCTGAGAGAATTTTTAACTGCATAGGTAATTTTATCGTGATTAAAATTATATTTTTTTAAAAATTTTCCATCGAATACAGTAAAAAGGGAACCTCTTTTGTCATTTTGCTTTGAGTATTCAAATATTTCAAGATTATCAATTATTTTTTTCTTGTTAAAAAAATTATTCATTAATATTGTAATTTATCATGGTCAAAAAAAAATTTCAAATTGGAATAACGTCACCAACTTACAATGAATCTGAAAATATAGAAACTTTTATTAAAGGAATTTTAAGACTCACAGACACTTTTGATATAAATATATGCTTTGTCGACGATGATAGTAAAGATAATACAGTAGAAATTATAGAAAAATTTAAAAATAAATTTCATAAATTACACATAATTAAAAGAGAGAAAAAAGAAACAACTCAAGTTTACAGTGCATATCATGATGGATTAAAGTGGCTGTATAAAAATACTCATGCTAATTCATTTGCTCAAATTGACTCTGATAATATTTGTGATGTACAAACTATAAGAAGGGCATTTAATATATTACAAAATCATCCAGAAATTGACTTAGTAAAACTCTCTAAATATTCAAATAATCAATTTGATGATAGAGAATTTATCCGAAGACTATTAAGTAAAATTTATACAATTATATGCAAATTATTTTATGATAGGAAAATCACAGACTATAGTACAGGAATTAGATTTTATAATAAAAATTTGACCCAACAACTAATTCATTATAAAAAAAATTTTACAAGTCCAATTGGGTTATTAGATGATCTTTTATGGATAATAAACAATAAATTTCTAATAAAAGAAATTGATTTTAAAATCAATGAAAGAAAATTTGGAAATTCTTTTTTTAGAATAGGCTTAATATTTTCTCTTGGAATAGATTTTATTTATTGTATTTTTATACATCTCATCAAAAATAACTAATGATATCAATTTCTTAGAAGGTAATTTTAACTATGAAAAAAATAAAAAGCGCATTAATACTTGGAATTACCGGACAAACTGGATCTTATCTTGCTAAACTACTTTTGACCAAGGGTTATATTGTTTATGGGACAAGAAGAAGAACTTCTACTTTTCCATTAGATACAAATAAATTAGAACAAATAATTAGTTTTAAAAAACATTTGAATAAAGATTTATTTTTAAAATATGGAGATATTACTGATATTTCTGCTATTCGAGACCTAGTTTATGAAATTAAACCAGATGAAATTTATAATTTAGCTGCACAGTCTTTTGTAAAGGTGTCCTTTGATATGCCTTATTATACTACCGATGCCAATTCACAAGGACTAATTAATATTCTTGAGATCATAAAAAATTATAAAAATATAGATAATAAAAAAATCAAGTTTTATCAAGCATCAACATCAGAGATGTTTGGAAACACAAAAGGCACTAAGAAAATTAATGAATCTACTCCAATGATTCCAGTTTCACCGTACGGAGTCTCAAAACTTTTTTCTTATCATATGGTTAAAATTTATAGAGAGGCTTATAATTTATTCTTAACAAATGGTATTTTATTTAATCATGAGTCTCCATTGAGAACGGAACATTTTGTTACAAAAAAAATTACTAAGGGAATATCAAATATTTTTTATGGAAATCAAAATAAAATATATTTAGGAAATTTAAATGCAAGAAGAGATTGGGGCCATGCAGAAGACTATGCTAATGCTATTCATCAAATTTTAAAATTAAAAAAACCAGTTGATATAATTGTAGCACAAGGTAAAAGCCATTCCATTCGAGATTTTATTAAGGAATGTTTTAATTATCTAAATATAAGCGTTAAATTTATAGGAAAAGGCTTAAATGAAAAAGTTATTGATGAAAATGGTAAAGTTTGGATTGAGGTAAAAAAAGAATATTTCAGACCCTTAGAAATCGATAACCTAATTGGAGATAATTCAAATTTTTTAAAACATGTTAAAAAATTTAAATTCAAACATAGTTTTAAATCTATGGTAAAAGATATGATGGAGTATGACCTAAAAAAAGCGAGTAAATCTGTAAATGAAAAATAATCTTTCATATTCAGTCATTAAAAAATTTTAATAATTAGATTTTAAAATAAATATAAATATTTCTTTGAATATCAAACGTAATTACTATAATAATTTAAAAAATTTTATTTATGAATTATTTACTTATAGGATCAAACGGTTTTCTTTCAAAAAAATTTCAACTTTTTCTTAAAAAAAAAAATAAAAAATTTAAGCTTATATCATCAAAAAACTATGACTTAACATCTAAGTCAAAATCAAAAAAACTTAAAAATATTAAAGGTGAGTTCAAAGTTATTTTCTTTTCAGCCTTAACGCCAGATAAGGGCAAAGGGCTCAAAACTTTTTATAAAAATTCAGATATGATGAGGAATTTTATTCAAAACTTTAATATCAAATCAATCAATCATTTCACTTATATAAGTTCTGATGCAGTTTACAGTCAAAAAGATATTAAGGTTAATGAGAGCACTAATCCCTCTCCAGATGATTTATATGGCATGATGCACTTATCTAGGGAATACATTATAAAAGATTTTCTAGATCCCCTGAACTTAACTATTTTAAGACCTACCTTAATATATGGAAATGGAGACACGCATAACTCTTATGGACCAAATCGTTTTATTAAACAATTAATAAATAATCAGCCTATAAATATTTTTGGCAAAGGTTTGGATCAAAGAGACCATATTTCTGTTCAGGATGTTTGTAATGCTATATTTTTGACTTCTGAAAATAAATCTTCAGGTATTTTTAATGTTGTAACTGGAAAGTCTAATACTTTTAAAAAGATAGCAAACCTAGTTATCAAATACCATAACAAAAAAGCTTCTATAAATTTCATAAAAAATAATAATAAGCCAAGTATAAGGAAATATGATCCCAAAAAAATTCTTAATGTTATTGGAAAAGTAATTGATATTGATACAGGTATTAAGAAGTACTACCTAAGTAATAAATCATAAATTTTAATAATTAAAGTAATGTATGACTTAGAGTTCATAATTGTAACATATAATAGACCTAAATACCTCAAAGAAACCTTAGAGAGCTTTATTGTAAAAAAAAATAATTTTAATACGCGACTTCTTGTATTAGATGGGGGCAACGACAATTTTTTAGAAGATATTGATGGGGAAAAAAAGAACACATCAAAGGTTTTTATTGATTTTAAAAATGAACACAGAATAAATGATTTAGTTAAATATAAACAATACAATAATAATGGAAATTGGCATAAAATTATTACTGACTATGTATTTAATTTAAGTAAGGCTAAATATTTTGCAATTATTGGTGATGACGATATTTTTCTAGATTTTAACGGCTTTGAAAAATCTATGAGGTTTATCAAAACTAAATTTAAATCAGAAAAAATTGGAATTATTAATCTATTTTATCAAGATAATACAAGAATTAATGTTATTCCAATCATAGACGAGATGATTGATGGTAAAGCATATATAAATAATTTTATTGATCTAAACTATTTAGATACACAGTCCGTTATGCATTTATATAATTTAGATATTATCAAAAAATATAACTGTCTGCATTTTTTAAAATTAAGAGAAAAAGGTTTAGAGGATTTTTTTGGCTGGGATATTCACTTCATTTTTAGCTTAGCCTCAAATAGTAAGATTTTATATGTAAATTCTAATCAAACTATAGAGATGGGGCATCAAGGAAATGAAATAAGGTATACAGTTAAATTTCCTTTAACCCAATGGATTTGTTATTACTTATATTCTAAATATACTGTTACAAAACTAAGAAAAGAAGGTAATTTAAATTTAATAAGATATAGAAAATTTATGCTTCATTGGATAAATAGTTTTTTTATCTGTTATAGCAAATATCTTTTTTCAGAATATGAAACTAGAGAAAAAGACTACAACAAAGTTAGAGAGTATCTTAAGCAAGATATTTTAATTTTTGTTTTTAAAGAAATAATCAAAAATTGGATACTAATTAATATTAAAATTTTATCTCGTATTGGATGGATTATCTTACTAATTATTAGAAGAATTAAAAATAGAGTGCAATTAAAATTAAGAGTGAAATCATTAATAAAAAAACTTTTAAAATTCTATAATGAATAAAAAAAAATTAGTCTTTAGTTTAGTTTTATATGGAAAAGATTATATTGATACTTTTAAAAAATACACCTCTGAAACATTAAAAAATAGTTTTTCTCTCATAGATAAAAATCAGTATCAAATAATTTTATTTCTAAGTTGCTACGAGAAAGAAAAAAATTATATTTTGAAGAATCTCAATTTATTTGATGAAATTGTAATTTTTGATTTAAAAACAATAAAAGATGATGACCGTTATTCTATTTTATCTACTCATCAAAGATTACATAACATTAAAGCCAAAACTTCAAAATATGATTATCTGTTTTTTCTATATGCAGACTTTCTCTTATCAAAAAATGTAATAAAAAATTCTTTAGAAAAGATAGATCGTTATAAATCTATTTTTACTTTTGCACTTCTTTTAAATTCTAATAATCAAAAATTTGATATCTTTATTAACAATCTTAGAGAAAATGATAATGTTATTGAAAAATTGATTGAATACGACTTGATTGATGATTATCACAAGTCGTTTGCAATGAATGCTTTTAATATTAGCAAATCATTTATTTACAATATTTCTGAAAAGTCCATCTACTTAAAAGCCTTTCATATGCACCCAGTAGCAATTAATCTGAATAAAATAGATCAAAAATATCTTAATTTATATTTCTACACTCTAGATAATGGTTTCTTAAATAGACTTAAATTAACCAAAGATGATATTTACGTAGAAGAAGATCTAAATAAAGTCTGTATATTTTCATACGATCATATAAGCAGACTAAAAAGACTGGAGTCTGATTTGGGGATAGATAAGGACTCATTTGAACATATCGAGAGAGGGTTTTTTTACTTAAATTATAATCTTAATAGCAATATTGAGTGTTGGTTGTTTGATAACTTTACACTGACAAATACAATTCAAAATAAATCAAATAATAGATTAAATAAATTTTATAAATCTAAAAATAAGAACAAAAAGGAATTTTACAAATTAAGAGAAATACTTAGTCAAGGTAGACAATACATAAAAAAGTCTAATTTATTTGACACGAAAAAATTAAATTATTTCTTTGTATTTTTTTATGTTATTTTTTTTTCAATTATGATTTTACTACCTAAATCTAAAATGTTGAATTCAACTTATATTTATTTAAGAAATACTTTACTTAAAAGCGTAAAAAAAGGTTATTTAACAAGGACAAGTAATTTAAACATTATATATAGTATTTTTGTTTCTAAGGCTATTTATACTTATTTTAATATATACTTAAATGGTTTAAAGAATTCAATTTTAGACACTATTAAATTTAAAAATGAAAATTAAAAATCTTTTATTAGTTTCTTGGAGAGTGTCTTACTCTGAGATTTTAGTTAAGTATAGAAGATCTTTATTAGGTCCGGTATGGATTTCTATTAATATGCTCGTAACTATTTTTGCTTTATCTCTTGTTTTTTCAGGATTATTTCAAATTACGATCAAAGATTATTTGCCATATGTTTTCTGTGGTTTGCTTGCATGGACCTACATTTCTTTTACTATTCAAGATAGTGTTCAACTTTATATAAATGGAGCTGTTAAAAATTTTGATTTTCCGGCTCTCTTTTTTCCTCTAAAAAATACTTTTAAAAATTTTATAATTTTTTTACATAATTTTATTGTTTATGCATTAGTTTTGATATTTGTAAATTCTGATATTTTAACCTTTAATTTTTTCTTGATTTTTTTAGCTTTCCCTTTCTATGTCTTAAATTCAATTATTATTAGTTTTGGAGTTGGACTACTTAGTTTGAGATATAGAGATGTTGGACAAATAATCATTAATGGAGTTTATTTACTTTTTTTAGTTACGCCAGTATTTTGGGATCCTTCTATTTTAGTTGGTAAAAAAACTTTGATTGCAGACCTCAACCCTCTATATCATATGATACAAATTTTACGTGAACCATTATTAGGAAAAATTCCAACATTTCAAAATTATCTAAATTGTATTATTTTAACTTTAACTAATTTTATTGTTGCTTACCTGGTTTATAAATCTAATCACTCAAACAAAGCTTTCTGGGTCTAAATCAATTGTATAAAATTTCACTAAATAAAGTAACACTAGATATAACAAAACTGTCTAATGAGCCTAGGCTCTTTAATAAAAATAAATTAAGTCACACAAAGATTTTAAATGGAATAAATCTTGAGATTAATGAAGGGGATAAGCTTGCAATTATCGGACCTAATGGGGCAGGAAAATCAACTCTTTTAAGGGTCATAGCAGGAATTTATAAACCAACCAACGGTATAATTAAAAAAAACTGCAAACCATTAGGCTTTTTTGGCAATATCTTTTATGATGAATATCTTTCAGGTGAAGAATTTATATATAATTCACTACTACTTTTTGGTTTGGATAAACAAGATATTGATGAAAGTTTTATTAAAATTAAAAACTTTATAGATATAGGTGATTATATTTACAAAACTTTTCATACTTATTCGGAAGGTATGAAGGCAAGAGTTTCATTAGCAACAGTAATATTTGCCAAACCGCCTGCACTATTAATTGATGAGGGTATAGGAGCGGGAGATAGATTTTTTGCAGAAAAAACAAAAAATACTATTCATAATCTTTTGAGAGAAACTTCTATACTTGTACTCTCTTCTCATGATGAGAAGTTATTAAAACAATTCACAAGCAAAGCAATTTTAGTCAATAATGGTAAAATTATTGAAAATGGTAGTACAAAAGAAATGATTGATTACTATAAAAGCGAGGATTTTAAAAATAAATATTTAAAGTGATATGAAGTTATTAAATTTAATAAAAAAAGATTTCAATTCTGATCTAAGAATTTTTATTTATAAATGTCTTATTGTATTTATTTTGTTAATTTCATTTTACCAATATACAATCGGAAGCAAGTTAGACAAAATAGATAATCTCTTATCTAGGATTGAAAATTTAAGCCAATTAAACGAAGACACAATTCAAAAAGAGTTTTTCAGCAAATTTGAAAACAGACTAGATCAAGAAAATTTTTTTAATCCTGAGTATATAAAGATCATAATCAAAAGTTATAATAAAATTTTAGAAGAATTTGATAGAGAAAATAATAAAATTGAACAAGAAAAAAATTGACATTTCTATTATCGTTCCTTGTTTAAATGAAGAAAAACATATTAAAAATACTCTTACTAAATTAATTAAATCTTTCTCAAATTCTAAAAGTACCTATGAATTATTAGTTATTGATGATGGTTCAAAAGACGCAACCCTAATTAATATTAATGAGTTTCATCAAAAAAATCCGTCAATAAACTTAAAGATATTTAATCATAAAAAAAGCAAAGGGATAGGCTATATCTTCAGCAAATACTCAAAATTATCAAAGGGAGTGTACTGTCGTATGGTAATGGGTGATGATGTAGATTATATGGAAACCCATAAAAAAATTTTAAATTATTTATACGAGTACGATATGATTATACCTATTTACAAAGTAGTTACTAATAAAAGTAAACTAAGATTATTAATATCAAAAGTTTTTACTTTTATTGTAAACATAATCGCTTTTTCAAAAATTGGTTATTATAATGGCTCAGTTGCGTTTAAAAAAAATAATTTAAAAGATATTGATTTCATCAATGACGGTTTTGGCTTCCAAGCAGAAATTATAGTTAAATTATTAAAAAAAAAAGCTACCTATATTGAGTTTAATACCAAAGCCCTCCATCGACAAACTTCTAATTCAATAACTACAAAAAATTTAATTAAGGTTATACAAATTATGTACAGAATAATTAAATGTTAAAAACTGATTATCTTTTAATAGCTCTTTTTTCTTTAATATTAGTATTTTTTTTTATTTTTTATCAGGGTGGTTGGTATCATATTGAAAATTTAATGGCTCATAAAAATTCTATGAGCCCAATTATAGAAAAAGGTATCGATTTAAATTACCTCAAGAATATTATTATTTTAGGAGAAAATTTCGATAATAATCCCTCAAGATTTAGACCTATAAGTCATATTTTTGAATTATTAGATCATTTAGCAAATAATTTTTTGATTTCAATTTTTGGAATTAATTTGATATTAAACACCCCTTCAAATTTAATTTTTTTATTTGGATCAAGTCTATTATTAATAAGAATATTTTCTAAAAATAATTCAATATATTTTTATTTAATCATTTTTATCCTTATCTCATCTACAGCTTATTTAAGTAATATTTTTTTTTTATTAAGGCCTAGTAAAAAGCTAGGTATTTTATTTTCCTTATTAATAATTTTCTTATTAAATAATAAGAATTTAAAAATAAATACTAAAATTATCTTAATAAACTTAAACTTGTTTATTTGTCTTTTATGTGATGAAGAATATTTATTTTTTTTTCCAATTTTGAGTATAATTTTTATTTACAAAAATTTATTTCAAATTAGTAAAATACAATTAAAAGAATATCTTTACTTAAATATTTTTTTATTTTTAATTTATATATATTTTGTTTTTTTCCATAATCAGAATTCATACTTTAATGGTGTATATTATAATTCTGGATTATCTAAGACTTTATCTATAGGGATTAATATTGATTTATTTTCATTATACTTAAATTTTTTATTTAAAAATTTTTTCGATCAAATATTTGGATTTAATCATTTTTCAGTAGGAATTATTTTTTTTGGGATCTTATTTTATTTAAATAAAAAAATTACAAATACCTATCTCTTTTTTAAATATGAAAAACTTTTTTTAATTTTATCAATTTATTTTTTATTTTTAATCTATCAAACTTTATTAGATCTAATTGGTGGAAATATAATTCTAAGAAGTATTGGTTATTATTATGGGTCTAGTAAATTTGTAATTTTTATCTTGGTAATTTACTTATATAAAGAAGAATTAAATTCATTATTTAACAGTAAAATTAATTATAAATTCACCAAGTGGGTCTTTAGTTTTTTTTCACTATTAATTATTTCACTTAATATTATTAATTTTTCTTATGCTAATAAACTTAATAACTATATGCATTACAAAAATATTGATGTTGAAATTTTTAATACTCAGCTTACTCAATTAAAAAAAGAACCCAACAGAGGCTATAGTTGGGATAATCTTTATTTCAAAGCTGACCATCAAGAAATATTTTCTCAGTTATTAGAAAAATTAAATATTAAAAATCAATACTTTATTGAACTTTTTGAAACCTATGACAACATGATGCCAAAAAAATATATTATTGAATATGAAATTTTTTTGAAAAAATTACTTTTATAAAGAAATATGACTCTAAAGAATATTCGAAAATTCATCAAAAAAATTCCTTATGTAAAAATTTTGTATCAAGAATATTCAAATAACTTCAATAAATTAAAAAAAAAATTAAATATGAAGAATAGCAATCTTTATAAACAAATTATTTCTAATTTAAAATTAAGATACTTATCCAAAAAAATTAAAACTGATCCAAAATCAATAGAAAAAATAATAAGTTTATCAATTTACAAAAACCACCGCCAACTCTTAAAACTTATTGATAAATCAATATATTTTCAAAAAAGAAAATTACTTTCATTAAAAAATAATTTAGAAAAATGTGAAGATTATTTTTTATTAGGTAGGCTATTTTTTTATAAAGGAGACACTAATAATTTTTTAAAATACCTTAATTTTGAAAATGAACTAAGAGAAGAACTATTAAAAAATTCAGAATACAGTGGGTTAAACGAAATTTTTATTCCAAGAAATACTATTCATGTTCTTGGATTAATAGGTCATCTAGATGGAATAATCAAATACTTTAAATTAAATAGTATAAACAAAAAAATAAATGTTATTGGTGATGATAAAACTATTGTAAATGATTATTTTTTTTCTTTATATAAAAAATATATTAATTTTATTGACATAAATATAATTGATGATGAGTTACTAAATAAGGAAAAATTTCTTTTCAAAAATGTGCATTGGGTTCTGCCTGATAAAAATAATAAATTACAACTATGTCATAAAACCTTAGCTGACAGTGTTTCCATATGGAAAGAACAAAAATTTGAACCTCTAATTGAAATTCCTTTTAATGATCAAAAGGAAATTAAAAATTTTAAAAACTCTCAGAGGATACCAGAAAATTCAAAATTAATTTGTATTCATATAAGAACGAATGAATTTTATAATTCTCATAATAAATTAGCTGATGATTATCGTGACTCTAAATTTGATACCTATATCAATTCTATAAATTATCTCAATTCTCTTGGTTTTTACGTTGTAAGAATAGGTGAAAAACTTAACAATCCCGTAACATTTGGTCAATTAAATAAAAAAGATATGTTTATTGATTATCCAAATACTATTTATAAATCTGGAAAAATGGATTTATTATTAACTAATGAGTCTGTCTTTTTTATAGCTACTGACTCAGGACCTCATTGGTATGCAGGATCTTTACTAAAAAACTTATGCATAATCAATTCACCCATAAAAGATGGTTTTCCCTATTACAAAAACTCAATATTTTTACCTCTAAAGTATAAGATAAATGGTAATGAGTTACATTTTAAAGAAATATTAAATTTATATACAAATTGTCATTTTCAATGGCAGTTTGAAAATCAAGATATTGAAATTGAAAAAAATAATGAAGAAGAAATTAAGAAAACAATAGAGGAGTCTTTATTTGAATGCGGATTAATAGATAATTATAATTATTATGATAAAGATTTTTTAATAAAACAAAGAAAAGAATTTATTCATTTAAATAATATTTACAAAACAAATATATTATCAAAGCCCGCAGAAGTTTATTTCAAAAGACTTAATTCAATGTAATATAAATAAATAAATTATTGATATGAAAAGCTCCTCCATAAAAATTATCCCTCACTCTAATAGTGAATGTCTAAGTATTATAAAAAAAGAATTAAATGATCTTATTTACCTAAAGGATTTTATGAGCAGAAGTCTCGACGACTATAGAAAAATAGTATTGGAATTTCAAAATATATTGACCGAAAAAAATATACATAGGTTAATTTATGAAAATATTGAAACAGGAATTAATGAATATTTCAACAATGAGAAAATATTAATTCAATCATTTTTATATCTAAGATCGACAAGACCCTTATCCGATAAGACACCACATAAAATGGAAGCAATTCCTTTTCATAGAGAATCTTTTTATGGAGACATACAAAAAAAAGTTTTTAATGTTTGGACACCTATTTATGGTGAGCTGACGCCTGAGGCATTAATGTATATACCTGATTCTCAAAATATACCAGACTCAGAAATCTTTACTGAGTCAGAAAATGATAAATTTACTCAAAAAAATTCTTTTGGGCATAAACTAGGTTTTTTATATCAACCAAAAAATATAGTTAGTGGAGTAGATTTAAATAATAAAAAAATTATGAAAACAGAATTTAATCATTCTGCTTTATTTTCAGGAAATTTGATACATGGCCCCCGTCAAAACAATAGTAGTCAGCTTAGGGTTTCAATTGACTTTAAAATAATTAAAAAATCAGATTATGATAATAATCTTGATAAAAAACATGTAACTTCAAATAAGTACTACTTTGAATCATTATAGGTTTTTTTTATTTGAAAAATTTAAGTGTATTTTTACCAACTCGTAATCGTCCTTATCTATTACAAAAAACAATTATTAGTTTTTTAAAACTCAAACTAGAAAACTCTCAAATTGTTGTCATTGATAATAATACAGATCTTAATGAGTATAAAAGGGGTAAAGAATATTCCATAAAGAACTTAGTAAAAAAATTTGAAAAAAATTCAAATGTAAAATTTTATTTTGCTAACAGAATTCTTGATTGGGAAGAGCAATTTAATATCTATTTAAATTTATCAAAAGAATTTAAATATTTTAATATGATAAGTGATGATGACTTTTTTTTAAAAAATGACGGAATAAATAAAAAGATCAATTTTTTAAATCATAACGAAAATTTTTCATATGCTGTCTCTTCGGCTTTTATGTTCGAATTAACAGAAACAAAATTTTGGAAAAGGAAGTTTATAAATAAAGATTTATCTTTAAAAGGTGCTGATTTCATAGATTTATTTATCGATAATGAAGCACTTCAACATACTACAATTACTGGAATATTTAGAATTAAAAATATGATTAAGTCTGATTGTTTCAAAGTTCTTGATATTATTAAATATAACAAACTTCAAGCTGGTTATGGTTTAGATAGTAGAATTTTTTTTAGAAATATAAATTTTGGAAATGTTAAAATTTTTGGTAATTTTATTACAAGAGCAATTAGATTTCATGAGGGGGGGATGACTTATAATCAACCCGTAGAGTCAAGTTATTGTTACTATTGGAGTATTATTGATAGTCTAAATTATTTGAATTCTAATAATGTTAAAATTAAAAACCAAAATAAATATTTGCAACAATGGATTCAAAATCTTCTAACTAGTAATTTAATTAATACTTATTTAATAAATGATGAAAAAAATTTTAATAAAATTAAAAAAATTATTGGAGGAAGCTTTTTAGGTTACATCTTAAAAGAAATGGAAAAATTAAAAATTCCAAGAAATGTATCCATAGAAAAATATATTAAAATGAATAAATTATTATATATAATCCCAAGATTTTTAATCAAAAAAACAAATAAACATATAATCCCAAATTCTTATACAAAAATATTTATTAATATAAATTTATTTTACTATCTTCTTATTTTAACTATTGGAGTATTATTGATAATCTTAATTACCTAAATTTAATTGATTTAAAAATGAGCGATACAGTTAGTATACTAATACCAACATATAATAGAAAAAACTTATTAAAAGTATGTTTACAATCAGTTTTAAGCCAATCATATAAAAATTTAGAAATTATCGTGATTGATGACGCATCTTCTGATCCTATTGATGAAATAGTAAATAATTTCCAAGATCCTAGAATAAGACTAATTAAAAATAAAAAAAATATTGGTTCATTAAAAGGCGATAGAGAGCATTTTAGAAGATTTGTCTATGAACTAATGACAGGAAAATATTTTATTTATATTACTGATGATGACTATTGGCCCGATAAAGATTTTCTCAAAAAGGCAGTAAATATTTTTGAAAACAATCAAAATGTCTCTTCTGTTGTAGGCAGTCAACTATCAGAATTTTTTGAAAAAGAAGAAGATTTAGAAAGCCTAAGTTTTGAAAAAGTAAAAAATATTGCTGAAGACCCATACTCAGATGAAAAGTTTTATTATTTCAAAGATTTATTTCAAACAGGTTACTTAAATGGGAATGATTTTTTATTTAAATTTTCAAAAAACGCCACCTCGTATAATATTTCAATTACTGCCTCATTGAGAAGAAAAAGTCACTGTATTGATTGCAATTATCTTATTGCCAATAATCCATCAAAATGGCAAGGGGGTTATGAGTATCATATTGTTCCAGCTTTAAAACATGACATTTATTTCATTAATGAGCCCTGTGTGGTTGCTAGAATACATAAAAATAACGCTAGTTTTAGGTTTACTCAATTTGATCATTATATCGATAGCGTTCAATCAATTTTAAATTCTTTTGAAAATATTAATAAATTTGATATTGAAAAGAAAAAAATTAGAGATTTATTGGATATTAAACGAGAATTTCTAAGATCCTTATCAATTGCATACCTGCATAATACTTTTTCTATTTTGAGAGGTAATAAACTTTCACTAACATCTAAGGAAAATAATCAAAGATATGTAACAGTAAGTGATATTTTAAAAATTTATAAAGAAAATAAAATTATAGTAAATTTTAAAGAGCTCTCTTTTTTTTTTACATATTTTTGCCTAAAGTTTATAAAAAACTAGTTATAAAAGTTATTAATTAAGTCAGAGATATAGCTTAATTCGTCTATAGTGAGGTGTTGATGAAATGGGATTGATAATACAGAGTCACAAATATTTTCAGAAAATTTTAAGTCACTAAAGTCCATTTTTAATTTGGTTGAAGCATTATGCTTATGGAGTGGATTTCCATAATAAATTAGACTTTCTACACCATTTTTTGTTAAAAATTCTTTAAGTTCATTTCTTTTTTCTGCGAGACAAACAAACATTGCATAAGTATTTTTTTCATTCAATTTATCTGGGATAATATGAAATTTATTAGTTTTAATATTCTCTCTGTAGAAGTTAATATTTTTTTTTCTTCTTTCGATTACTGACTCAAGTTTATCAAATCTCATTTTGATAACTGCTGCATTAATTGAGTCCATTCTTGAATTGATACCAAATATTTCTGCGTTGTCTCTCTCAACTAAACCATGATTTCGATAAAGTTTTATTTTGTCATAAAAATCAGAATTATTTGTTACTAAATAGCCTGAGTCACCTAATCCATTCAGAGGCTTTAATGGATGACTAGAAAAACATGCAAAATCTGATAATTGACCAGGTTTAATATTATCAATCGAGCTACCAATAGCTTGTGCTGCATCTTCTATTATTGGAACATTATATTTATCAGAAATCTCTTTAATTTTAATCATATCAGACATTCGCCCTGTCCAATGAACCGGCATTATTGCCTTTGTGTTTTTATTAATCTTTTTCTCAATTTCATTTACATTAATATTCAAATCATCTGTACAATTTACAAAAATAGGCTTGGCACCAACATGGGCTATAGATCCAGCTGTTGCAATGAAAGATACAGTTGATGTAATAACCTCATCACCTTTAGTAATCCCCAATGACCATAAAGCCATCATTAAAGCATCTGTACCTGAATTCAATGTAAGACAATATTTTACATCTAAAAATTCTGCTATTGTATTTTCTAGGTCACTTACATCCTGAGATAATATTAAATTTCCAGATGACAAAACATCATTCAATATAACATTAAGTTCATCCTTTTCCTCAATGTATCTTTTTTTTAAATCAACAAATGGTATTTTCATTTTTTAATAGAAATACACGATATTTACTTTATATAAAAGATAAATTCTTATTATGAATATAAATAATAAATTAATTACTGAAACGGTTTTAGTTAAAAATATTAATATTATTAAATCCAACAATAAAAAAATTGGACTATGCCATGGAGTTTTTGACGTCGTTCATTACGGACACTACACTCACTTTAAAGAATGTAAGGAGAAATGTGACATTTTAATCGTATCAGTAACTGCTGATGAATATGTTAATAAAGGGCCGGGGCGACCTAAATTTAATTTAAAGCAAAGAATGGAATTTTTATCATCGATTGAGTTTATTGATTATATTTTACCCAGTAACCATAAATCATCGGAAAATATATTAAACATATTAAAACCCCACTATTATTTCAAAGGCCCTGATTATAAAAATTTCAAAGATGATAAAACTGGAAAGATTGGAAAAGAAGTAAATATTTTAAAAAAATATGGAGGTAAATTTTATGTTACTAAAGATAAAAAATATAGTTCCTCAAATATCATAAATAATACTCTAATCTCAAATTTTAATAAAAATGAAACAAAACTAAATAATATAAAATCATATAATTTCAAAGATATTGAAAAAAAAATTAATGACTTCAAAAACACAAAAGTTCTTTTGATTGGTGAAATTATTATTGATCAATATATTTTTTGTAAAGCTCTAGGAAAGTCTGGAAAAGAACCAGTTCTAGCTATGCAAGAGGTAGGAGAAGAAAGGTTTCTTGGTGGTATTGGTGGAATAGCAAATAACTTAGCTGAACTTACCAATAAATTGACTTTACTAACTACAATCAATAACCAAGAAGAAAGTTTTGATTTTATCAATGATAAACTTAATAAAGATATAAAGAAAAAATTTATTATAGATAATGATAACTGCAATATACATAAAAAAAGATTTGTTGATGAAATTTCAAAACATAAATTACTTGGAGTTTATAAACTTAACGATATTCAAAAAAGCACAAAAGTAAGAGAAAAAATTTTGAAATTTTTAAAAGAAAAAATTTCAAATTATGACTTAGTTTTAACTGTAGACTATAGTCATGGACTCATCGATGATGAATTAGCAAAATTTATAACATCTAATTCAAAATTTCTTTCTTTAAATTCTCAACTAAACTCTTCGAATATTGGTTTTCATAAAATTAGAAAATACCATAATGCTAATCTTTTATTAATTAATGAAGATGAACTAAGAAGTGAGTTAAGACAAAAAAATACAAATATTCAAAATCTTTTATCAAACTTTATTGATAATCATAGATATAACTCCATTATCATAACAAGAGGAAAAAATGGTGTGATTATGAGAAATAAAAAAAAGAAGAATATTTTTAATTTTCCCGCTTTAACAAATTTTGTAGTTGACAAAGTTGGGACTGGAGACTCTATGTTACCAATAGCCTCTCTCTCTAAGTTTCATAATTTAGATGAGAACTTAATTTTACTTTTAAGCTCAATTTACTCATATATTGCCGTGCACACTCTTGGTACAGAAAAGAAAATTACAAAAGATGACTTTTTGAGAAATTTAGAATATTTTTTAAAGTAATGAAAAATTCTAATTACATTTATGAAATCAAAAATTATCTACAAAATAATGATTTTTCAAGTGATATAAAAAAAACAACTAGTTTACTAAAAAATCTTAAAATAAAAAATAAAAGTGTTTTTATTTTTGGAAATGGTGGAAGCGCTACAATAGCTGAGCACTTTTATTTAGATTTGATAAATAAGTGCAATATTAAATCACATATATATAATTTATCTTCTGTATTAACTTGTTTTTCAAATGACTATAAATTTGAAAATGCTATTATAAAATATCTTAATATATATTTACAAAAAGGTGATTTGATTTTTTTAATATCATCAAGTGGAAAATCTCAAAATATGACTAAAACTGCAAAAAAATTTAAAAATAATTATAACTTAATCACTCTTACAGGTTTTGATAAGAATAATAAACTTTCTAAACTAGGTAAGGTGAATATTTGGGTTGATAGTATAAATTATAATGTTGTAGAGACACTACATCAAATTTTTTTATTACAATTAGTAGAAAATTTAACAGATTAAAATAGATAAATAAATGAATTATATTAATAAGAAAACAGCTGAGCAACAATCTCCTTTACCTAATGATATTTGGATCTCTTCGGATGAACAAATAAGAATTAATGAGATAAAAAAAATTTTAAATGGGATTGATACTAGATATGATTTTGAGGTAATCAGTGCTTTCGCCAATGGTCATGTAATACTAAAAACATCCTCTACAATTCACTCTAGTGAACGTGGTTTATTACTCTTAGAGATAGAAATGCATTTGAAGAAAAATATAGATGATTCAATTACTATATGGCTTCAACCTGTAGGCGATAAAAGCAAACTAAGACAATTAAGAGGAATGGAAATGAAATAAATTATGCAAAACTTGAATAAAAATAACCAAAATGATAATTCAATTAACACGAAAGAGGGTAAGCTCATATTGGACTCCCATAAATTGTCTTATCACTATGATAGAATAGAGCAATGGGAGAATAATGAGTTAATAGCTCCAGTTAGCGTTGATATGGCACTTACAAGGGCTTGCGGCGCCATGTGTTCTTTTTGCTATGCTATGGTACAAGAACCCCAAGAAAGATCTTCCATTAAAACTGATGAAGCTCTGAAATTAGTTGACGATTTTGCTGAAGTAGGTGTAAGGGGTGTATCTCTAATTTCTGATGGTGAAAGCACCTTGTCAAAAGCCTATGTGCCTTTTATCCAACATGCTTACAAAGCTGGAATTGATGTAGGTAATGCTACTAACGGCTGGGAATGGGATCCTGAAAAAATTGAACAAGTTCTTCCATATTTAACGTGGGTTAGGTTTACAGTTGCAGCTGGCACTCCAGAAGAATACTCCAGAATTATGTTTAAAGGGCCTGAGCATACTCATGTTTTTGAAAGAGCTATGAGTAATATTAAATTCGCTGTAGAATTGAAAAAAAAACAAAACCTTAACGTCACTCTAGGCATTCAAATGGTACTTATGCCAGAGTTCAAAGATGAAATAATTCCATTTGCTAAATTAGCAATAGACTTAGGAGTAGATTATGGAGTAATAAAACATTGCTCTGATGACGAAATGGGTAACTTGGGAGTTGATTACTCAAAGTATGATCAAACATATGATCTTCTTGAAGAGGCAGAAAAACTTAGTACTGAAAATACCAAAATAATAGTAAAGTGGGAAAAAATAAAAAATGGTGGAAAACCTAGCTATAATAGATTTTATGGACCACAGTTTCTCCTTCAAATTAGTGGTAGTGGCCTAGTAGCTCCCTCTGGTATGTTTTTCAACGCTAGATACTCTAAATTTCATATTGGTAATTTTGTTGATGAAAGATTTAAAGATATTTTTAAATCAAGAAGATATCGTGAAATAATGAACTATTTAGCATCACCTTATTTTGATGCTCAAACAATGATGGGTACTTTACCTATTCAACACTATGTTAGCGAAGCTTTAGATAATCATATTAAAGGAATTGCTACAATACCTAAGGCAGGCTCAGAAAAACCACTACACGTGAATTTTTTATAATTATTTTATATAACGTTAGTATAAAATTTTTTAATTGTTTTAGTTACAAAAGTGAGTTGCTTTTTACCTAAAAATTGATGAACGGGCAAAGTAATAAGGCTCTTGGATTGTTTCTCTGATACGGGCAAGTTTATCTTTTTATAATTTTGTTGATATGCTTTTTGTTTGTGCAAAGGTTTTGGATAATGAACTTTTGCCTCAATTTTATTTTTAATTAAAAAAGATAATAGCTTATCTCTATTTTTACATTCAATCATATAAAGGGCAAATGTTTCAATATAACCTTTTGGTCTATGAGGTACTTTGACGTACTCTTTTAATTCTTTTAATTGTAAATCATAAAACTTTGCATTTTGATTTCTTATTTTGATAACATTTTGAATTTTAGTTAATCCATGTATTGCGACAATTGCTTGGAGAGGCTGCATTCTATAATTAACACCCCAAATAACATTCTCATTCCTATTAATCATGCCATGGTTTCTATATTTCTTCATCCAATCGTATAGTTTTTTATTGTTAGTGACGACCACGCCCCCATCGCCCATTACATTTAAAGATTTTAAGGGATGCATGCTAAAAGCTCCAACATGCCCAAAGGTGCCTGGAGATTTTCCATTAACTTTTGCTCCTATTCCCATACAAGCGTCTTCGACAATTAATAAATTGTATTTTTTAGAAATATTTACAATTTTTAACATTTCGGGTGATGCGCCTCCCCAATGAACAGGAACAATGGCCTTAGTTTTTCTGGTGATAAGTTTTTCAATTTTTGTTACATCTATTTGAAATCTATCATCTGAATCACACAATACTGGCTTTGCCCCAACAGCAACAATTGCTCCTACAGTGGCATAAAAGGTATTAGTAACGGTGATAACTTCATCTCCCCTACCTATTCCCAAAGATTTTAAAGAAAGAATTAGGGCATCAGTTCCATTGTTTGTAGCTATACAGTATTTTGCATTTACAAATTTTTTAAATTTATTTTCAAAATCAATCATGTATTGACCTAATGTAAAATCAGTTGATTTGATCAATTTTTTCCAATGTTTAAATATTTCTTTATTATCTTTAAATTCCATTGGTAAATAATTGTATGGTATTTTCATTTTAAAAAGGTCCTTTAAAATTTTTATTAGGTATGTCTTTCATTTTATTTTCAAAGTTTATTTTAAAATCATCTAAAATTTTAGATCTTATTTTTTTTTTAATATTTAATAAGTTCAAAATATTTTTCAAGATTTTAGTTGGTGTGATATAAACTTCATCAATGAATGCCCTAGAACTTGGGGTTGGGGAAAAAGGTAGGCCTAATCTTATAGGTGGCTTCTCAAAAGTGAAATTATTCTCTACTAATGAACTTATAATTTCACTACCCATACCTAAAAATTTATGACCTGTTTCGATTACTATTAATTTTTTAGTTTTTCTTAATGAAGACTTGACCATAGTTAGATCAAGTGGGGATAATAATTTAAGGTCTAAAAGATCAATATGAATATTATACTTGGACAAAAATTTAGCTATAGCACTACACTCTGATGTAGTATAGGAGCTAGATACAATAGTAAGATCTTTACCATTACTTAACTTGTTGAATGATTTTAAGCTTTGATTTTTTTTAAAATTAATTTTACCAAGGTTATAATGACACCATCTTGACTCAATAATGATACATGGATTATTATCAAGTATTGCTTTTTTTGTTATATGATATGCGTCATCTGGGAAACATATCATTGCGACTTTTAAACCTGGAACCATTGAAAAAAGAGACTCTAAAGATTGAGAATGTTCAGGTCCTTGTCCCCACCCTCTTCCAACAACAGCTCTGATTACTATGGGTACATTTAATCTTCCATAGCTGATATAAGAGGATTTTGCAGCATTATTAATTAACTGCTCCATTGCTAGTAGTAAAAACTCGACTCTTTGTAAATTAACAATAACTCGGTCTCCAAAATAGCTAGCTCCAATGGCAGCTCCAATAAATAAATTCTCAGATAAAGGCATCTCAAATATTCTATTCTTTGGAAAAAGTTTCTTTATACCACTTGTAGTACCAAACATTGAGGCAGGATCATCAATACCCTCACCAAATAAAATAGTATTTTTATTTTTTTTCATTGTATCTTTAATTGCTAAATTAATGGCCTCTGCGGTAGTAAATAATTTATTTTGCATAAGTGTGGCTATCATATGTTCTTGGATTTGGAAATTCAGCTTTCTTTACTTTAGAAAAAATTTTATCAAACTGAATTTTAAATTTATTCTTTTCAATTTCAAAAAAACTACTATCTATATGGAACTTATTTTTTAGAGTATTTTCAGCTAATAGAATTGGGCACTGTTTTAGAAATCTTTTTACTTCTTTTTGATCCCTATAATTTAAGTGATCATCAAAATTAGGGCCACAATGTTCTCTATGCCTATAAGTATCGTATTGTATGAAAATTGGGCTAAGAGTTTTTTTGGAGTATTCAAAAATGGATTTGGACTGTTTGATTGAGTCATAAACATTGTTGGTTTTAATTCTTTTACTTTTAATTTGAAAGTTTTTTGCAAATCTTGTGAAATCATCACTTATTTGTCTTTCATTTAAGTGGGTATACACAGAAAATAAATTATTTTCACATATAAATATAATAGGTAGCTTATAAAGACTGCTAAAATTAAGAGCTTCGTGGAAAATTCCCTCTTCTACACTGCCATCACCAAAAAAAACACAAACTCTTGATTTTTTTTTGGTCCTTTTAAAATGAAGGGCGGTACCTACAGCTAATCCCAAAGCGCTGCTAACCAAAGGTATACTTGACAAAAAGTTATTGTCTATGTCTTTAATATGCATAGACCCTCCACGGCCATGAACACATCCAGATTTTTTACCATAAAGTTCTGCTATAAAACTCTCTAAATTACATCCAGCGGCTATATAGTGAGCGTGGCTTCGGTGATTACTATAAATATAATCAGATTTCCCAAGAAAGTTAGCTACTGTTACGGCTACTGACTCTTGTCCAATTGAAAGATGAACTGGGCACCTCATTTCTTGTTCTGAGTATCTATCAGCAATTTCCTCTTCAATTAGTCTGATTTTAATCAATTCGCGGTAAATTTTTTTTAAATAAGTCTTTGATTGATTCATGTTTATTTCTTTTTAAGTATTAGAGTACCATCATATAAAGGTATGATTGAAATACTTGAAAATAACTTTTGATTTTTTTGAATATATTCTAAAACTTTTTTGGCTCCAATACCTTTTGCATGAGTAGCTTTATCATTAAAGATATCACCATGAAAAAAAATATTATCAACAACTATAACAGACCCAGAAATAGTATTATTTTTAAGGGCTAGTTTTAAATAAACAAGATAATTCTCTTTATCTCCATCAATAAATACCAAATCAAATTTATTTTTAATTTTAGGCAAAGTATCTTTTGCATCTCCATGCAAAACTTTTATTTGTTTTTCATAGCCATTATTTTTAATATTTTTTTTGGCAATTAAATAAAATTCTTCAAATTTTTCAAGAGTTGTAACTTTTATTTTTTTTGAGACAGAAGCAAAAGACATTGCAGAAATACCCAAAAAAGTTCCAAGTTCTAAAACTTTTTTTGAACTAGATAGATCCGTAATTAAATGTAAAAGATTTAAACATTGTGGAGGAGAGGACATTTCTTCAATCGAAACCACCTTAGATGATAATAGTTTATATTTTTTTTTAGAGGTTATTAAGTTTTGAGTATTTTTGAGTACCTTATAGAGTTTAGAATTATATGAGGACTTAGGTCCATTATAAAATTTAATTAAAAAAGGTTGGGTTGGAAAAATTTGATTTTCATACTTAAAAATATTTTTATTTTTCATGATTAAACTAAGAATAAATTTATAAATTAAAAAATATAAATAACAATAGATAAGCTAATTAATTATCTTATAAACAAATTGGATGATTGAATCTGGTATATAAACTCTTAATTTTTTCCAAAGATAAAAAAAAATACTTTTTTTTATTAAATTATATGAAACTATTTCGCCAAGATCAGCATTTTTGAGTTTAAACATCCCAAATGGTGATAAATCAAAAAACATATCGAGTTCTTTTACTAAATTAAATAATTCTCTAAAATTTTTTTTTATTGTTTTCATTTCTTCGATTAAATATTTATCTTTATATCTCTTATTAATTTGATCTTTTCTAATTGTGAATTCAGCAAGAAATTCATCTAAATAAGAAAAGCCGAATTTTGATGAAAAAAAAATTAAATTATAAAAGTCACATCTTGGACCTATAATTTTATTAAAATAATTCATTTTTTTAAAATAAGCAGTCCGGTAAAAAACTGTATTATGATAAAATTTTATTTTTTGAAATTTTAATATTTTTTTTGCTTCTTCTGGTTTGTAATGAGTTTTATGTAAAAAAGAATAATTTATAAATTTTTTAAAATTTTTATCTTTATAATTAGAAATAATGTTAGAACATACAAAGCCTGTGTTTTTATTTTCAGATAA
>MDTG01046529.1_pt1 | contig 33454 bp, 19 predicted proteins | sample 811421 | NCBI WGS metagenome assembly MDTG01 (sample SAMN05326645, study PRJNA326480) | marine metagenome | isolation source: seawater | place: Pacific Ocean: South East | collected 2011
CCGCGCCGCCAAAGGCAGCCCCTTGCACGCGAGCAATCGTAGGCTTTGGTAAGGTATATAAAGTATGTAGCATGGTAGCCAGCGCCATAGCGTCGGCGTGATTTTTGGCTTCATCATATCCAGCCATGCGCTTCATCCACTCTAGGTCGGCGCCTGCACTAAAGCTCTTTCCTTCACCTTGTAAAACCACGGCGCGAATGCTGCTGTCGTTACCGGCCCGCGTAAATAGGTCGGTTAAGGTGGCAATCATGTCATCATTAAATGCATTGTGTTTGTCAGCACGATTTAGCGTAATAAGGGCAACGTTTCTTTCGTCTATGTGATAAGTAACTGCTTGTTCCATAATAATTTCCCTCAAACTACATACGAAAGACACCGAAGCGGGTGTCTGGTATAGGTTGATTTAATGCCGCAGATAACGATAGACCTAACACCGTGCGGGTGTCAGCAGGGTCGATAACGCCGTCGTCCCATAATCTAGCCGAGGCATAATATGGGTGTCCTTGTTTCTCGTAGGTGTCGATAACCGGTTGTTTGATGGCGTGCTCTTGTTCATCGGTCCAGATTTCACCGGCACGTTCTTTTTGATCGCGCTTCACTTGGGCCAGCACGCCAGCGGCTTGTTCGCCGCCCATTACCGATATGCGGGCATTAGGCCACATGAATAAGAATCTGGGATCGTACCCACGGCCACACATGCCGTAGTTTCCTGCACCAAAACTCCCGCCAATTAGAATGGTGATTTTTGGTACTTGGGCACATGCAACGGCGGTCACCATTTTGGCTCCGTGTTTAGCTATCCCGCCATGTTCGTACTGTTTTCCCACCATAAAACCGGTGATGTTTTGTAAAAATACGAGGGGTATTTTACGCATTGCACATAGCTCAACAAAATGCGCACCTTTAAGCGCGCTTTCGCCGAATAAAATGCCATTATTGCCGATAATGCCCACGGGATAGCCGAAGATGCGCGCAAAACCACATACTAATGTTGTGCCGTATAAAGGTTTGAATTCATCAAAGTCTGAATCATCGACTACCCGAGCGATAATTTCTCTTACATCGTAAGTCTGCTTCGAATCGGCAGGCACAATGCCGTAAATCTCTTTGGCATCGAAACGTGGTGGCTTTGGCTCTGTCACATCTAACGCTACATTTTTGGTGCGGTTAAGCCTAGAAACTGCATTTCTAGCAAGAGATAGCGCGTGATGATCGTTATTAGCTAATTGGTCTGCTACCCCTGAGATACGGGTATGCACATCACCACCGCCAAGTTCTTCGGCGCTTACCACTTCACCTGTTGCTGCCTTCACCAATGGTGGTCCACCTAAAAAGATGGTGGCTTGTTCTTTTACAATGATGCTTTCGTCAGCCATGGCGGGTACATAAGCGCCCCCAGCGGTGCATGAACCCATCACCACCGCGATTTGCGGAATATTCTTTGCCGACATATTGGCTTGGTTAAAGAAAATGCGGCCAAAGTGTTCTTTGTCAGGAAACACTTCATCCTGATAGGGTAGGTTGGCACCACCTGAATCTACCAAGTAAATACACGGAAGGTTGTTTTCTTCTGCGATAGTTTGTGCGCGTAAGTGTTTTTTCACGGTAAGCGGGTAGTAACTGCCGCCTTTTACCGTGGCATCGTTAGCCACTATCATGCACTCAATACCCGACACGCAACCAATACCGGCTACTACACCCGCGCAAGGTACATAATCGTCGTACACTTCCCACGCCGCTAATTGGCCTATTTCCAAAAAGGGTGTGTTGTCGTCAATTAAGGCGTTAATTCTGTCTCGGGGAAGCAATTTTCCACGCGCTTGATGGCGCTGGGCAGCTTGTGCACCGCCACCCATTGAAACTTGTTCTATTTTTGCAACCAAGTCGTTTACTTGTGCTTGCATATGCTGCGCGTTGGCAACAAAGGTGTCTGATTTTGTATTTATTTTTGAACGTAGAACGGGCATACCCCCTCCTGATTGTTCAGCGCAGCTTAGAAATGAATAAGACTGCGCAGTCTGTCGTTAAATGTGAGCGCGTGTTTATTTTGATTCGTTAAACAGCTCGCGGCCAATAAGCATCCGGCGAATTTCTGAAGTACCCGCACCAATTTCATATAACTTGGCGTCTCTCAATAATCTGCCAGTGGAATACTCATTGATATAACCGTTACCACCTAGAAGCTGAATAGCGTCTAAGGCCATCTTGGTGGCTAATTCTGCAGAATATAGAATGGCGCCAGCAGCGTCTTTTCGGGTGGTATCACCGCGGTCGCAAGATTTTGCAACGGTATACACATACGCTCTGGCGGCGTTCATTTGCGTATACATATCGGCTACTTTGCCCTGAACAAGTTGAAATTGACCAATAGATTGGCCGAATTGCTCTCTGTCATGAATATAAGGTACAACCACGTCCATACAGGCTTGCATAATGCCTAATGGGCCACCTGATAATACTAAGCGCTCGTAATCTAGCCCGCTCATCAATACTCGTACGCCTTCGCCTTCTTTACCTAGAATATTCGCTGCAGGTACTTCACAGTCTTGAAACACAAGTTCACAGGTGTTTGAAGAACGCATGCCTAATTTGTCGAGCTTTTGTGCACGGGTGAAGCCAGGGAAATCACGTTCCACAATAAATGCGGTGATCCCTTTGGGTCCGGCTTGCGGGTCTGTTTTTGCGTAAATGACAAAGGTATGGGCATCTGGACCATTGGTGATCCACATTTTGTTGCCGTTTAAGATGTATTTATCACCGCGCTTATCAGCACGTAATTTCATGCTCACTACATCTGAACCCGCATTAGGCTCACTCATGGCCAACGCACCAATGTGCTCACCAGACACTAACTTAGGCAGATATTTCTCTCGTTGTTCGTCGTTTCCGTTTCTAAAAATCTGGTTTACGCATAAATTAGAATGAGCACCATAGCTCAGGCCAATCCCCGCAGATGCTCGGCTCACTTCTTCCATTGCTATAGTATGGGCTAAATAACCCATATCGGCGCCGCCATATTGCTCTGATACGGTTACACCCAATAAACCCATTTCACCCAGCTTGGGCCATAATGCGTTAGGAAATTGGTTTTTAGCGTCGGCTTCTTCGGCCAATGGGGCAATTTCATTTTGTGCAAATTGAAAGACTTGATCGCGCAATAAATCAATATCTTCGCCAAGATCAAAGTTCAGTGTAGGGTAGGAGGTATTCATGCAATTTTTCCTTGTTCTAATTCCGCTAGCTCTTCACGGCATCGAGCTTCTACTTCATCGAGTTCTTGCATCAAGCTTTGAATATCTTCAAGCTGCTGATGAAGTACAGCCCGTTTTTGTGCGGTCATTTCCAACATAGTGCCTAGTTGAACGGCGGAATTGGCGTTGGTGTCGTACATTTCGAATAAGGTTTTAACTTCGGCTAAGGAAAACCCCAATCGTTTCCCTCTAAGAATGAGCATTAGTCTCACTCTATCTTTGTTGTCATACACACGGTTTTGCCCGGTACGCTTGGGGCTAAGCAGCCCTTGCTCTTCATAAAAGCGGATTGATCGGTGAGTTATATCGAACTCTTTTGCCAGTTCACCTATAGCGAATACCGACTCTTTCTCGTTGTTATTCATAACACGTACCTTTGGCCTTATGTCGTTGTCTTATGCCGTTTACAAAAGACTTTCCCTGAATGGAAGGGGATTCTTGACACTAAATATATTGAGGTTTACGTTAACGTTAATTACCTTTTACGTTAAGGTAAAGTAACATTTTGCTAACGTCAATTTTTCATCTGTGAGATAGTTCGCTTATCTAAACATGGGTGTCTACATTTTTATACGAAAGTAAAGTTAGTTGAATATTATTCCATAAATTACAGATGGTTAGGAGTTCAAGCGATGAGTAGTGAAACAGTAGTGATAGTAGCAGCGAAGCGCACACCAATGGGGGGCTTCAATGGTAGTCTGTCTGGGGTAGCCGCCACCGAACTAGGTGCCACTGCCATAAAGTCGGTGTGCGACACATTCGATGTAAGCCAAGTTGATGAAGTTATTATGGGGTGTGTTTTGCCTGCTGGCTTAGGTCAAGCTCCGGCTCGTCAGGCATCGTTAGGCGCAGGTCTTCCGCTTAGCGCAGGCGTAACAACCATTAATAAGGTGTGTGGTTCTGGTTTAAAAGCGGTAATGCTAGCCCACGATTTAATTAAGGCGGGCAGCGCTGAAGTGGTTGTTGCGGGTGGGTTCGAAAGTATGAGCAATGCGCCTTATATGTTACCAAAGGCAAGAACCGGCTATCGCATGGGGCACGGACAAGTACTTGACCATATGATGTTGGATGGCCTTGAAAATGCTTACGACGGTAAAGCGATGGGGTGTTTTGCTCAAGACACTGCTGATGCTGAAAACATAACCAGAACCGAAATGGATGAGTTCGCGCTTAGTTCTCTTTCAAAGGCCAATGAAGCTATTAACAGCGGTAGTTTCAAAGATGAAATTGTGAACGTAACTATTTCTGGTCGCAAAGGTGATGTAGTGGTTGATACTGATGAAGGCCCAGGTTCAGCGCGGCCAGAAAAAATTCCATCACTTCGCCCAGCGTTTAAAAAGGATGGCACAGTAACCGCAGCAAATTCTAGCTCTATATCAGATGGTGCAGCGGCTTTATTAGTGATGAGCGAATCTAAAGCGCAAGCACTGGGATTAACGCCGCTTGCTAAAGTGGTGGCCCATGCCACGCATTCAATTGAGCCAGAAAACTTTACGGTAGCACCTGTTGGCGCGATGGAAAATGTGCTCTCAAAAGCAGGTTGGTCTAAAGATGAAGTCGACCTGTTCGAAATTAATGAAGCTTTTGCCATGGTAACCATGTTAGCTGTGAAAAAACTGGAATTAGACGAGCGAAAAGTGAATGTAAAAGGCGGCGCATGTGCGCTCGGCCATCCCATAGGTGCGTCGGGTGCGCGAATTCTAGTTACCTTATTGCACGCGCTTAACCAAAAGAAAGCGAAAAAAGGCATCGCCTCTTTATGTATTGGTGGTGGGGAAGGCGTAGCACTTGCTGTTGAAATGCTATAAGCAAGCTTGATTGATGTCAAAAAAAGCATGACTTATTAGTAAATGGCACCACAAACCGGTGCCATTTGTGTTTTAATTATCCCGATAAAACGTTCATTCTGTGTCACTGACTAGGTGCGCTTTTATCATTTAAACATGTCGAACTTTCAAACTGTTATCTTGGCATTAAGTAACTATGAAGCGAAATAGTCGGTACATTGCTTAAATTTTGGCTGAATGTGCTGGTATCGTGATTTTTTAGTTTAGACCGATGTTGCATTTGCAGGCGCTAAGTTAGATACTCTGGTATGCGATTATTCGCATTTTATGTATTTGTATTTAGGTGGTCTTTTTGATTTTTTTCAGGTGTTTACGCCTTGTCTTTTTAGCAATTTTGCTTACGCTTCCTTACTCAGTGGAAATAGCAGCACAAGCGCTGCAACAGAATGTCTCTCAACCGCAATCTACCACCAGCACGTCTCCTCGTGAGGTGACCTATTGTGTTGATCCCAACTGGGCACCTTACGAAGCTATACGAAATAATAACCATGTTGGTATTTCTGCCGACTACATTCACACTGTTTCTGAGCTCTCTGGCTTAACCTTCAAGCTTGTGCCAACTCAATCATGGGAGCAAAGTTTGGCGTACGTACAGCAAGGTACCTGCCAAGTCATCTCTATGCTGAATGCTTCTGACTTTAGAAAACAGTTTCTCGATTTCTCTACGCCATACTTTGAAGCACCTAATATTTTAGTTGCCCGTTCAGGCACGCCTATTTTGCAAGGCTACGCAGGTATTGGTCATAGAACCGTTGGGGTAGTGAAGGGTTACAGGCAAGTAGAATACATATCTAGGTATTATCCAGAACTAAGACTCAAGCTTGTACAAACGGAAAGTGAAGGGCTTGCTGAACTGGCAAGGGGAGACATCGACGTTATGGTGGGCTCATTATTAAGCGTAAATACGCATCTCAATAATCAAAAAATAGATAACGTGAGTATTGTTGGGTATGCCGAACCGTTCGACTCACTTGCGTTTGGCGTTAACAAATCTTCTCGCGATATTATCCCTATTTTAAACACGGCCATTGCAACTATTCCAGAGAACCGAAAGGTCGATATTTATAAGCAGTGGAATAACGTTCAGGTTCGTTATGAGCGGGATTACTTCAAACTAGTGGTAACCACGTGTTTCGTATTACTGGCCATTGTTTGCTTAGTGTGGCGCAATAGAACCGTTTCACAATTTAAACGTTTAACGAAGCAGAAGAATGATGAAATAGAGTCGTTGCAAACGACTTTGCTAGATAGGAATCGTACCTTAGAATTTTTGTCGGCCCACGATACGCTGACGGGGCTTTATAACCGCAACCACATGATTCAAAAAGCAGAAGAAGAAATTTCTCGCTTCCACCGCTTTCATACTACCGCATCGTTAATTGTTGTGGAGATTGGGGTTAAGCGCGATTTTCGGGGTGAATTAAGTGAGTTCGATAGAGAAAATATCTTAAAGCAGGTGGCGTCTCAATGTCTTGCGACCGTTAGAGAAGTAGACATTGTGTCACGCTTCACCGGTGAGCAGTTCATTATTCTGTGCCCACAAACTGCCTTAGATGCAGGGCGGGTTCTCGCTGACCGATTAGTGGAATGTATCGACCAAGACGTGCTTACCAACAATACTAAAATGCAAGTCAGTGCGGGCTTAGCTGAACTAAAAGAAAGCGAAAATTTTACTGATTGGTTTGAGCGTACAACGAAAGCCTTGTATCACTCAAAAAGGTTGGGGATCGCAAAGGTATCAGTAGCAGACTAGCGTGCGATGAAAGCGCCGTTTAGCCTGCTTAAATAAACGTTGATACTCTTGATATCTTGCCTTGCGTCTTAGGTATTAGCGCTTTAGATGATAGGCTCATAATGCCATTGATGAGAATCATAATGAATGTGGGCTCTTTCATACTCACGCTCTGAGCGCCAATTACGATTATTCAATTTGGCTGTTACACCAGGGTAGAGCTTCTTGTTGGCAATTAGCTTGATATCTTGTTGGTATTGAACTTTCGCATCGTTAATTTCTAGCACTTTCATTTCAATCCAATCAAGCAACGCATTTTCGTTATTGAACATTTCAAGGGCTTCAGTTACTTTGGTTTTAAGTTCTTTAGGCACTTTTTTACTTTTCAAAATATCAATTTTTTCTTTGTGCTTGCTGTTGTTTTCGCGTAGTTGGCGAACAAGTTCGTCTAACGCATCTTTGCGTTCAAGTAGTTGTGCAAAGCCTGGGCTAAAATCAACTTTAAGCATACTGCCAGATACCGCACCAAGGGTGCCGGCCTCTATTCTATCTTGGCTTACAATATCGCAAGCAAACAAGTTACCCATAGGCTTGTCTATTTGACCCACAATAACAGCGCCACCACAGTGGAGCTTGCTGTAAGCTAGTTGACGGCCAACGGTAATGTTGCCCGAACACTGAATTTCGATACCTTGACCATGCTGAACGTGAATGCTGCCTTTCGCTATAAGGTGACAGTTGAATTCACCCGCACTGTCATTGACTTTCCCCATAGCACCTTCGGTGATAATAATATCGCCACCAGACTCAATGTGAGCAGACTCTACAAAACCGTTTATAGTAACGTCGCCTTCTGCTTTTATTTGCATTTTTTCTGTCACGTCGCCATTAACCAGCACTGCGCCTTCATAATTTACGTGACCAGTACCCACATTAACCCCGTTACATATATAGGTATCGTCGATATTCATGGTTTGGTCTTGATATTTAGGCATACCTGCAATGGATGACATCAGTAAATTTTGATCGTCATCAGCCTGAACGGTGCCAGTGCCTTTGCGAAACTCTACCCATTCACCAGGAACAGGAGGTAGCTTGCTACCGCGCACATCGAAGCCACTTCTGCCTAGGGTAGGCTCAGTTCTGCGAAGAACAGGGGTGTCTACTTTAACGCAGATAACCTCACCTAGATTTCGCATATCAACCCGCTCACCTTCGTTGGTTTGCGGTTTTAATATACGTTCAAGTGCATTGGGCACTAAAGGAATAAATCGAGATGAACGGCCATTCCTAGCTGGTAGGCCTTTTGCTACTGTACGCTCGATAATGGTGCCTGGAGGTGATTTTCGTGCTTCCATCAACATGGCTTCGATAACTCGAGTGCCAAGACCTCGATGAATATTGTTTTTTAAGGCTAAAGCCTTAATGGTATTTAACGTGGGTGATTTACCACCGTAGGGCGACGTGATCACAAGATTGGCTGTCATTGCGTCTTCAGGAATACGAAACTCTATCTCAGCGTTCCTTCTCTCACCAACTCGCTCTTGGACCAAGGTGTTATCACCGGTTTTAAAGTAATGATTAGCAGTATCGCAAGCCGATTTTAAAGCCGCATCTGAAACGTATAAACGTTTAGTTTCACCCGTCTCCAACTCCGCTTTTACTTGGCGTATATCTATTTCTTTAGAAAACTCTGAAGGGTTTAGCGTCAGGTTTATGTGGGTTCTTGTTTTATCAAAGCTTATGGTTACGCCGTTCATTACTACATTCATCCTTTGAGCAGTCGTGCTTACTTTTCTATAGTCGATATCGACCTTAACGCTGCAGACTTAAGCGTGTTTATGCATTATTGTGATGACAATAATGCATTAGACATAAGTTTAATGTAATTCGATTCGTTGCGTCCCGTCAAAGGTTTTCGGCATATTGAAATAATGCTCTTAATATCGCTTGTTTTTCGGGGTTATCAACATGTTCATGAGCAAGGCGTTCTAATGTGCTCATATAATGCTCAAGCGTAATCGATGCTGGCGAAGTGGAGTCAGTTAAACGCTCTTGTCGATGTCGTTGCCACTTCAAAGTTTCATCATAGGTAAGCGTAGACGGGTAATTACGCGCTCTATATCTAAACAATAAAGCCCTAAGACCTACATGTTGAGTGTCTTCAGATAAAGCGCCAAGTTGTTCTGGGCTTGATTCCAGCACTTTATCGCACCAATGACGATCTTCAGTACTTAAAAAACCACCGCTATAAAGGGCATGATCGATATCTTGCTCTTTATCATCTGAGTCGCTTTCATATACTTTTGACAACTTCATGCCTAAGTCAGGCTCTTGCGCCAAAATACGGTAATTTTCAAGGCAGGCAACTCTGTCTAACCCTAATCGTTGCGCGTTATCTTCAGTCATTGCTTTTGCAGTAGTCACAAAAGGAGAGCGGTTAATATGAATGAGCTTCAACCCAGGGCGCAAACTATTGGCATCACTACCAGGCTCATAGCGCGCGTAAAGTTTAGCTTTTATCTCTTCAGGAAAATCATTTAGCAAACTATCGATAGATTTCGATAAGTCTACAGCAATAATTGCGTTGCTGTTGGTAGGGTGTTTAGCAACAGGCATTATCCACGTACAACACCCTTGGCTAGCAGGCAACTTAGCTGAAATATGTAACAGTACGGAAGGCTTGGTTAAATCAAACTGGTTAGCCACATTATGTTTACTGCGAAGTGAATAAGCGTATTCGAATAGTCTAGGCTGCTTTTCTTTAATTAGCTTTGCTAGTGCAATAGTGGCATGAACGTCACTTAATGCATCGTGAGCGTTCTCATGACTTATGTCGTTTTCTTTGGTTAAGTGTTCTAGCTTGAAGCTAGGTGTACCATCTTCACGAGTTGGCCAGTTTATGCCATCAGGGCGAAGTGCATAGCATGCTCGCGCTAAATCTATAATATCCCATCGACTATTTCCGTTTCGCCACTCTCTGGAATAAGGGTCATAAAAGTTTCGGTAAAACAAGAAACGAGCGACTTCATCATCGAAGCGTATGCTATTAAACCCCAAGCTACAGGTGTTGGGGGTGGACATTTCTTGGTAAATGCGCTTGGCAAAATCGGCTTCGTTCGAGCCGTCACGTAAGGTTTGTTGAGGCGTAATGCCAGTAACCAAACAGGCTTCAGGGTGGGGCAAGTAATCGTTAGCAATGGCGCTCATAATATTAATGGGCTTACCAATAATATTAAAATCCAGATCGGTTCTAATAGCTGCAAACTGACAAGGTAAATCTTTTTGACCACTGGTACCGAATGTTTCGAAATCGTACCAAAGAAAGCTAGGTTCGTGCATGTTCTAGGTTACATTTTTGAATAAGTGTCTTCATGCAGGCAGTGTACACTGCGTGGGATTGAATACCAAACCTAGCTATTCAAAACGAATTTAATTTATAACTTGCCAATCAGCAAATCTGAAACTAGTTTTTAATGTATATCAGATAATTGGAATGTATTTCATCTTGGCAGCGGTTATAAAACAGAAATTGGGTGCAAAGTATTCCCAAAAAATGCTGGGCTTCGCTGTTATTGGGGCAATTTTAGTTACCATGGTTGTGGCCCTTTTATTTGAAAGTAATCTTTCACAAAGCGTTTTAGATGATGTGTCGTCCGAGTTAAATCATCGAACAAGTGAAATAGAGGGGTTTACCCAACGCCAAGCCGTCCAATATGCAGATAACTTAAAATTTCTGCACGCCACGCCGCCTATCTCTGGCATTCCCCGTGCAATTGAGAATGGGGGCATAGATCCTCATGAAAACACCTCTTTCTCGGTGTGGAAAAAGCGTATGGAGACCATCTTTATAGCCTTTTTAGAAAACAATGAAGAAGTTGATCAACTTCGAATTATTAGCGTCGAAGACAATGGTCAAGAAGTAGTGCGAGTTGAAAGAGATGGTCTAAAAATAGCAGCAGTAGACAGCGTTGACCTTCAAAAGAAGAGCGAAAGAGACTATTACAAAGAAAGCGCAAAGTTATCTCGAAACGAACTGTACATGTCTGGTATCAGTCTCAATAGGGAATACGGCAAAGTCGAATTTCCTTATAAACCTGTGATCCGTCTATCCTTACCTATTTTTAGAGGGAGTGGTGAACGGTTCGGTTTTATCATTATGAATGTCAATACTGCTATAGCGTTAGTGGGTATGAAGCAATTCGCAATGTCTCCACAAGAACTCTACCTTACTGATGAAGACGGCTATTTCATCTACCACCCAGAAAAAAAATTTAGCCTTAGTAAAGACCTTTCGACTGAAGAAACCTGGCACACTCAATTTTCATCGCCCTTATACGAAGGGGCTCGTTTGTTAAAAAATAGCATTGATGGGAAAAAAAGTGAGATATACATAGCAAGTCGAAGAGTTGTTGTAAGTAGTTCACCGAGCCCAAAATTTATTTACGTGCATCTTGCCCTGCCTGCAAAAACTATTGCCAGTTTAATGAACGAAAGGCGATTGGCGGTTTACGGTTTTCTCTTGGCAATGTCTATTTTATTTGCCGTGGTTTTACTGATTTTTCATCGCAGTGCCAAAAAGAGCTATGAACTGGCAGAAGCTCGCGGTGAATCGGCAGCCATTGTGGCAGGGTCAAGTGACGCCATAGTCAGTATGGATATTGCAGGCATAGTGAAAAGTTGGAATATGGCCGCAGAACGGTTGTTTAGGTTACCAAGCTCAACTATTTTAGGTCATCACTACAGTGCGTTTGCGTCGATACGCCCCATATCTTGGGATAAATACCTAAATTCCGAGGTAGCGCGAACCGGCTATTTTCAGGATGAAATTTTATATAAACAAACGTCAGGTATTGAGAATTGCTTAGCGGTTACTGTGTCTCCCATATGGGGTGAGCAAGGTCAATACTCAGGCGTGGCAGTGGTTTTACGCGACATTACCAAAGAACGTAATACCCAACGGGCCATCGAGAAAAACAATTTAGAACTTGAAGAGAAGGTGCAAAGCCGTACTAAGCAACTGGCAGAAGCACGGGATGAAGCACAGCAAGCTAGTCAGGTAAAAAGTGCGTTTATCTCTAGCATCAGTCATGAAATGCGAACCCCATTAAACGGTATAGTTGGGTCGCTCAATTTGTTGAAGCGTCAGCCTCTTTCTTCTAAGGCGGAACAACTTGCGGCCATGATGGATGTGAGTTGTAATAATCTGAGTGTGTTAATTAACGACATACTAGATATGTCGAAAATTGAAGCCGGGAAATTAGATTTAAACGTGCAAGCGTTTAATCCTGTGCAATTAATAGAAACATTATCTTCATCATTGGCGGTACGAGCCCACAACAAGGGCTTGGAGTTTCTTGTAGATACCTCAGGGTTAAAAGCTGAAACCTTGGTGTCAGATCCACATCGTGTTTCTCAGATTATTAGTAACTTGGTGAATAATGCCATCAAATTTACCGAACGGGGGCATGTGGCGCTTACTGCATCACTTAAAAGCAGTAACGAGGACAAAGTCCAGCTTCATGTGTCGATAACCGACACGGGTATTGGCATTGCAAAAGAGCATCAATCAAAGCTTTTCACAGCATTTACCCAAGCAGATGCTTCTGTTGCTACACGATTTGGCGGCACAGGGTTGGGCTTATCTATCTGCAAGCAACTTAGTGTATTGTTGGGCGGAGATATCGACTTTTCTTCCACGCAAGGCCAAGGAAGTGTCTTTTCATTTTGGGTTGCAGTGGATGATGTTACTTCTGCTGATAGTCAGCAAAGCTTGGCGTTATCTAATAAAATGGACGGTTTGCGTTTAGCTGTATTTGCTCAGTATCCACCGCTTGCACAAAACATTAATACGTTAATCACTAGCGAAGGTGGTAGCAGTGTAGAAACCTATACCGACATCGTGTCTTTCGAAGAGGTTTCATGGGAAAGCATTGATGTCATCGTCACCGATTACAACAACCCCATATTGTCGGTAGTAGACGAAAATTGGGAAAAATTGGCGAAGCAAATATCCATTCCACACATATGTATGTTGCAAAGTATTGGAAAGCAAGCCACGTATTACGCTAACTTTACCCCGGCTATTTTAACAAAACCCTTGCTGAAATCTGAATTTTTGAAAGTCGTTGATAGCTCTTCCCCTGAGTTAATAGAGAATCAATCTACACATCACGTAGAATCAAATGCGACAGATATAGAAAAAGAGAGTATTGCTGGGGCTCACGTGTTAATAGTCGATGACAACGCTATCAATATAGAAGTGGCGAAAGGGGTACTTGATAATTTGCCCGTTTCGGTGAAAATTGCTAGCAACGGTGAACAGGCGCTAGATATTGTTAGGAAATGCGAAAAAGAAGGGCACTATCTTCACTGCATTTTGATGGACTGCCAAATGCCCATAATGGATGGATATAGTTGTACTAGCGCTATTCGAGATGGTCGCGCAGGGCAAGTGCATCAACAAATTCCCATCATTGCTATGACAGCCAATGCGATGTTAGGGGAAAAAGAAAAGTGTATTGCAGCAGGCATGAGCGACTACGTCACTAAACCTATAGTGGCAAGCATGGTAGAGCCTAAAATTATCAATTGGATCCAGTCTGCCTACAGCCCCCAATTTCTAGGTAAATCGGTAATGGGCGAAACCCAAGTAGTGCATGGCGAATCTGTAATTGAGCGTCCCGCTTTGGCGTCATCTGGCATTACTGAGCCTTCATCTACGTTATCTCCCTCGCTTTCCTCGCCCTCCTCAGTTTCTACATCATCGACACCCGTAATATCTACCTCACATATGTCACCCTCTTCGTCAGAAGGAAACGATACATCTGTTTGGGAAAAGTCACGCGCCTTGTCACGGTTGGCGAATAACCAGGTTTTATTCGATAAAATATGTGAAATGTTTATTGAAAGTGTGCCTAGGAAATGTGACGAAATTAAAGCTGCTTTACATGACAAAGATGTCTCTAAAATTAAACTGGTGTCTCATACCATTAAAGGGATGGCGGGTGATATTGGCGCTGTGATCGTGCAGCGTCGTTTTAATGATATTGAGCGACTCGCCAAGGATGAAAAGTTGCTAGAAATAGACAATGCATTGCCAGATGCTATTAATGAGATAGCCGTATTTTTGAATGAGTTCAAGGCTGCCTAGATCAGTGTGCTATGTGACATTTGTGGTATATGCGCAATTTGTTTTAAACAGCTGCTTAAAATCCAGTTTTAATGAGTAAAATCGAATAGAAAAAGTAGCTGTCATAGGCATAGTCTACTAGGCTTAAAGCGTAACTAAAATAATTTGATTACAAAAAGATAACATTGCGTTACATCATTACTATAACAAGCAGTGCCGTTTCGTCTTCACGCTGTATAAAACTATAAAAGACGCCGCGGCTGGGAGAGAAATATGGAATCGTTGCTAGTCAGTGATTATATGAATACTCACCCCGTGAAACTAAATGGGGATATGACGGTGGCCGAAGCCGTAGAGGCTTTGTTGGCTTGTGGGCAAAGTGGAGGCCCAGTAATTGATATAAAAGGTAAGGTGATTGGTTTTTTGTCTGAGCAAGATTGCATCGCTCAAATGATAGCGTCGAGTTACTACCGAGAGCAGATTTGCCGTGTAGCCGAAATAATGAAAGCACCGGTTGTGGTTATTAAACCGTATCTGTCGGTAATAGAACTTGCACAATTACTTATTAAAGATAAGCCTCGCGTTTACCCTGTGGTTGATGACGATGGGGTATTGGTTGGAAGCATTAACCGAACGGCAGTGCTTCGAGCAATAGACGTACAACTTCGCTCGGGCTATCAGCGCGCTAGCTAGCGTTTTGAGTGTTGATTAAGTATTTCAAAAGTAAAAAGGGTAAGCCAATCCGCTTACCCTTTTTTTCAGCTCAAGTTTCTCTTTCCATGCCAGTGATCTAATGCAGTAATAGGTAATTGGCTATGAAACATGTTTAAGGAGAAATTGTTGATAACAGGCATTTACTGACTACGATTGCGCACATGAGAGCGAATTGCATCAGCTAAGTCATCACCTGTTACTAACTTAAAGTTCTGCCTTTGGCTAGGCATTACATTTCTTCCATCTTGTACCACCAGTAGCCCATTTTTAAACGGGCCGCCAAGATTGGCGTTTGTGGTTTCAAGCCCATCGGTTTCCGACACGCCATCAATGCCTTTATCATAATTTGCACCAATGCTAATCATACCCACCAATCCATAAGGTGCCTTGACTTCATATACAGCGTATTGATTATTGCCTTGGCTAGAAGCAATTAAATAGCGAACACCGTCAACATCAAATAACGACAAACCTTCAATATCAGCGGTAACCGGTGTTTCAATTGGAATAATAAACGTGGGTGTCTTGTTAATTAGCTTGTTAAAAGCATGCTTGTTTTCGGTTTTAGCGAGCGTTGATAAAGGCATTGTTTTTATTTCAGAAACATCCAACGCCCAAATGCCAGCACTTTCCTCTCCCAAGTAGGCAATTTGCGCGTTGGTGTCGACAACGCACCCTTCCGGCTGAGACGGTAATTCAAAGTCGTGAATTAGAGTGGCAGAAACCTGAGAAGGCTCTGCTTTTTCAGTCTTGCTTGCATTGTTGGTATGGGGGGGATGGGTGTCTGTATTAGTTTTCGCGGTGGCGTGACTATTTACATTGGTTGGCGCGTTCAACAAATAGCGTAAGTAGCGGCCATCTGTGCTATTCACTAGTACTTGGGTGTGATTATTTATTGAAAACACGCACAACCCATATATATCGTTTAACGGGGTAGGGATGTTGGTGTTAAATGTTAACTTGCCCGTGTTCTTATCGATAAAAAAGACCGACATGCTATTACTGCTTCGGTTACTCGCCACCGCGATATCGTGTTGCGGCGCCCAATCGTAAGCAACGCCCACGTTATTTACTCGCCCTACCTTGTGGGATGCAACTAACTCACCTTGTAAGTTATAGGTATTTAAGCTGCCTTTTTTGTTAGTTCCAATAATCACGCTTTTAGACGGGGTGTTTCTGTTTACCCAAATTGCAGGATCGTCAGCTGCATCGCCATAATTCTCCACCACATCGGTTTCATAAATGGGCTGCAGTTCTATAGCAGAAAGCATGGGTGTCTCGTTAGTGATGTTAGTCGATACATCACTGTTTTGGGTGGGTGTCTCTGTAGTGAGGCCTGTGCCTTTTAACATGGGTGTCTCGTTAAAAGTCTCGTTTAAAGACGTGGGTGTCTTGGTAAGAGATGCTTGGTTTGTGTGGCACCTGTTTAGCGTTGCGATGACGTGGGTGATGTCGGTGGTGAGTGTGCTACCAGAGTTGTCATCATAGATGTTGGCGTGAACCGTATCACCTTTTACCCACAGCGCGATATCTTCTGGAGCTATGTCTTTATCAAAAGCAAAGAAGCTTGTGGCGCACGTATTGTGTAGCCATAGTCCACTGTGTTCTGGGCTTACCCAAGCGGTCACCGTGTCTTGTGCACCTAGAATTGTTGTAGCAGGGCTATTTGTACGTGAGCTAATTGCAGCCGAGCTATTTGTATCTGGGCTATTTGTAACTAGGCTGGCGGGAACCACCTTGTGTGCCTCAACCCCATTAAGGGTGGCAACACCTTCTATCGGCGTGTCAGGCTGATTGAAAATGAGCGTGCGCTCGACCTCAGCTTCTTCATCCGCAGGCATAGCCCAAACACCGGCGTATTCGTCAGCCAAATAAATAGTTTGCTCAATATATCTTGCTCTTGTGTCATAAGTTTTTGCATCAGATACATGGGAGTCAGAAGCGGTGAAATTAGGTGCGTGGTCGCTCACCCCAAGCGCGCAGCTTTTTATACCTGGACCAATCGCCAGTGTTCGTAAAGGATGAACCGTGAGCGCGCTACCGCTTTTATCCGATATAGCCAAGTATTGGGTAAGCATACCCAACGCATCTATATTAATGAACTGTAGCTTTCCGTCTATTTTGGCGCTACATAAGGCTTCGGAATCTTTCACGTCAGTCGCTGATGTTTGGGTAATGCTGATGGCGTGGTTTGGAGCGTTTTTAATGCCTACTGTGTAGCTACGTATTTGTTGGCTGTTAATTTCAAACACTAAGGTTTGAATAAAAGCACCATTGGTACTTTCTGCCTCGGCACTTGATTCACCAACTGATTCGTTAGAAACCAGGTAATTTCCGGCGGCAACAAAGTGGCCTTTTTGCGACGCAAGTATATTCTTGCTATCAGCAACGGTTAAGCCATTAGTTTCACTAATTGTTACGCTTATCGTCCGGCCGTTTAATTCGTATGTTGTTTCTGATTCAGCAGCACCAGCATCTGTTTCTGTTAGCGCAAGGTCGGCTGAGCTTGATGCAAATACATTAGCGCTTGCCATAACCGCCAAGCAAAAGCCTAATTGACTTGTTTTTATGGCAACTTTCGTAAGTTTGTTCTTCACTTTATTCATTGCCAGTTCCTTTTATTTCAGCGCTAGGCTTTTGTACATTATGTTGATAGATGACGTCCCCGTTATGATCAATAAAGGTAAAACCAAGTTCGAGACCGGTTAAACTGACTGCCACAAAACCACCTGTGGATTTTGCAAAACGGGTGAAGGCATAATTTCCTACGGGGCGCACTTCTGAACCTCCGCCAGATACAATGTGTACTAAAGCATCGTCAGGTAACTGGTTGTGCTGCAAATCATGTTCGTGCCCTGCTATGTAGGCGTCTACGTCGTGCTTGTGCAATATAGGCTCTAGTACATTTTTAATAGCACTGGTAGTGCCATAACGCTTTCCACTTGAATACAGCGGATGATGACCAATCACAATGTTCCATTTAGCTTTGCTGTTTGAAAGCATGGTGTTTATCCACGCTAGTTGTTTGGATGAGCCTTGAGAATAAGCTTCTTGGTATTTCGCCTCGGTGGCGTAATCTGGGTTAAGCGGGTTAGTATCAATAAACAGAATAAGCGCGGTAGTATCATCTTCTAACGTTACGGTTTTGCTATAATACTGCGCTGGCATTTCCCAGCGTCGACTCACTTTGCTGTAGTCTATTTGTGCTTGCCAATTGCCGCGATAATCATGGTTGCCCAGCACTGGGTGCCAATCAACAAATAAGTGGGGATGATGGTAAATTTCTTCATAAGATGTTCGCCAATAGGGATCTTCTACTGAAGCCACCCCGTTATCATAGAAATTATCGCCTGTGGTGGCGATGAATTCAGCATCAAGCTGGTAGCTGGCAATGTCCATCCATTTGGCTACGTCTCGTTGATAAAAATGGCCGTTGCGGCCCCAGTCACCCACCACTAAAAAGTTAAAAGCATTGTCTTGAGCTTCAAGATTATTAATGTGGTGTTGTTGGTAGTAATCGTGAGATGTGGTTTGCCCTTGGCATGTAAGTGACAAAAAGGCAAAAAGAAGCAGTAGTACGCGCATGAATTTATCTCTAATAAGGGCGCGCTTATAGCGCGCCCATTTTTTAAACGCTGGTGTATGACGTTTTAGGGTTTAACGTTATGGTTCAATCGTTATGGTTTAACGAGAATCTTGTTTTACAAAATGAATTAAACAATGCGCTAATTAGCGCATTTGCCATGTAAAACCTAGTTCAAACGTGCGGCCATATTCTTCAAATTGTGCGTTGTTAGTGCGCGAGTCGAAGTAATTATAAAATGGCTCGTTATTGATATTGATAGCGTTGAAATACATCTGCATATCATCGTTAATGAAATACTTAGCAGTAAAGTCTAACTGGGCATGTTCATCCTCAAAGCGCAGCATGTCACCGTCAATCTCTTCAAAGTTTTCACTTTTATACGTCATGGCTAAGCGCAGGCTAAAGTCATTGGCTTCATAACCAAAGGTTAAGTTTCCAATGGTGTCAGACTGATTTGGTAATTGGGTTTCAAACTTTTCACCATCTAAAATGGTGGTGGCGTCTGAATCTGTGAAGGTTGCGTTTGCTGCCACTAAAAAGCCGTTATTGAATGCTTTAACCCATGACAATTCTAGCCCGTGTAAGCTGGCACTTTCACCGTTAATTGCTTGAATAGCTTCATCGTAGTCTTCCCAACCTTCAGTGCCTGCTACATCGGCATACACTACAAAATTATCAATATCTTTGTAGAAATAACCGGCTGACAGTACGCCAATATCACCTGGGTAATACTCCAAAGACACATCAAGGTTTTGTGCTTCGTAAGGTTGAAGCTCTGGGTTGCCCACTTCTGCTTCACGCTCAGTAACAAAAACGCCATCATCTTCTTCGGTTTTACTTTCGATAATTTGAAACGCAGCTACATCTTCAAATTTAGGCCGTGAAATGGTTTGGGTATAAGCGGCGCGGAGTTGAAGCTTATCTGAAAAAGCGTAGCGCGCATTGATGCTAGGTAACCAATGATCGTAATCGCGCTCGGCTTCCCAAACCGTGTTTACCACGTCTTCTACATCGGTTTCTTCATTTTCAATAAGCTCAACACGCATGCCTGAGGTGCTGAAATCAGTGCGCTCATAGCGTACTCCAGCCACAATGTGAAGCTTATCAATATCAACACTACCCATTATATAAGCGGCAAAGATGTCTTCTTCGTTTACGTAGGTGGCACCGTTAGATTCAATTTCTGAATCAAGTTCAGCTAATTCTAGTGCCGTGCGGTTGGTGTTAAAGTAGTCACGCATAGTCGAACGAGACAACCCGGGGCCAAAATCACCCAATGAATAGTCTGGCGAGCTATCACCAAAATCTGACGGGTCTATGTTGTCGAAGTCACCATCGTAAATGAAGATACTGCTGTCTCTGTCTTTTTCACGGCTACGGTACTTAGTCCCTAATTTTACCTCACCGATATAGCTACCAAAGCTGACTGGGCGAGCCAAATCAAGTTTAAAACTGGTTTCAGTGTCTTTGGTGTAGTTGTCTTCAAATGCAATTTCATCAAGCTCATAGGTTGATAAATCTACTGCGTCAGCATCTTGTGTAATGGCAGGGCGAATAGTGTTTAAGTTGGCATCAATACTGTCGTTTTCTGTCACAAAGTTATAGTAGAGCGCGTCTGGCTCATCTTCGTCAGATTTGGCGTAGCCTAATTGCCAGTCGGCTTTCCAAGTTTGCAATTGATGTTCACCGCCAAGGGCTACCGTAAAAATACTTTGGGTTTCTTTTCTGTCTTTACTGCCACGCTCAATTTCTGAATCTTCACCGTCTAGCGTGAAGGTGTTGCTTAACCGGTATTCTTCGTCTGAAAATTCACTGTAAAGCGTGCGAAGGTAATACTGGTTATTAAAGTCTGGACGGTAATCAAGGTTAACCGCTGCCCCTAAACGTTCACGGGTAATGGTGTATTGGCGTTGCTCTACTTCATCATCGCCGTTGCTTTCTACGTTGTCAGAGCCAAAGTCTCGGTCAAAGTAAGACAAGGCTGCTGCTATGCCCCAATCTGGCGAAAGTTTTTGCGTGATAGTGCCTGAAATCTTAGGGCTGACTTCATCACGTAAATCGTTCTGGCTACCTTGTACGGTAATACTGGCTGTATCTTGTTGCTTGTCGAAGGCGCTAACACTGGTTACTTCAACCGAGCCACCAATGGCATCGCCGTCCATATCAGGGGTGACCGACTTCGACACTTCAAGGGTTTGGATTAGTTCGGAAGGAATAACATCTAATGCCACTGAACGTACGCCAGACTCAGGTGAAGGAATGTTTAGGCCATTAATGGTTACGTTGTTTAAGTTTGGATCGATACCGCGAATACCCACAAATCGGCCTTCGCCTTGGTCGCGCTCTATCGACAAGCCCGGTAAACGTTGCAATGACTCAGCGGCATTTTGATCAGGGAATTGACCTATGGCATCGGCAGAGACCACATTAGATATACGATTAGATACTCGCTGTTGATTTATGGCACTGGCTTGGCTGCTGCGTTGACCTAGTACTAATAATTCTTCAAGTTCGTCACCTTCACCCACTTCAATAGCAGGGCGTACGGTGGCATCGTCTTTTACTGTAACTTTCTGCGTTACCGTTTCTTCACCTAAATAAGAAACCTCTAAGGTATAGGTACCCGCTGGTACACCCGAGAAGCGAAAGCTACCGTCGCGACGAGATTCAGTGATTAGGTTCAGCTCTACCAGTCGAACTTTAGCGCCTACGTATACGCGCGCTTCAGCGGCGTCGTTGAGCGTACCCGTAATGGCGCCATTAGCGGCTAAAGCTTGATGAGACAGTGAAAGGCCAAGCGCAGCAATACAGGCAATGCGTAATGTAGAATAACGGGTTTTAATTTTCATTCTTAATCCATGAGTAGTGTGTGCAGTGAATAATTTGTGATGCCCAAAAAGGGTAAAAAATACGGCAAAACGTACGGCAAGAACGTAAGGTAAAAATTGGATATGACAGTTACATGACGAGAACACTATCAACGCCGGCAGAAATGGCGAATATGAACAGATTGAAAGAAAGGTGAGCTAAATTGACCCGCTAGTAACTTACTAATAAATTTAGTTATTTTACCATTATTTTTAAATTCAAAGCCGCACTGCCACCAATTTGTCACATTGGTGAGCCAAACTGACCCTCGACAATCAGGTTAGAAATGGGATATTCCCTGAGTCTTGTTCTATTGCTTGCCCCCAATTACTTTTATTCGTAATTGCAGGAAAAGCACAGTTTGCTACCCATATAGAGTGCTACATCATGTTTACGTTACGAAATGCCACGCAGTTTAGTCACCACAAAGGTTGGCTGTTCTTTACTTTTGCTACTTGTGCATTGGCAAGCTCGTTGAGCCTGACCTTTGGCAACCCCAAGCCGTTTGCCATTATATCTGGGCTAGATATTGTGGGTGAGGGCAGTGTAGTGCTGCTAACGCTAGGATGGATTGTTGCGGTGTTGGCCAGTCGGCCGCCGGGTAAGGTCACAAGCTTGTTAATTATGGGCTTAGTGTTTTTCTTATTTTCAATGACACTTGACTTACTTGATGAGTTTTTGCGTTACCCCGAATCTGCCGTGTGGCTTAGCATGATTGAGTCGATCCCCGCAGCTATTGGCATGATCATTATGACAGCGGCGCTTTACCTTTGGCATTTAGAGCAGCGTGCAATCAACTTGCAGCTTCGCCGCCGAGAGTGGGACTACCGAGACCACCAAGAAATCGATCGTATCACTCAGTTGTATCGAGGCGATTACTGGCAATCACGGGTTACCGCCTTGCAAGCGTCTGGACATAACGGTTATGTGGCCATCATCGATATTAATGAATTTTCTTATTTTAATCAGCGCTATGGGCAGGCCGAAGGCGACCGCTACTTGCACGAAGTTGCGCAGCTGGTGGTAATGAACCTAAGACAACAAGATTTAGCGTGTCGATATGCTGGCGATAGATTCGCGTTGTTACTGCCTAATGTGAATGAAGCCGACGCACAAGATATTGTAAAGGAAGTTAGAGCAAGTATTTGTCATGTAGCATTTCGCTATAAAGAAGACACGGCCGCCATTTATACCAGCGCGCGAGCAGTGGTTGCGCCGCTTAGTCAGGGAGATTCGCTCACTGATACCTTGCAGCAGTTGCTACTTCAGCTTGAAGATGCAGATAGGGTCGATGGCGATGAGGGTAGCAGTAAAAGTGGTAGCAGGAACGCGGCATAGTGATACCTTGCTCAAAGGCGACACAAGGGCCAAATCAAGAGCCAGGGCCAACACTTACGCTAGCACCAGTGACTAAGTTGGACAAGGTAATACCCGCGTATCACCTTGTCCATGCGGTGCTCGAGGTTGCCATTCCCCGAGGGGCAAGCAAAGACAAAATACTTCGTGGCACGGGTATTTTTGACGATAGCCTCACGGTGAACACCTGCATTAGCGCCAAGCAATGTATTGCTTTACTTTCTAACGTAAGAAGTCAATGCCAAGGTAACGATGTTAGCTTTTTGATAGGTAAAAGCTTAGGGGGGGTATGGCTACGTGAAGACATAGCCAATATTAAAAATAGCCAGAACCTTGAGCAGGCAATTGAAGCACTTACGGCAATGCGTTGGAAGAGTATTCCCTTGGTATCGTTTAAGCGCTTTACGCTACAAGACAAATACATTTGGGTGTTACAAGACACCATGGGGTGTGAAAAAAGAGGCAGCCACAAGCTTTGGCCGTTTATTACCCAGTTGTATTTATCCATGCTGGTGGCACTGCTTAAGCAGTGGACAGGCACCCGTTTACCTTTAAGCTTTACAATAGATTCTGATAGACCACGCAATATTCAAGATTTCGAAACCTATCTAGGGCTTCGGGTTGCTTTCAACGCGCCGTTGATGTCTATAACCCTACCCAAATCTTGTATGACTCTCCCTTTCCCTTTTGCCGGTGATAAAACCGGCGATGCGTTTGGTGATGCTCTAGGCGAGGCAAAGAGAGGTTTGGCGTATAAGCAATCCCAAACTGAAACTCAAAAACAACTCAAAAACGAAAGACAGTCGTCTTCACACTTGAGTTTACTCGATTACATAAGAATTCAGGCATTACAAGAGGCACAAAACGGCTTAGCTGATTTAGCTGAAAGCTTAGGGTGTAGTACCGCAACGTTAAAACGAAAGCTGAGCGATCACAATTACACATACCGCGGATTAAGCGAAGAAGTCCGGCGGCAACAAGCCATCGTATTATTGGCGCTTAAAAAACTAAACAACGAACAAAGCGCTTCTCAAATGGCCTTTTCCGACCTGCCTAATTTTCGCCGTGCAATAAAACGGTTAACCGGCTTAACCCCAAGTGAACTGCGCGCCCGTTAATTTACTTTGCATTGGGTGCAAAACCTTTTATCCTTTCACTCGTTTTTGCGTAATTGCGTATAAATATAAGCGCGCTAGTCTACACCCGTTTATTTATAGTCATTTGTAGGTAAAACGCCTTATAGATACACTAATCGTCGGCTTTTCGCCGTACCCATTCAGATTAAAGAAGTCGAGTTTTCTGTGCAGCAATCAAATTTAAGTAGCCAACCTAAGCCAAATCCAATGGGGTTAACGCCCATATTATTATTTGTTGTTCTGGTGGTAGCTACAGGCCTTATTACTAACGATATTACCGCTATGCCTATATTGGTAGCGTTCTTTATTAGTGCTGGCTACGGCCTATGCCTAAACCCTAAAGGCGAAAAGGTAAGCTTCTCAGAAAAAGTACAAACGTTTTGCAAAGGTGGCGGCGATAAAAATATTATTCTACTGGTGCTGATATTCCTTCTTGCTGGCGCTTTTTACGCGGTCACTATCGATATTGGTGCGCGAGATGCGACCGTGAATATGGCACTACAATTTGTTCCCACGGCCATGATATTGCCCGGGCTATTTTTGATTTGCTGCTTTATCTCGTTTGCCATGGGTACTTCAATGGGAACCATTACCGCGCTTTCACCCATAGGGGCAGGGCTGGCAAATAGCTTAGGCTTACCGGTTGAACTAGCCCTTGGCGTAGTAGTAGGCGGCGCTATGTTTGGTGATAATTTGTCGTTTGTATCAGACACCACAATTGCGGCCACCCGAACCCAAGGTGTACAGCTTAAAGATAAGTTTCGTGCGAACTTGATGGTAGCGTTACCAGCTTGCCTCGCCACCATGGTACTGCTGTTAGTCTTTGTTGATGTAGATACCTCTGAGCTTATTGAAACCAAAGATTACGATGTATGGCGCATATTGCCGTACTTATTTATTATTGGCTTTGCGCTAACCGGTTTTAACGTTATTACTGTGTTGGCAGTGGGTATTACCAGTGCCTGTGTGGTTGGATTGCTTCAAGGTAGTTTCACCGTACTCACCATGATGCATAGCATTCAAAAAGGCATGGGATGGATGCAAGATTTAGCCATGATTGCCATTACCATTGGCGGTATTGTGGCTTTAATGCACGCGAACGGCGGAATTACTTGGCTGATCAACCGCTTAACCAAGCGTGTGACCAGTAAAAAGGGTGCAGAGTTTAGTATTGCTGGCTTGGTCAGCTTTTTAGATATTACTACCGCTAACAATACTATTGCCATCGTTACCGCAGGGCCCATTGCGAGCGATTTAAATGAAAAATACGGGGTAGATCCTCGTCGTACTGCATCACTACTCGATATTTTTTCTTGTAGCTTTCAAGGGCTAGTGCCTTATGGTGCGCAGTTATTAAGTGCTGCTGCCGTAGTAGGAATATCGCCGCTAGCTATTACACCTTACTGCTGGTACCCCATGCTTATATTCGTGTTTGGCTTACTAGCAATATGGTTTAACTTTCCCACGTTTGAACAGAAAAATGACGATGAATTAACAGACGTATCGGCCGCTGTGAAATAGCCTAACTCAACGTTATTGTGTTCAGCACAAACTATATTCAACATTGAATACGTATTACATATCAATGCCTAGGGGTATTAACAATTGGTAACTCAAACCACTTGTTAATACCTGTAGCAACAGCAATGATTACATTGGTAATTAACGCAAGTAAACGTCGCCTCGTTACTGTTCAAGTAGAGTGAATACCCGGTTCGTATCACTATGCTACACGCTACGGTGATTAGCGGTGGAAATTTAACGCAACTTCTTCTAGGATCGACCTCCGCTGTTTAGCCGTATATAAGGACACAAGCTGTTTTTACAGCAATGGTTAACAGTTCGTTTCGCTAATAAGCACCGTAAGTACAGATAGTACAGTTCGTATCACCCAGTTCGTATCAAAAAGTAGGATGGTAAATTGTCTTCACCTAACGCGCCTTCGTCGCCTGTCGCTTTTCAGATTAAACCGCTTTATACACAACTCGATGATTGTCTATCTGCGGATAAATTTCCGTTAAAACGGCGTATTCAGCAGTTCGCAAAGCAGCTAAATAGCGGTGAAAAGGTAAAGGATAATAACCGTGAAGCTTCTGCAGATAGCCCGCAGAGTAAATTAGCCACTCGATACGAGAAACTTACTAACGATATTCAGGCGTCGGCAGATAAGCGCGCGTTCAGACTTAAGAATTTACCTGAAGTTACCTACCCGCCATTGCCGGTAAGCGATAAAAAAGGCGACATAAAAGCTGCTATTGCCGCAAATCAGGTGGTGATTGTAGCGGGTGAAACCGGCTCGGGTAAGACTACCCAGTTACCTAAAATATGTTTAGAGCTTGGTCGTGGTGTCAGCGGCATGATTGCCCATACTCAGCCACGTCGATTGGCTGCTCGCAGTGTAGCAACCCGTATTGCTGAAGAGTTAAATACACCCTTAGGTGAAAAAGTTGGTTTTAAAATTCGTTTTAGCGATCAGGTTAGCGAACGAAGCTACGTAAAACTGATGACAGACGGTATGTTACTGGCAGAAATGCAAAACGACCGATTCTTAAATCAATACGACACCATTATTATTGATGAAGCCCATGAACGCAGCTTAAACATAGACTTCTTGCTAGGCTATTTAAGGCAGTTATTAGACAAGCGCCCTGAACTTAAACTCATTATTACCTCGGCCACTATCGACCCTGAACGTTTCTCGAAGCACTTTAATAACGCGCCTATTATTGAAGTGAGTGGACGTACGTACCCGGTTGAAATTCGCTACCACAGCCCTGAAGACAATGAGAACGATACAGACCAAACCGATGCCATTGTGGGGGCGGTAGATGAGCTATTAACCGAGAAACCGGGTGATATTTTAGTGTTCTTAAGTGGTGAGCGGGAAATTCGCGACACCCAAGATGCCTTAATGCGCAGGCAATACCGCAACACTGAAATTGTGCCATTGTATGCGCGGCTTTCCGCCGCTGAGCAAAACCGTATTTTCCAGTCTCACACCGGTAGGCGCATTGTGCTGTCTACCAACGTGGCAGAAACCTCGTTAACGGTGCCGGGCATTAAGTATGTTATCGACCCTGGCGTGGCCCGTATTTCACGCTATAGCGCCCGCAGTAAAGTACAACGGTTGCCTATAGAAGCTATATCGCAAGCGTCTGCAAATCAGCGAGCTGGACGATGTGGCCGTGTGTCAGACGGTATCTGTATTCGATTGTACAGTGAAGATGATTACCTTGGCCGCCCAGAATTTACCGACCCAGAAATACTGCGTACTAATTTGGCCTCGGTTATTTTGCAAATGCTTGCGTTGGGGTTAGGGGATATTGCCGATTTTCCTTTTGTTCAGCCGCCAGATAATCGCAACATTAATGACGGCTTTAGGTTGCTAGAAGAAATTCAGGCCATCGTGAAGCAAAAAGGCCGCATGCAGCTTACTAAAATGGGCAGGCAGATTGCCCGTTTACCTATCGATCCTCGCTACGCCCGCATGGTGATAGAAGCACAGCGCACCAACGCGCTAATGGAAGTGATGGTTATTGCAGCAGGGTTATCTATTCAAGACCCTCGCGAACGGCCACAAGATAAACGCCAACAGGCGGATGAAAAGCACAGCGAATATACCGATAAAGATTCAGACTTTATAAGTTTGTATAACCTGTGGGATGCCTTCAAAGCGCAGCAAAATGAATTAAGCCAGAACCATCTTCGTAAATGGTGTAAAAGCCAGTTTATTAATTATCTGCGCATGCGCGAATGGCAAGACATTGTTAGCCAACTTAAAAAGTCGGTGGCCGAACTAGGCTTTGGTATTGTGAAAAACGAGCCAGATTATCAAGCTATTCACGAAGCTATTGCCAGTGGTTTGCTATCGCATATTGGTTTTAAAGATAAAGACAGAGAATACTTAGGCTCGCGAAATACCCGCTTTATGATATTCCCAGGTTCTGGGCTTTCTAAGTCGCAACCTAAATGGGTAATGGCGGCTGAATTGGTAGAAACCTCTAAGTTATTTGCCCGCATGGTGGCGAAAATTGACCCCGCTTGGGTAGAGTCATTAGCTGGGCATGTTAGTCAGCACAGTTATTCAGAGCCTCACTGGTCGAAAAAACGCGGCGCCGTTATCGCGTTTGAAAAAGTCACCTTGTTTGGCTTACCCATAGTGATGAAACGAGCCAAAGTGTATAGCTTAATTGACCCACCGGTATGCCACGAACTCTTTATTCGCGAAGGCTTAGTTGAAGGTAATACACGGCTTAACTTTGGTTTCTTAAAAGAAAACCAAGCCTTGCTTGAACAAGCCGATGAGTTTGAACAAAAAACTCGCCGCCGTGATCTTCTGGTTGATGACGACGAACTGGTACGTTTTTATGCCTCCCGTATTCCTGTAGAAGCGAACAACGAAGCGGCGTTTAAAAAGTGGTACAAAAATCAAGAAGCGTTAGCTAAACAAGTGGGCGGCGAAAAGGCGGGTGCCAAAAAGTCGGGTGTCACAAAGATAAGTGACGTACTTACTTTTACCGAAGATGACGTGTATCGCCAACAGCCTGGCCAAGCTATAGAAAACGCGTTTCCTGATGCGTGGCGGCAGGGCAACATCACCATGGGGCTTCGTTATCATTTTGAGCCGAATGCCGATGATGATGGTGTTAGCGTTATTATTCCTTTGCCGGTACTTAACCAAGTAGAAAACATTGGCTTTGATTGGCAAGTAGCAGGGCTAAGGCATGAACGCATAGTGTCGATGATCAGAACTTTGCCAAAGCGTTTGCGCCGTAACTTCGTACCTGCGCCTAACTTTGCCGATGCCTGTATTGCCGATATCAGCGAGACAGATAAAAACGGCCGTCCAATTAGTCTGGTAGAGGCCGTTACCGCCAAGCTTCGTAAAATGACAGGTATTACTGTAGAAGAAGACGAGTGGAACTTGTCGCAGCTTGATAGGCACCTAATCATGCACTTTACGGTAGTGAACAATAAAGGCGATACCATCGCCCGTTCTGACGATTTACATGCGCTGAAACAGCAATGTGCCGGGCAAGTAAAAGAAACTTTTGAAAAAGCGGCCACGCCGGAACTTGAGCGAAGTGGTATCGAATGCTGGGATTTCGACACCTTACCGACCACTTTTGCCCAAAAGATGGGGGGCTTCGAAGTGCAAGCGTTCCCTGCATTGGTAGAGAAGGGCGACAAGGTAGATATCGCCCTTATTGACGAGCCTGAAAAAGCACAATCTATGCACCGAAAAGGTGTGAACGTGTTGATTAAAAATGCCATGCCGTCGCCGCTTAACTATTTACAAAGTAAGCTACCTAATAAGGCTAAGCTTGGGCTTTACTTTAATCCGTTTGGGCAAATTAAAGCGCTTATTGATGATTGTATTTTTGCCGGTATAGACGCGCTGGTGGCTGAATATTGTGACAAACACAATACCGATATTCGTAACAAAGCTGATTTTGATGCCTGCGTAGAGATAGTGCGCGCAGAAATTAATGATAAAGTACTAGAAATAGCAAAGCAGGTAGAGCAGGGCTTAACCCTTGCTCATCAATGCCAAAAGCAAATGAAAGGCAATGTGCCTCTTAATATGATAAACGCATTGGGTGATTGCAAAGGACATCTTTCAAGCTTGGTGTTCCCGGGTTTTGTGTCTGATATTGGTGAAGCGCGACTTAACGATTGGAACCGTTATATTAAAGGCTTATCTCGTCGATTAGAAAAGCTACCGATTGATCCTAATAAAGACCGAATGCATCAACTCACGGTAGAAAAGGCGGTTAGTGAGTGGGAAAAAGCCTGTGGTAAATATCCAAAAGGCAAAGTACCACAAGCATTGTTAGATGTGCGGTGGATGATTGAGGAATTAAGGGTGTCTTTATTTGCACAAGCATTAGGTACGGCTTACCCTATATCGGCAAAGCGTATCTCACTGTTTTTAGCTGATTTCTAGGTGGAATATTAAGCCCCTTGTTTAATTTCCCCAAAAGCAGGAAATAATTTTCTAAATATAATCGGACAATTCTTGGTCAGTCTGATTGACAAGCGGCCTACCTCGCCCTATAACAGGTAGAGCAACATGTGGTTTGAATACGTAGCGGAGATGTAGAAATGTTGGGATACGACGATAAGCGAAACTTTTTCAGGATGATGGTTAATTCGCCTTGTCAGTTACAGGTTACTGATGATGAATCGAGCCGCACTATGCAAGCGATGTGTAAAGACATAAGCGCAACGGGGATGTCTTTAGAAGTTGATGAACCCTCATTAGAAATTGGTACGCAAGTTAGCGTTGCCATAGATTCCCCAAGCTCTCAAGTACCATCATTAGCAGCTATTGCTACTGTGGTTCGCTGTGAGCCAGACACGGAATCTAGTTGCTTAATTGGGGTTGAAATCTCAGAAATGAAGTAAGCTGTGTAAGGGCTTTCGCAAGCCTAAGCTTACTTATTATTATGACTCACGAACTCTCTCGTGAGTCAGGCTAGCTTTGCTTCACGCGCTTTATTTTTAGCGACCTATCTCGCTGACTTCTCTCATTGACGTGTCTCGCTAACGTCTATCACCAACGTCTATCACCAAAATACCAGCAGCCTGTGTCGCTATGTTGAACCTACAAATCTACGTTTCCATATCAACTTCCGCATAATAGTGAAATCGTATAAGTCGATGGCACCCTTCGTAAAAATCAATTGTCTTTAATGTTTCTAATCGATAATAATTCTCATTAACAAATCGAGACAAACTTACTGGGTAAATCATTATGAAAAAGACAATTACTTTTGCGTGTATGCACTTCACCGTCGCTTTTACAGTGGCATATCTATTAACGGGTAGTGCAGTAGTGGGTGGGGCAGTAGCCTTAGTCGAGCCAGCTGTGAATACTGTAGTATTTTATTTTCACGAGCGAGTCTGGAAGAAATTTGAGAGTCAGTCCAAAGACCAAGCTAGCGAGCAGCAACTAGGTGGACGTACTGAGCAGACTTTTGCTTCAAATGAGATGACATTGGCATCATAAGCGTTTGCTAAGTTTGCCTCTTATTTGAATTTTTGAAGAACGTGGCGCTAACGGTGAGTTAAGTTTAATTACACTTAATAAAACCTTAGCGCCGCGTTTTTTTATGCTAAATGAGTTAAACAAAAAGCCTGTAATAATTAGCTTGTTTGTTCATCAGTTTCTTTATCTGTTACTGGTATTAAATTAGTTGTAAGACTATGCCTGATATTACAGGTCAGTCACTTCGCAAACTAAACCTTTTAAGTAATACCCTTCAGGGTAACTGCCAATTACTGGGTGATCGGTGGCTTGGTTGAGTCGAGCAATAATCTTAATGGTTCTTCCTGCATCCAATGCAGCATCAGCTACTATTTTTTGGAAAAGGTCAGCTGGCATCAAGCCAGAGCAGCTAAAAGTAAGCAGTAACCCACCATTTCTCACTGCATGAATACCGTACAAGTTAATATCTTTATAGCCACGTGCAGCGCGGGTGAGTGATGCTTTGTTGTCGATGAACTTGGGTGGATCGAGGATCACCATATCAAACTGGTCGCCTCGTTCGTGATATTCACGCAACTGCTTAAATACGTCTTTTTTAACGTAATTACTCTTGCTTTCGTCTAACCCATTTAACGCAACATGCTGCTTAGCAAGGTCGAGAGCAGGCTGAGATACATCCACATTGGTAACCGATTTAGCGCCACCTTGCAGTGCGTAGCAAGAAAAAGTGCCGGTATAACTAAAGCAATTTAGTACATCAGCGTCTTTAGCATAATACGCAGCGGCAGCACGGCTATCTCGTTGATCAAGATAAAAGCCCGTTTTGTGACCGTTTTCAATATCTACAATAATAGAAAGCCCATTTTCTTTTACTGTGACTTGCATGGGAGGTTCGCCTCTCACCACGCCGGTTACTGGCTCTAAGCCTTCTTTTTTACGCACATCAACGTCGCTTCGCTCGTAAACGTGGGTGCCGGGCTTCAACTTGTTTATTGCCCACACAATTTTATCACGGTGTTTTTCAGCGCCAGCGCTTAGCAATTGCAGCACAGCTACGTTGTCATACAAATCTATGGTAACGCCTGGAAGGCCATCACTCTCAGACGCTATCCAACGAAAAGCATTGGTTACTTCTGGGTCAAATAAACGGGTACGTAATTTAAGCGCTATTTCCATGCGGCGTAAAAAGAACGCGTTATCGATGCTTTCTTCTTTGCTAAAGGTCCACATGCGTACACGAATTTGTGAAGTAGGGGAGTAGGCACCGCGACCTAGCCAGTCACCCTCTGAATCGAAAACATCAACGGTGTCACCACTGCGCCCTCTACCTTTTAGTTCTGCCACGGCGCTTTCAAACACCCAAGGGTGGCGACGGCGGAGGGATTTATCTCTATTAGGATGCAATATAACTTGTGATGACATGAAACGTACTCTATTTCTTGAATTAGCTAGGAAGTGGGTATTGCATAGGGAAGCCATTAGCCGAATAAAAAGCCATTAGCTAAATAAAAGCCATTAGCCCAATAAAAAGCCATTAGCTTAATAAAAAGCCTTTAGCTAATAAACGGCCCTTGCAACCACACGTAAGCGGCGGGGCGAAGTATAGCGATAAAGCGATGGCTATGCGAATGATTAGCAAGTTTACCGCGTTGAGGGTAAGCATTTTACAAAGTATGAGAGTAAGTTTGTTGGGCAAACGCAGCCGTTAGATTAAACGCGGCGTTATAGCAATCTATTGGTAATCTTGAGTTTTGTTTCATCAACCTTAGGTTACATTGGGTTAAACCTAAATTGCGCATCAATTTATGTGCTAGCGGTATGATGCTAAAAATGCCAACGCAATTATGCACTAAAACGTATCGGCAACGTAATCATAGGTTGACGTGTTTTTTCAGGCTATCACTAACGTGCACAAACACACTGCACCTACTGTGAAAGTTCAAAAAAGAGGATACTAATGCAATTTGTAAACTTCGAAAAAGGCTGTGCACCTGAAGGCCTAACAATAGCTGAGGTTAATGCCCCCGAACTCACCGACGATAAAGTACTGGTGCAAGTATATGCCTTTGGGGTAAATCGTGCCGATACGCTTCAACGACAAGGGCACTATCCACCCCCTCCTGGCGAAAGTGAGATTTTAGGGCTGGAAGTAGCCGGTGAGGTTGTAGCGGTTGGTGCTACAGTAAGTGAATGGAAAGTAGGCGATAAGGTCTTTGGGTTGGTTGCTGGCGGCGGCTATGCACAACAAGTTGCTGTTAATCCGCATCATTTAATGCGGGTTCCAGAAAATATGGCGTATAGCACGGCGGCCGGACTTGCTGAGGTGTTTCTTACTGCATTTCAGTGTTTGCGCTTAATCTCCAATGTAAAACCGGCAGAGCGGGTACTCATTCACGGTGGTGCCAGTGGTGTGGGGCTAGCCGCCACTCAGCTTTGTCATTATTGGGGAGTAGAAAGTGCAGTTACCGCATCATCCCAAGAAAAGTTAGCTCAGTGCAAACAAAACGGCGCTAACTTACTGATAAATTACAAAGATAAAAACTTTGCTGAAGAAATAAAAGCTAGTTGGCCAGAAGGCGTCAATATGGTGCTTGATATGGTAGGTGGCGATTACTTAAATCGGAACCTTCAAATACTAAAGCGCGACGGTATTGTGGTTTACCTTGCCATGTTAGCGGGGCGTTATGCCGACAATCTCGATATGGCATTAATGTTAGGAAAACGCGCCAGAATACAAGGCACTACGTTACGCAACAGAACGGATGAATATAAAAGCGCGCTTATTAGTGATTTTTCGACAACCTGTTTACCCGCGTTTACCTCAGGCGAGCTTAGCGTAAA
>MDTG01443597.1_pt1 | contig 33453 bp, 31 predicted proteins | sample 811421 | NCBI WGS metagenome assembly MDTG01 (sample SAMN05326645, study PRJNA326480) | marine metagenome | isolation source: seawater | place: Pacific Ocean: South East | collected 2011
CGGCGAAGGCGCTGAAAGCCGCCTCGACACCGGCGCACACGTTTCCGCGGAAACGTCCAGACGCCTGGCATGTGATTGCGCAGTTGTCCACTGGGACGAAGACAAAGCCGGCGATCCCCTGAACATCGGCCGCCGCAGCCGCAGCATCCCGCCCGCCATCCGCCGAGCGCTGCAGAAACGCGACCAGGGCTGCCGGTTCCCGGGCTGCACGGCGCACAGATTTGTAGATGCTCACCATATCCAGCATTGGGCGGATGGGGGTGCAACAAAAATGGACAACCTCGTCCTGCTCTGCCGCCATCACCATCGCCTGGTGCACGAAAGCGGCTACGGCGTCCGCATGACCGACAAGGGCATCCCGAAATTCACCGACCCGACCGGCCGAACCATTCCGCAAGTCGCCGAAACACGTTTCCGCGGAAACGTTCTCGCGCTACGACGACGAAACGACAAAGCCGGGCTCGGTATCACGCACGAAACGCCGATTCCGCTCTGGGAAGGCGAGAAAATGGACGACAGCATGGCGGTTGAGGCGCTGCTGTGGCTGGAATCACTCAAGAACCCAAGATTTGAAGCGAGGGACGCAACATGACCAATAACTTCGAAGTCCGCTACCTCTACCGAGACGGCGGCAACAACAAGCGGTGCCAATCGGTCGTCATCGCCAATCCCGACGGCATCACGCTTGAACAACTGAAAGAATCAGTTCGTTCCCGATTCAGCGATCTACAGGTCTGGCCGGACGTCCTCCACTTCCAGCCGGAAGAACTCAGCTGGCCGACGACCTATTTCCCGGCCCATGATCCGAATCGTGAAGAATTGAACGTACATGAGATCGATGAAATCACACTGACCGAGGCAGCCGCCACGGTTCACTGGCAGACCGCTGCAAAATTGGTCCGAGATATGTAGCCTTAGATTCTATGCACGATGCACGACCTGACCCTCTGTTTTTTTCCTAACGCTAGGACTCACCAGCGGCAGTGGGGAGCAGCGGAATTGCCATCCGGTGCAGCGCCTTGTTAGGCCATTTCTTTGATGAGCCTGATCCTTCGATTCTTTGCCTTGTATTTTTCAATGCTTCCGCGTTTCTCCAGAGAGTCAATGCTCCGCCTGACTCTCCTTTCGAACTGTAATCGGGGACTTCCACGTGTTATCACACCCACTTCTTTTAGGACACGAGTCGTCACGGAATTCAACGTACATGACTGATTCGGGCACTTCGATAAAACAGAAAGGATAGCGTCCTGAATTTCTGCTGCGGTTATTCCCTCCGCTCGGCGACCGGATGGACTGTTGCCATTATCTGAATCACCGACTGCGTCGTCATTATCGTCATAGATGCGATCAATATCCTCGGCAGTATCCCCGTCGAATTTGTTGAAATCGTCTCTTTTAAAATGGTCTTCTGGAGGCGCATTTCCACATTGAGAACCTGGAAAGATGTCACGGTCCCCCAGCGCTTGCCAGAGCCCGGCGAGCGCGTTCTCCTTGTTAGCATAGAAGGCTGATTCTCTCACCCGGAAGAACTCCCAGCCGCAACGCTCTAATTGGCGCTGGCGCTGCATATCGGATTCGTAACGATCGGCACCGTGCCAGTTGTCGCCGTCGCATTCGATCGCCAGCCGCGCCTGCCCACCCTCAACCACAAGATCAATTCGCTTGCCCGCAACTTCATGCTGGGCAAGCACGGTGAAATTCTTTCTCAGCAGCTCCAAAGTAACATCTACCTCGAACCAGCTATCGAATGGCGCGGGCGGATTCACGACGCGCCGATTATCCTGGGCTGCCCGCTGCTCCAGTTCAGCCCGGTCGATACCGGCAACCTGTTGGGGCTTTGTGTTCTCGAAGAAACCAAGCAGCTGGCGCCGAAGACATGACGCGCTGAGATCGTCACAGGTGACGGAATGGAAAAGAATCATCATGTCCCGGGCGCGACTGGCTGCGACATTGAATCGCCGTTCGTCCGCCGTCTTGGTGAGAGGACCGATCCTTTCATTGCTTGCCGAGACAAGTGACAGGAAAATAATGTCTCGTTCGTCGCCCTGAAAGCTGTATGGATTGCCGCAAACCAGGCGACGCCGCTCCATTTCCTCGGCCCCCACCCGCTCAAGCAATTGATTCTCGATCAACCCAGCTTGCGCTTCGCCTTGAAGCACCACCACGCCCATCGTCTTGCCATCATACCGACTGTCACCGCACATCTTTCCGATTCTTTCGACAATGGCTTCCGCTTCCGGGCGGTTGATTATCCGGTTGTTCGAGCCTTCGCGATAGCCGCCGTTCAAGAAGACATGCTCAAGCGGCGGCAGTCGGTTCGGGCCATACTGCCTCAACGGAATCAGCGGCGTATCCGAGTAGCAGAGATCGTTGCTGAAACGGATGATTTCCGGCATGCAACGGAAGTGCTCGCGCAGCGTGATTTGGCGTGTTCCATACCGGAGTTTTCCGTGATCGAAAAGGCTGCTCTCAATATCAAACGACGACCTGAAGCGGAAATCATAAAGGAACTCTTCCATCAGGCGATGCACCGAGTCACGGGGCAAACCCACGGCATCCGGGCTAATCTGTTTGTCATCTCCAACAATCAATATTTTCTTTCCAAGATAGAACAAGGGAAGCGCCTCCACGCCGCATTGCGAAGCCTCGTCAACGATAATCACGTCGAACATGCCGGGGGCGGGATACACTGTGTCCCAAATGCGATGCAGTGGCATTACCCATGCGGGAACCGCCTCGCGGCATTCATTGAGGTGCCCTTGAGCCTCGCGACGATGGCGCGGTGCGTGCTTCCCCGTTCCCTTGCCAAGCCGCCGCATGGACTGCTGCCAGGCTTCCATATGCCGGCGATGATCTTCCTTGAGCCGCAAGAAACAAAACGACCAGGCGTGAAGAGAGGCCAGCCTCGCAATAAGGCTATTTATCTCCTCCTCAATTTGTTTGTCGCGCTTGGCGAGTGCCGGAACATCTTCCTGCCGGATGTAATCTTCGATCCAGTACCGTGCCTGCGCCCAATGCCAAGCGCCTCCAATGCGCTGGACTCGTTCCTCCCAATATTGATCGTTGCAGGTTTGTTCCAAGGATTGCGTGAACTCCGGAAGCAAGCGACGTAATTTCGAGAGATATCCGTCCACCTTCTGAAGCTGCTGGCGCTGCTTTTCCAAATTCTCAATCGTGTTCGCGCACAGAGAAACCTGATCAATGTTGCGGCTGCGAATGGCGCTCAACAAATCATTTGTCACCGGGTGCGCGTCACCCCTGGCGCCCATGTGAGCAATTGGGGCTTCAACGTCTTGGATTTCCTCACTGGAATGCCGCTTTCGGATACGGGCCAATGCTAGACGGCAAGAGGAAACAATTCTTTCAATTTCCGATTCGTCAGCCCATACAGGCTCGTCCGCGCCCGGGCATTGGCTTATCGCTTCCCGGCACTTGGCAATGCGTTCTTCGAGCGCCAAGACATTTTCAAGCGCATCACGCAATGACTTAAGGGCGGTCAATTGCAGATTGTACGGCCCTTCAACCTTTTCGCTACGCCCTTTCCAAAAATCCCATGCCTTTTCGCATTCAATGCGAACGTGCAGGGCATCGGCAATATTTGAAAAATTCTCGACCGTAGAGCATGGCCGTCCGTCAATCTTCACTGTCTTGATAACATGTAGCCGGTCTTTCACCGGTTTGGGTCGAAACAAGCCCCAACCCAGTTTCCCGCCATTCTCCATGTGCTCTTTCAGTTTGTGAGCGTCGTCACGCAATGATCTTATATCGATAGTATCCGGGAAATCGATACGGGTCTCGTCGGCGATCGAAACGCGCTCTTCAATTGACGCAACAACATCGCGCGTAACACGCAATAGTTCATTCCATAGAAACGAGTTTCCGCCCTGAACGTCGCGCAAGGCCTCACTCATCCATGAATGCGGCGCCGCTAGAAGTTTTTTCCGAGCGTCTCGGAAAGATGAGAAAGCGTTGAAAATCGCCTTGATGGCCGGAGGACTATTTCTTGTCAACAAATTCGTAAATCGTTCGTCGGCTCCAGGTGCCGAGTTTTGCTCTTCTTCAGTCGCACTTTCCTCATTATTCACGAGATCAGCAAAGCGTTCAGAAGACGGCAGCGCTTTGGGCCATCTAAGGCTCAATTCGCGACGCTTCTGTTGCGTGAATTGGCGCAACGCTGCAAGTAGGTTTTGCAAATCGTTCGTGGAAATCTTACACGTCTTGTCCAGAGGAACGGAATCCGTGAACCACCCGTACTCGGCCCGATCGCGGTTCACCGCTTCGGCGATTCTCGCCGCCGTCCCTCGATAGGATCCTTCCGCAATGGACTGCGTGTGCGTTTCGGACTCCCGAATGTCACGGAGCCGCCGATTGACCTTCGCCTTCTCCTCGCGGCACTTTCGCAGGCGATCTTCTAGTTCCATGCGCTCTTGCCTGGCGCGATCTTCGTTCCATTCCTCATGCTTGCGGAGAATACCGCCCACGCTGGATTCGAGCGAACGGCGTTCCTCAAGTCCACTGCCAAGCAGATTAATGCAGAGGGGACGCAATTCATCAGGCACAAGCCCTTCAAGAACCTGAAGCGCGCGCGGCGTTTTCGCCGTGATGAGCGTTCGCTGGCCCGTGGCGAGCAGGTGGCAAATCAGATTGGCGATGGTATGGGATTTTCCGGTGCCAGGCGGCCCTTGCACAAGCACACCGCTTGCCGTTCGAATCTTGTCCACAATGCGGCGTTGCTCATCGTTTGATGGTTTGGGAAAGAAGACTTCGCCATCGAATGCAGCGTTAGCCTCTTTCGGTTCGTCGCTCAATTCGACGCCATCCTTCGAACGTATTTCTGCAAGGTCCGCGAATTCACCGGGGATGGCTTCTCCGTTTTCGACCCGTTCCTTGATGCGTTTCAAGGTTTCAGTAAGACCTCTTGCGGAACGTTTTCGCAGGATCAAAGCGGGAGCATATTTCACAATGGGTTTAGCCGAAGCGGAGATGTTCTTCGCTTCTAGCGTGTCTTCATAATCGCCTTGCGAGTTGATCGAATGCACCAAGGCCTGCAAGACCCCTGCGACACGGCCTTTTTCCCAGGGATCGTCATCGGCTGCGCCTAATGTGGCCCTCGCGTTTTCCTCCGCCCGGGCCGGTTGTTCCTCAATGTCCAGCATGTCGAGTTCGGGACGCAACTTAGCGCCTTCGGTGTGGGGCCGCACGGTGAATTTCCCCAACCGGGCTTCAAACTCCAATATGGCGTCGGCCACAACCAAATGACGCCGGACGCGCTGACCGGTTGGCGTCTGCCAGGTCAGCAAGCCCAAACCAATCACGAGTTCATACTCTTCGCCAAGGCGGAGCTGCTCCTGATGGATAGCAAAGAGCGTGGAATAGACTTTGTGGACTTTCTCCCACGCATTGTGATCTTCCGTCCACGGCAACCACTTGTCCTCGACATATCTATCCCATGCCCGTTGAATATCAGGATGATCCTCAAGGCGTTCAACGTGCGGTATGGTTTCCGGCTGGTCTGATTCCTCGACCCAGTCGGGATTCGGGATTTGTCCGGTGATCTCCGGGAGAAGTTCGGGCAGATCATTTTTGTTTCGAAGCAATGGAAAACTCACCCAATCCTTGCACTGAGCGGGGACGCTGGGCAGTTCCGGTTCCCGCCGGCTCTGCACTTCGAGCCATTCATCCGACTCGTGTTCCTCATCGCGCCCCCATGCCTGTGTGAAGCACCCCCGCTCATGAGGAATAGCCGAAAGCCAAAGCCAACTCTCGTAGTCAGCTATGTCGCGAATCAGCTTCGTGCGCAGAGTTGCCAGCCGAAGAAGATAATCGACGAGACGAGCGACCTTCTGCGTTCCAGGATTCTGTGCTTGCTGGTTATTCAAAACGTTGGGAGTCCCCTTGCGTTCTTTGGTCTAGCTTGAAAATGACCGACGAAACCGCCGGGAATTGAATATTGCGAATGGGGCGCGGCCTATTCTTGCTCTAGCCAAAAGGCCATCAGGCAGGTTTTTTGACGACCAGACATATTTCCCAGACGCTACCCGGAATTATCCGGCGCTGAAAACGAATATTGTTCGCAAGCCCTGCCGGCTGCCAAGCCATTTCCCAGCTTTCACTTGATGCTTCGCCTGCCCCGATGATGCACGAATTTTGACTTACAGACAAGCGGGACTCGACGCCCTACCCCCTAACCGGCGCCCCCGCCCGCCAGGGATCGCTGGGGCCGATGACGCGGCCGGCACCCGCACCCAGTTCGCCCGGGCCCTTGCGGAAGGTGGTGAGCACGATCACCAGCAGCCACATGGCGCAGGTGAAGTCGATGGCGGTGGCGCCGTAGTAGATGCCGGAGATGCCGACCATGGGGGGACGATGAGCATGACGGGGACGTAGAGCAATAAATGTCGGGTCACCGAGACCATGGTGGCCTTGCCGGATTGCTCGATGGCCGGCAACGGGCTGAGCGCGGTGAAGACTAGCGGCAGTACCAGAAGCGCGAGAATGAGGATGCGGAAGCGCCCGACGTCATTTTCGCTGAATTCGACACCGGGCCGAGCCTTGGAACGCGATGTCTTCGTCGGTGCCGATGCGCGACAGCGTGTTGGAAACGACGATCGCCTGGACCAGGCCCATGGACGACGAGATCATCGACCGCACGCCGAGCTTGGCGATGCGCCCCATGCATTATTCGTAATGGCTCCATAGCCGTAACACCTTGACAACCCGATCCTTTTCCAACACCTGGTATACCAACCGATGCTGGATGTTGATTCGCCTCGAATAGGCTCCGGAAAGGTCGCCGACGAGCTTTTCAAAAGGAGGCGGCCTCTGAAATGGGTCCTTGGCCAGGATGGCCAGGAGTTCCTCTGCCTTTGGTTTCAAGCCGCTCGAAACCAGTTTTTTCGCGTCCTTCTGTGCCTGACTCGTAAAGACCAGACGCCAACTCACCAGCCCGGATCCTCGGCGCATTCGTCAACGGGGGTCTCCATTCCTTCGCGGATCGATTCACGCATGCCGGGGATGGATAGCAGATACAGCGTCTCCTGGATTGCCTCCCAGTCTTCCTCGGAAACCAGCACCGCCTTGTTCCTCTTCCCCGTGATCAGCAGCGGCTGATGCGAGGATGCAGCCTCGTCGATCAGGCGATATAGATTGGCGCGGGCTTCGCTGGCCGTAATTGCAGTCATGACACACCTCCTCCAGGTTCTTCTTCGCAAGTGTACGTTATTTGGTACGTACGTCAAGAGGTACGTTTTAGCCGCGCGAGATCTGGTGTGACCTACCCACTGACCGGCGCCCAGCCCGCCAGGGCGACCGGCACCGGCGCGCGATTCGCCCGGACCCCTGCGGAAGATTGTCTAATGCCGGACCAGATTCATTTCGAGGATCTGGTACCAGTTCTCTCCGTCATCCGGCGAGACCTCACCTGTTTCATGCCAGGTGTCATCCTCGATGACGATGTTGAATCTCAGCAGCACGTCGCTTTCCTCATCATGAAAGCTCCACCGAAATGAATCCGGCTCGACGACAAAATCCGGGCCCCGCACGGTGCCGCGCAAGTCGTAGGTTCTCCAGCCGTACCGATTCGCATCCACGTCGAACGACAGGATTGCCAGCGACTCGTGTGTTGTCGTGCGCGCGCCGTCATCCGACTTGGTCACACCTTTGCCCTCGACCAGAAGAACCGAGCCGTTCAATCGTGGCGTGACTCGCTCGAAGATCTCGAAGTTGCTGCGTTGTCGATCCGGGCTCATCGACCAGCCGGTTCCGGACCACTCGCCAATCCAGTGGCTGACTTGCTCGATAGCCCGGACTTGTGCTGGCGGCGGGGCTATCACATGATTGGTTGCCGACCCTGCCTGACTTTCTTGCTCTTGCGCCGATACAGGCAGCGCAACCAGCGCTGAAAGTAAAAAAAATGCAGATAGTCAATGTAGAAGCGCTCTGTTCATTTCGGCTCCCTGGGCTCCCAGAGCTCGATCGGATTGCCTTCTGGATCATGCAGCCGAGCGAAGTTGCCGTTCGGGTGACTCTCCGGCTCCGCAACGGCAATGCCGGCAGCACGAAGCTGAGCAACCATCGCTTCAAGATCTGCCACCCGAAAATTGACCATCCAGCCTTGTTCCGGCTTGCCGAAATACTCCGTATCCTTCTGAAACGGCGCAAACACGGTTGGACCCGCTTCCTGATGCCACGGCTGCTCTTCGTAGCTTGTCGGTACGAGTGAGATTCCGAGATGCGTTTCGTACCATCTCGCAAGACGCGCGGGGTTCTCGGACTTGAAGAACAGGCCGCCGATTCCCAGGACTTTCTGCATTGCATTTTCCTCGGAGGGTTCTGCCGCGAAAGCAGCGCCCAGTGCGAATACCAGGGCGAGAGCTGACAGCAGCGATAGCTTCTTCATTGGATTCTCCATTCTGTGGTTGACGGTGGCTTTGGGGCACAGCAGTGAATCCGTCCGGCCCAGTCCGGCCAGGGCCGGAGCGAATATGCGCAATATGTCAGGCAGCAGTCCAAACGGGCGACACCGACCAGATCAGGAACAACCCGAACGCCACACCTAGCAAGCATTGCAGGCGAACCGCCAGTTCCGGCCACGATTCCACTTGCTTGATGAGCCTTGAAATACGTTCGGACCCGGCGATCGCAATAATGAGAGCAGCAAACAGCGCAACTCCCGTCAAGACATTGAAGATTGCAGGCGTGTGAGAGGCCGGGGCGGTGATCCACAGTAGCGCAGCAAGGAGTATCCGAACGGCGATTGCGACGACGATTGAGCCGCTTCTGCGCATGAACGTACGGACGAAAGAGACCAGGTCTGCTGGAAATAGAACACCCCAGGAGGACAACCCAACGATCAGGGCGGCGAACACCACCAGTACGAATGCGCTGGCGGAAATCATCGATGCCGCCTGACGCTCGCTTGACCTGCGCAAGCGAAGCGCGCATCAATGTGCAACCGGTTGTCAGCCGCTCCGGTCGACCAGGGGCGTAAGCAGGTCATTTCCTACGCCACCGTGTAGGTAATCATCGTGTCTCTGGGCATGTCTACCTCCCTCGATCGTGACGAATATTCTTCCGCCTGGCTTCCGTCTTCTCGGCCGTAGCTACTGAAATGATGCATCAATTCAGACCGCGGGGCAAACTCGACTACCCCTCGACTACCCCCTCACCGGCGCCCCGGCCCGCCACGGATCGCTGGGCCCGATGACGCGTCCGGCCCCGGCCCCCGGCTCACCCGGCCCCTTGCGGAAGGTGGTCAGCACTATCGCCAGCAGCCACATCGCGCAGGTGAAGTCGATGGCGGTGGCGCCATAGTAGATGCCGGAGATGCCGACCATGGGCGGGACGATGAGCATGACGGGGACGTAGAGTAATAACTGCCGGGTCACCGAGACCATGGTGGCCTTGCCGGGTTGCTCGATGGCCGGCAGCAGGCTTAGCGCGGTGAAGACCAGTGGCAGTACCGGCAGCACAAGAATGAGTATGCGAAAACGATGCAGGTCCTGGGGCATGAATTCGACGCCGGGCAGCATCACCGACAGCGTGGTTTCGGGGTACAGGCCCATGCCCAGCCAGATCGGCAGAACCATCAGCGTGCCGGCGCCGACGAAGACCCAGTAGTTGAGCTTGACCCGGTCCCATCGGCCGGCGCCGTAGTTGATGCCGGCGACCGGTTGGAACGCACGCATCAGTCCGAACAGCGGCGTCAGCATGAACAGCAGCACGCGCCAGGCCGCGCCGTAGAACGCGATGTCTTCCTCGGTGCCGATGCGCGACAGCATGTTGAACACGACGATGGCCTGGACCAGGCCCATGGACGACGAGATCATCGCCGGCACGCCGAACTTCGCGATGCGGCCGGCCAGAATTTTCGGCAACCCGATATGCCGTGCGTCGACTTCGTAACTCGCTTTTCCCCTGGCAAACCGCAGCCAGACCAGCCCGCCGCCGAGCAGCGCGCCGGCATTGGTTGCCCAGGCCGCGCCGGCCACGCCCCAGTCGAATACGGCGATGAACAGCGGCGTCAGGACCAGGTTGGCTGCAAGGCCGGTCGCCATGTACTTGGCCGCCAGCGTCATCTTGCCCTCGCCTCGCAGCAGCATGTTCAGGCTCAGCCCGCCGATCGCGGCGAAGCCGCCGGCGGCGTGCGCCCACAGGTAGTCGGCCGCGATGGGCACGAGTTCGCCGCGCGCACCCATGCCGCGGACCAGCGTCTCGGTAAAACCGACGCCGGCCAGCGCGTAGAGACCCGACATCACAAGCGCGATGCCGAGGCAGGTACCGGGAAGCTTGCGCAGCGTGTCCTGGTCGCCCTTGCCGATGGCGATCGAGAGCACCACGCCGCCGCCGATGCCGGCCAGCGAACCCAGGCCCAACGTCACTTGAGTGACCGGGAATGCCAGCGACACGCCGGCCAGCGCCTGCTGACCCAGGAGCTGGCCGATGTAGACCGCGTCCATGACCGAGTTCAGGCCGAACATCAGCATCATCATCACGGCCGGCACGGCCATGGCGCGCAACACCTTCAACGGGTGCGCTTCGAGGATCAACCCGGCGTGCGGGTCGCGGGTGCGGGTCGCCGCGCTCATTGCAACGTCTTATTCGCCACGGCGCCCGGGCTCAGCATGCGGCTATGGATTCGGCGCGAATCACTCAAGAAAGCGCTTTTCGAACAGCCGCAGTCGCGCGCGCAACTGCTCGAGCTCGCCGAGCAGGTCAAGCACCAGCGGCAGGCTTTCGGTGTTCAGCTCCAGGTCGCGCTGCAGTCGTCTTGCGCGCCGGGCGCGCTCGATCTGGCCCGGTGCGAAACGCCATTCGCCCAGGCGCTTGCCGGACGGCTGCACCACGCCCTCGGCAACCCATTCGCAGACCACCTCGGTACGCAGTTCAAGAATGCTGCAGACCTGGTAAAGCGTCAGTGCCTCGGGTTCTTCGACGTCGATGGCTTCAATGGGTGGGCGCTGCTCGCTCATTTGATCGCCTCCATGTCCGCACGCGGATCGAAATCGAACGCATCACGCTGCCGCTCGTAGAGCTTTCGCTGCTCCTCGTCGGCGGGTTTCGGCGCCACGATCTTGAGCAGCGCGTACTGGTCGCCCGGCGGCGTACCCGGCAGGCCGCGACCCTTCAGTCGAAGACGCTGGCCCGACGTGGCGCCGGCCGGGATGTTCATCTGGACCTTGCCGGCCAGGGTCGGCACCGCCACCTTCGCACCCAGGGCCGCTTCCCAGGGCGCGATCGGCAGGGTCAGGTGCACGTCCTTGCCGTCGAGTTCGAACAGCCGGTGCGGGAGAATGTGGATTTCCAGGTACAGATCGCCGGCCGGCGCGTTGCCCGGGCCGGGGTCGCCCTTGCCGGCCAGCCGAATCTGGCGGCCTTCGGTCATGCCGGGCGGAATCTTGACGTCCATGCTTCGGACCTTGCGCTGGACGGAACCATCGGACGCGCGCTCCGGTCGCTGCAGGCTGATCCTGCGTGTTCCGCCGGCGTATGCGGTTTCAAGGTCGATCTCGACCCGGGCGCGGACGTCGGCGCCCTTGTGCGCTTGCCTGCGACGGCCGCCGCCACCGAACAGCGTCTCGAAGAAATCGCTGAAACCGCCGGCGTCCTCGGCGCGGAATCCGCCACCGCCGCCGAGGTCGGAAAAATCGAACCCGCCACGACCACTGCCGTCGCCCCAGCCCGGCGGCGGCCGGAATTCCTGGCCGCCGCGCCAACCGCCCTTCCGGAGCTGGTCGTACTCCTCGCGCTTGGCCGGGTCCTTGAGCACTTCGTAGGCCTCGCCGACTTCCTTGAAGCGGTCTTCGGCGTTCGGATCGTCGCTGACGTCGGGGTGGTATTTGCGGGCCAGTTTTCTATAGGCGCGCTTGATCTCGTCGGCGCCGGCCTCGGGCTCCACGCCCATGATCTTGTAATAATCCTTGAATTCCATGCCTGCAACTGTACCCGGTTATTGCATAAATTTTCGTCGCTAAACCGCTACGCTGCCCGGTATAGCAGCGCTTCCGAGGCGCGTGCTCGTTTTTTCAATCCTCACATAGTGTGAACTATGTTCCGGGTGAAAAAATCTCCGCGCCACGCCCCGGAAACACTACTCTCCGGGCTTCTCTATCCGGAAATTTATGCAAAAACCGGGTTTACTCGGTAGCCGCCCCTTAAATGGGGGCGGACGGCATGTTTTTCATCTCAGCCCTTGGCGCGGCGGAGCTTTTCCCAGTAGGCCAGGCGGCGGTTGATGTCGCGTTCGAAGCCGCGCTCGACCGGGCGGTAGAAGTGCTGGCGCGGCATGGACTCGGGGAAGCAGTTCTGGCCCGAGAAGCCGTGCTCGGTGTCGTGTTCGTAGACGTAGCCTTCGCCGTAGCCGAGATCCTTCATCATCTTCGTCGGCGCGTTGAGGATGTTGGCCGGCGGCGGCAGCGAGCCGTGCCGCTTGGCGGCGCGGGCGGCGGCCTTTTCGGCGGCGTAGATCGCATTCGATTTCGGCGCGGTCGAAAGATAGACCACCGCCTGGACCACGGCCAGCTCGCCCTCGGGACTGCCCAGGTACTCGTAGGCATCGCGCGCGGCCAGCGCCTGCACCAGCGCGTTGGGGTCGGCCAGGCCGACGTCTTCGCTGGCGAAGCGCACCACCCGGCGCATGATGTACTTGACGTCCTCGCCGCCGGCGAACATGCGCGCCAGCCAGTACAGCGAGGCATCGATGTCCGAGGCGCGCATGGCCTTGTGCAGCGCCGAGATCAGGTTGTAGTGCTGGTCGCCGCCCTTGTCGTGCCCCGGCGAGCGCCGCTGGGTCAGGCGCAGCAGCGCGTCGGTATCCATGGGACTGGAAGGGTCGGCCAGGTCGACGACGGTCTCGATGGTGTTGATCAGGTAACGGCCGTCGCCGTCGGCCAGCGATATCAGCGTGGCGCGAGCGGCCTCGGTTAACGGAAGCGTACGCCCGATGTGGCGCTCGGCGCGCGCGACCAGTTTCTTCAGCGCCGCCTCGCCGAGCCGGTCGACCACCAGCACCTTGAGCCGGGACAGCAGCGCCCCGTTGAGCTCGAACGACGGGTTCTCGGTGGTCGCGCCCACCAGCACCACCGTGCCGTCCTCGACCACCGGCAGGAAGCTGTCCTGCTGGGCCCGGTTGAAGCGATGGATCTCGTCGACGAACAGCAGCGTGCCCTGCCCGTCCTCGCGACGCTTGCGCGCGGCCGCGAAGACCTTCTTGAGATCGGCCACGCCGGAGAAGATCGCCGAGAGCTGTTCGAAGTGCAGGTCGCTGACGCCGGCCAGCAGCCGGGCCAGCGTGGTCTTGCCGGAACCAGGCGGGCCCCAGAACACCAGCGGCAGTACCCGGCCGGCGTCTATCATCTTTCGCAACGGGCCGCCCTCGCCCAGCAGTTGATCCTGGCCGACGACGTCGTCGAAGGAATCCGGGCGCAGCAGGTCGGCCAGCGGACGATTGTCGCGACTATGGTCGTCGCGGGAATTCGAGCCGGCCGGCGGTTCGGGGGAATTCATGTTGCGGATTTTACGTGGCGAGCGGGCGATTGTCGGGCCAGGCCCGACCCGTCCGGCTCAAAGCGTGCGCGTCGGCCGATCGGACTCCAGCATGCCGGCCAGTTCCGAGGCAATCCGGCTCTGGGCCTGCTCGCCTTCGGCGGTGTCCTGGAACTGGATGCCGACGCCCGAGTTGCCGGCCGCCTTGGAGGTACCGTGCGGGGTCAGCCAGGCGACGCGGCCGGGAATCGCCATGCGCTCCTCGCCCATCAGCGTCAGCAGCACCAGCACCTCGTCGCCGAGACGGAAGCGCTTGCGCGTGGGAATGAACAGCCCGCCGTTGAGCAGGAACGGCATGTAGCAGCGGTACAGTTCCTGCTTGTCGTCGATGCTGTGAGAGAGAATCCCTTTCTGTGCCATGACTTGCCGCCGAAGTATCGCTTGTACGTTGCTGAAGTGTACCGGAAATCCCTGCCGGATCGCCAGCATGGGATCGATCAGGCGTGCGAGAGCTTGCGCCATTCGGAAAGCCAGGATTGCATCAGCCAGTCGTGCCGGATCGGCCGATTGGCCAGCCGGGTACCCTCCAGCGCCTGCTTCCAGCACTGCTCGAGTATCGGCCCGGCGTCGGCGCCCGCAACAGGCATCGGCGCGTCGGCCAGCACGTTCGGCGGCGTGGCCAGCACCCCGTGCAGCCACAGCTGGCTGAACCGGGCCAGCCAGCGCCAGCTCTCGGCCGGCGTTTCGCGCCACTGCGCCACCAGCGACGCCTCGTCGGCCCGGCCAGAGATCATCCCGGCCAGCCCGTCGCGAATCGAAAGGCCCAGCTCCAGCCCCACGCCGGTCAGCCAGTCGTCGGCCAGCAGCGGCGCGCCGTCGGCCAGGTCCAGGGCCAGCTCGCATTCGGCCCGGTCGCGGTCGCCGTGTCGTTGGCAAAGCCAGTCCAGCGCGGCGGGCTTGTCGGGCACCGCGACGTAACGCCGCTGGCAGCGGCTGGACACGGTCACCGGCAGACGGTCCTCGTTGTCGGTGACCAGCACCAGCCAGACCTCGCCGGAAGGCTCCTCCAGCGTCTTGAGCAACGCGTTGGCGGCATTGCGGTTAAGCCGGTCGGCGGGCACGATCAGGCCGATCCGACGGCTGCCGATCGACGGCGTCAGCCCCAGTGAAGCGATGAAGTCGCGCACCTGGTCGACGAGGATTTCGGTCTTGTCCTCCAGCAGCTCGAGCCGGAACAGGTCCGGGTGGCCGCCGGTTTCGATCAGCTTGCAGGAGTGGCATTCACCGCACGGTTGGCCGTCCCGCGGCTGCAGGCACAGGATTCGCCGCACCAGCCACTCGGCCAGGGCGCGCTTGCCGACCCCGGGCGAGCCCAGGAACATCGGCGCGTGGCCGAGCCGATCGTGGGCCAGCGCCTGGTTCAGCGCTTCGCGCTCGACGTCCAGCCACGGGTGCCGATCGACATCACGTTCGAACGTGCCGGCGGTCATGCCAGGCGTTCCTCGAGGCTCTGGCGGATGGCGGCGGCCACCTCCTTTATCGTCAGCGTGGCGTCGATCACCGCGTAGCGATCCGGATGCGCCCGGGCGCGCTCTAGGTAGGCCTGGCGCACGCGCTCCAGGAACGCCATGCGACTGCCTTCGAACCGATCCGGCCCGCCGCGGCGGGTCTTGATGCGCTCCAGGCCGACGTCCACAGGCACGTCGAGCACCAGCACCAGGTCGGGCTGCAGGTCCGGATGGACCAATCCCGCCAACACGCCGACCGGCTCGGGACCGAGCTCCCGGCCGCCGCCCTGGTAGGCGTAGCTGGCGTCGGTGAAGCGGTCACAGATCACGTCGATGCCTTCGGCCAGCGCCGGTTCGATCACGTCGACGACATTTTCGCGCCGGGCCGCGAACATCAGCAGCAGTTCGGTGACCGGGTCGATCTCGCCGGTCTGCGGGTCCAGCAGCAGCTTGCGGATCTTCTCGGCGAACGGCGTGCCGCCGGGCTCGCGCGTGACCAGCGAACGCCGCCCGCGGGCCTCGAGCCAGCCGGTCACCACCTTCAGCGCCGTGGACTTGCCGGCGCCCTCGCCGCCTTCGAGGCAGATCATCTTCCCTTTCATTCGCGTCCCAGAATGTAGCGCGCCACGGCGCGGTTGTGCTCGGCAAGCGTGGCCGAAAAATGATGGGTGCCGTCGCCGCGGGCCACGAAATACAGCGCCTCGCCGTCGGCCGGTTGCGCAGCCGCCATCAGCGACGCGCTGCCCGGCAACGCGATCGGCGTCGGCGGGAGGCCGTGGCGGGTGTAGGTGTTCCAGGGGTGGTCGGTTCTCAGGTGCACCCGGCGGATCCGGCCGTCGAAATCGCCGGTGATGCCGTAGACCACGGTCGGGTCGGTCTGAAGGCGCATGCCGCGATTCAGCCTGCGGACGAAAACGCCGGCCACCTGGGCGCGCTCCTCGGCGACCACGGCTTCCAGCTCCACCAGCGAGGCCAGCACCAGCAGTTCTTCCGGTGTCTCGATAGGAATATCGGCAGCGCGCGCGTCCCAGGCCGCCGCGAGCGCCGTGCGCATGGCGCGATGGGCACGCGCGAGCAGGTCCAGGTCGCTGTCGCCGCGCACGAACTGGTAGGTCTCGGGCAGGAACCAGCCTTCGGCGAAGCAGTCGGTACACCCCAGTCGCTGCATCAGCGCCTCGGGCGCCAGCTCGGCGACTGCCGCCCGGACGCGCGAGTCGCGCGCGAGCTCGTTCCTGAGCCGGGCCAGGTTCCAGCCCTCGACAATGGTGAAGCTGTGCCGGACCACGTCGCCGCGGTCGAGCCGGGCCAGCAGCGCGCTGGCCGACTCTCCGGGCCGCAGACGATACTCGCCGGCCTTGATCACCGGCTGCTCGATCCGGCCCAGCAACCGCCACTGCCACCCCGGCTTCGCCAGGCCCAGCCGGTCCAGCCGGGCGACCAGCGATCCCAGCGTGTCGCCGGGACGAACCCAGACCGTCGCGGCCCCGGAGTCCATCAGCGGCGAATTCGCGAATCGATCGTAGTCGCGCCACGCCCAGGCCGCCATGATGGCTACAGTGAGGGTGACTATAGACACGAATATCAATATTTTACGAATCATTCTTCGACTTCTTTCTGCCATCGCTGCCGCCATTCCGGAATCCGCTCGTCGCGCACCAGGGCTCTCCCGTCGAGCGCGCGGACCGGGCACGGACCGCGCACCGAGTTTATCACCCAGAGGGCGTCGTCCCGGGTGAGTTCGGCGGCCTCGAACGGCCGCTCCTCGAGCTCCGATGCCGCGCGCCTGCGCAGCCATTCCAGGCCCACGCCGGCCACCGCGGCCGGATGCGGCCCGGGCGCAATCAGGCGGCCGTCACGGACCACGACGATGTTGCCGGCCAGGCCCTCGACGATCATGCCGGCCGAATCGAGCACCAGCGCCTCGTCGGCGCCGGCCCTGCCGCATTCGGCGGCAATCAGCACCTGCTCGAGGCGGTTCATGTGCTTGAGGCCGCCGAGCGCGTTGGCGTCCAGCCGAATGCTGCTGCTGTGCATGACCAGGCCGGCGTCGCGCTGCCGCGCCAGGCCGTTCGGAATCTCGCGCCGCATCAGAATGCGCGTGGGTTCGGCGGTCTCCGGCGGGAAGTACGCGCGTCCGCCGCTACCGCGGGTGATCGCAATTCGAATCACGGCGCTGTCGCCGTTGCCCAGCAGTTCGTGGCACTCGGCGGCCAGCAGATCGACGTCGGGGCGCGGCAGCGCGAGGCGCCGGCAGCCGTCGACCAGGCGCGCCATGTGCAGCGACCACAGCACACTGCGGCCGCGGTGGAACGCGATGGTCTCGAACAGCCCGTCGCCGTAGAGCAGGCCGCGATCTGTGGGCGCGACCAGCGCACCGGGCTCGCCGTTGACCAGCCAGCGGCTCATTCCGGATTCAGGGCGCGCATGAGGCCGCGCGTGATCATGGATTCAGGGCGCGCATGAGGCCGCGTGTGATCATGGATTCAGGGCGCGCATGAGGCCGCGCGCCTTGGCCTCGGTCTCGGCCAGCTCCGCGGCGGGTTCCGAATCGGCCACGATGCCGGCGCCGGTGCGAAAGCGGATGCCGCGCTCGGAGACCAGCATGCTGCGGATCAGGATGTTGAGATCCATGTGGCCGTCCAGCCCCAGGTAACCCATGGATCCGGTATAGAAGCCGCGCCCGGCGGTCTCGAGCTCGGCGATGATCTCCATGCAGCGCACCTTGGGACAGCCGGTGATGGTGCCGCCGGGAAAGCACGCCCGTATCACGTCGGCCGGCGAAACGTCGTCGCGCAGGCGGCCCCGAATGTTCGAAACGATATGGTGAACGTGGGCATAGCTCTCGACGATCATCAACTCGTCGACTTCGACCGTACCCGGCACGCAGATGCGGCCCAGGTCGTTGCGCTCGAGATCGATCAGCATGATGTGCTCGGCGCGCTCCTTGGGATGGCCCAGCAGTTCCGACGACAGCGCGCGATCGTGCTCGGGCGAGTCGCCGCGCGGCCGGGTGCCGGCAATGGGCCGAGCCTCGATGACGCGCCCGTGAACCGATACCAGCCGCTCGGGCGACGACGACAGCAGCGTGCCCCCGGGAAGACGTGCCAGCCCGGCGAAAGGCGCCGGGTTGCTGGCCGACAGGCGCCGGTAGACCTCGACCGGATCGGGCGCGGTTTCGGTCAGCCCCAACCAGGCCCGGGACAGGTTCACCTGGAACACGTCGCCGGCCAGGATGTACTCGCGAATCCGCTCGACGCCGCGCATGAAGCGCTCGCCGTCGTCGGGCCGCATTACCGGCAGTTCGACGTCGTGCGCCGCATCCGGCATCGGTGCTGCAGCGGCGGCCTGGTCCACGATTTCCGCAAGCAGCCCCGGGGTCTCGGCGACGGCAAATGCCTCGCCGGTTTCATGATCGAGCATCAGCGCCGCGTTGCAGCGTCGCGCCAACGCCCTGGGCGTGCCGTCGGGCACCTCGCGGGGATTCAGGCGGGGCTCGATCTCACCGACCAGTTCGTAGCCCAGGTAAACGAACCAGCCGCCTTCGAACGGCAGCCGGCCCGGCTGGGCGCACTTTTCGGATTCGAAGGCGCGATCGAGGCGGGGCAGAAACTCGTCGACGGAACCCCTGTCGGCGACGATGGGCGCGCGCTCCGGGTCGGCCCGCATGAGGATCGACCATCGGCCAAGGCTTCCGCCCCGGCTGGCGCTGTCGAGCAGGAATGGCCAGGTGTCCGGATCGCTGCAATGAACGGCCAGCAGGTCGGGCCGCTCGGGCAGTATCTTCGACAGGTTCACTCGAAGCGAGTGAACAGGACCGTGCCGTTGGTGCCTCCGAAGCCGAACGAATTCGAAATGGCCGCGCGGATCGGTTTCTCGCGCGCGCTGCCGGGCACGAGGTCGATGTCCCGGCACGCTTCGTCGGGCTTGGCCAGGTTGATCGTCGGCGGCACGATGCCGTGGTGCAGCGACAGGATGGTGAAGATGGCCTCCACCCCGCCGGCGGCACCGAGAAGATGGCCGGTCATGGACTTGGTCGAGCTCACCATCAGCGATTCGGCATGCGCGCCGAACGTGCCGCGCACCGCTTCGATCTCGGCACGGTCGCCGAGCATGGTCGAGGTGCCGTGGGCGTTCACGTAGTCGATGTCGGTCGGATCGAGGCCGGCATCGCGAATGGCAGAAGCCATGCAGCGCGCCGCGCCCTGCCCGCCCTCGGGCGGCGAGGTGATGTGGTGCGCATCGCCCGACATGCCGTAGCCCTTGAGCTCGGCGTAAATTCGGGCGCCGCGCTTGCGCGCGTGTTCCAGTTCTTCGAGCACCACGATACCGGCGCCGTTGCCGAGCACGAAACCGTCGCGGTCCTGATCCCAGGGCCGGCTGGCCGCCTCGGGATCGTCGTTGCGGGTCGACAGCGCCCGGGCCGCGCAGAAGCCGCCCATGGCGGTCGGCGTGGTGCCGAATTCGGCGCCGCCGGCGACCATCACGTCGGCGTCCCCGTAGGCGATCAGGCGGGCGGCGTCGCCGATGTTGTGGGTGCCGGTGGTGCAGGCGGTGACGATCGAGACGTTCGGGCCCTGGTAACCGTAGCGTATCGAGACATGCCCGGCGACCATGTTGATGATGCAGCCCGGCACGAAGAACGGCGAAATGCGGCGCGGTCCCGAATCGACGTAGGTCTGGTAGGTATCCTCGATCGTCTTGATACCGCCGATGCCCGAGCCTATCGCGACCCCGTAGCGCGTCGGATCGTCGGAACCGTCGCCGGAAAGATCGGGAAGACCGGCGTCCTCGATGGCCTGCACGGCCGCCGCGATTCCGTAATGAATGAACGGATCGGACTTGCGCGCATCCTTGGGCGCAATGTATTTCGAGACGTCGAAATCCCGTATTTCCCCGGCAATCCTGCAGCTGAACTTCTCGGCGTCGACCTCGGTCAGCGGACCGATCCCGCTGCGGCCGTTGACAATGCTATCCCAGGCCGAGGGAATGTCGTTGCCGACCGGGCTGATACAGCCCAGCCCGGTCACCACGATGCGGCGTTCACCCTGCATGAATCGATCCCGATCCGAAAATCATCATTGGCCAGCGGCTTACTTGTCGACGGTGGACTTGACGTAATCGACCGCTTGCTGAACGGTTGTGATCTTTTCGGCTTCCTCGTCGGGAATCTCGCACTCGAATTCTTCTTCCAGCGCCATCACGAGCTCTACCGTATCCAGGGAGTCGGCTCCCAGGTCATCCACGAAGGACGCGCTGGGCGTGACTTCTTCTTCCTTGACGCCAAGCTGTTCAACAACGATTTTCTTGACCCGTTCTTCAATGCTGCTCATCAGTCATTTCCTCTATGGGTTGAAGGAAGCGCGCACATTGTAGGTAACAAATGCCGCGGCTTCCAGTTTACCGGACAACCGGTTTTGGGTTGTAACAAGTTGAATTAGATTAAAACTATATAAATCAATAAATTATAACATTAATAGAGAATTCATGTCATATACATTCCACCGTTGACGTGGATCGTCTGGCCGGTAATGTAACCGGCCGCGGGACTCGCCAGCCAGGCGACAGTCGATGCGATGTCGTCGGGCTGCCCCAGCCGGCCCAGCGGAATGGTCTCGGCGAGCCGGTCGCGCTGCTGCTCGTCGAGCGCGCGCGTCATGTCGGTATCGATGAAGCCGGGCGCGACCACGTTGACCGTGATGCCGCGAGCGGCGATCTCCTGGGCCAGCGCACGCGAAAAACCGGCAAGCCCGGCCTTGGCCGCGGCGTAGTTGGTCTGCCCCGGATTGCCGCTGTAGCCGACCACCGACGAAATGGAGACGATCCTGCCGCCGCGCGCTTTCAACATGCCCTTCAGGCATGCGCGCGAGAGCCGCATGGCGCCGGTCAGATTCGTGTCCAGCACTTCGAGCCAGTCCTCGTCCTTCAGGCGCATCAACAGCTGGTCGCGCGTCACCGCGGCGTTGTTGACCAGGATCGTCGGCGCCGAGGCAAGCCCGGTGATGTTCTTGACCAGTTGCGCACCCGAATCGGCATCGCGCACGTCGAGCACCTGCCCGCGATCGGCGCCCAGGCGCTCGCCGATGGCCGCCGCGCCGCCTGCGCTGGTCGCGGTGCCGAACACATCGGCGCCATGTGCCTTGAGCATGTCGGCAATGGCCGCGCCGATGCCGCGGCTTGCCCCGGTGACGAGCGCGACCTGGCCGTCCAGGCGCAAGGTTTCCGGAAGAGTCTGCTGGGTCATTGGCTTCCCTGTTGGTTCAGGTGTCGCGCCGACGTCGGGCCTCAGCCCTGCAGCGCCTGGTCGATGCCGGCGGGCGTTTCCAGCGCCAGCCACTCGGCATCGCGATCGATCCGCTTGCCGAGGCCGCAAAGCACGCGGCCCGGACCGCATTCGAGGAATCGCGTCGCGCCGTCGGCGATCAATTCGCGAATGGTACCCGTCCAGGGCACCGGATGGGTCAGCTGTTCGATCAGCGCGCGGCGGATCGCCTCCGGCTCCTCGCGCGGCTGAAGGTCGAAATTGTGCAGCACGCGGCAGGCCGGCGGCTTGATCTCTATCATCCCGAGCGCACGCTCCAGGCCTTCGGCGGCGGGCGCCATCAGCGGGCTGTGGGCCGGCACGCTGACCGGCAGCAGCATCGCGCGCTTGGCGCCGGATTGCTTGCATTGTTCGACCGCGAGCTCCACGCCGGCGCGGCTACCGGCGATCACCAGTTGGCCCGGCGAGTTGTAGTTGGCCGCGACCACGGTCTTTTCCGCGCAGGCCAGGTCGGCGCAGATCCGCTCGACCTGTTCGTCGTCCAGGCCCAGGATCGCGGCCATGGCCCCCTCGCCTTCGCCCACGGCTTCCTGCATCAGCCGGCCGCGCTCGTGAACCACGGCCGCGGCATCGCACAGCGCCATCGATTCGGCCGCCACCAGGGCCGCATACTCGCCAAGGCTGTGGCCGGCCATTGCTTTCGGCATCTCGCCGCCGCGCGACTGATAGACGCGCCAGACCGCGATATCGCCGGCCAGCATCGCCGGCTGGGTCCAGCGAGTCTGGTTGAGCTCCTCGGCCGGGCCTTCACAGGCCAGCGCCCAGAGGTCTCGCCCGATCGCGCGGGAGGCCTCGTCGAACGTGGCTCGCACCAGGTCGCTGCTGGCGGCGAGGTCGGCGAGCATGCCGACGCTCTGCGACCCCTGGCCCGGAAAAATGGCTGCTGTGTCGGTCATGAATGCTCTATCCCGAAGTGCTGCGGTTGATTATTGTTGTTGGTTGTTGGTTGTTGGTTGTTGGTTTTCGCGGCAGGCTGGCCGGGTCGATTCCGGTCCAGTCGCCTAATATTTTATCAGGGCCGCGCCCCAGGTGAACCCGCCGCCGAAGGCCTCCAGCAGCATGGTGTCGCCGCGCTTGATACGGCCCGAGCGCACCGCCTCGTCAAGCGCCATGGGCACCGAGGCGGCCGAAGTATTGCCGTGCTTGTCGACGGTCACCACCACGCGATCCATCGGCATGTCCAGCTTGCGCGCGGTGGCCTTGATGATTCTCAGGTTGGCCTGGTGCGGAATCAGCCAGTCCAGGTCGTGCTTTTCCATGTTGTTGTGCGCCAGGGTCTCGTCGACGATGCGACCCAGCGTGTTGACGGCAACCTTGAATACTTCGTTGCCTTTCATCTTGATGTTCAGCCCACCGCGCGGCTCGGCCTTGAAGCCGCGGCTCACGCCAACGTGCACGCTGAGCAGGTCGGCGTGCGCGCCGTTGGCGTGGATGTGCGTCGACAGTACGCCGGGCTCGCTGTCGGCCTGGAGCACCGCGGCCCCGGCGCCGTCGCCGAACAGCACGCAGGTCGAGCGGTCGTTCCAGTCGACCATGCGCGTCAGCGTTTCGGCGCCCACGACCAGCACGCGCCTGGCGTTGCCGGCCTCGATGAACTGCGTGGCGATCGAAAGCGCATAGACGAAGCCGCAACAGGCCGCGTTGACGTCGAAGGCACCGCACTCGCCCAGCCCAAGGCGCTGCTGGATCAGGCATGCGGTGGACGGGAAGACAAGGTCCGGCGTGGTGGTGCCGACGATCAGCAGGTCGATCTCGGAAGGCTTGACGCCGGCGTCTTCCAGCGCAATTCGAGCGGCCTGCTCGGCCAGGTCGCCGGTGGTCTGGCCCTCGGCCGCGACGCGCCGCTCCCGGATACCGGTGCGGTCGCGGATCCACTCGTCCGAAGTTTCCACCAGCGCCTCGAGATCGGCGTTGGTCACGACCTTTTCCGGCAGGTAACGGCCGGTACCGATGATTCGTGCATACATCCTGGACAGCTCTCCTACACGTTTGCCCAGAGCTGGCGCTCGAGTTCGGGCAACATGCCGCGGCGCACTTCCAGCGCGGCGACTCCAATCGCGTGCGCGATTCCCTCTACCGAGGCATGCGCGTGGCTCTTGATCACGATACCACTGATGCCCAGGAGCGAAGCGCCGTTGTGGCGGGCCGGATCATAGGCGCGCTTCATCCGAGTTCGCAAGCGTCTCAGGCCCGGCCCGGCGAACATGCGGCTTCCGGCCTGTTCGATCTCGGCCAACAGCATCGCGATCGCGCCTTCGGCCGACTTCAGCAGCACGTTGCCAGCGAAACCGTCGCACACCACCACGTCGGCGGCGCCGGCGAAAACATCGTGGCCCTCGACGAAGCCGACCAGGTCGATATCGGTCGCGGCACAGCGCCTGGCGGCCTCGCGCACCACGTCGGGTCCCTTGTTCGGCTCGCTGCCGATGTTGAGCAGGCCGACGCGCGGCTTGCGCTTGAGCAATGCCCCGACCGCGGCGCTGCCCAGGACAGCGAACTCGGCCAGCCGCTCGGCGTCGACGCCGATATTTGCGCCCAGGTCGAGCACCCAGGCCGAGCCGCCGACGACCGGAAATTCGGTCATCAGCGCCGGGCGCTCGATGCCCGGCAGCGTGCCCAGGCGATAGCGGGCCAGGGCCATCAGCGCGCCGGTATTGCCCGAACTGACGACCGCGTCGGCCGAACCTTCGGCGATCCGGTCCAGCGCTTGCGCCATGGACGAGGCGCGACCGTGGCGCAGGGCCTCGGCCGGGCTGGATGCCATGGCGATGTGATCGGTGCTGGATATGCGCTCGATGCGGGCCGAAATGCCGGCGGAAAGACCGGCCAGGGCGGGATCCAGTGCGGCGGAATCGCCGACGACCTGGAGCCGCAGGCGATCGTCCGCGGCCAGCGCCATGGCAGCGGCTTCTACCGCACAAGCGGGTTCGAAGTCGGCGCCCATGGCGTCGACGCAGATGCAGATTTCGCGATTGCCGTTATTGCCGCCGTTATTGGCGTGCCCGGCGCTGTTGCCGGAACTTCGGGGAACGAGCACCCCGGAGCTTTCGCGCTGGTTTCGATTCATCGAGTCAGGCGCACGTCGGGGAAGCTCCGTCGACGTGCCGATCGCGCCGGATCAGGCGCGTTATTCCTGGTCTTCGACTTCTTCGATTTCTTCGGCCACTTCCACGACCTGGCGGCCGCGGTAGAAACCTTCGGCGCTCACGTGGTGGCGACGATGGATTTCACCGGTTGCCCGCTCTTCGGAAAGCGTGGCGCTGGTGAGGTTGTCGTGCGAACGGCGCATTCCGCGGCGCGAAGGGGTCTTGCGGCTTTTTTGTACGGCCATTTCGGCTATCTCCAGTCTGTTTAGCTGTTCCACCGGGCTGGCCCGGCAGTGATTCGTTTTCGAATTCGTCTGTTTTCGCACCGGCACGTTTCCCGGCTCGCGTTCCAGACAATCTCCTGCAATTCTTCTGCAACCGTGTTCGCGGTCAGTCCCGCGGCTTGCGCAAACGGGCCAGTTCGGCGAACGGGCTCTCGCTTTCGTCCGGCTCGGCCGGCTCGAAGCTGTCTCCGGCCTTCTCCACCGGTGCGCTGTCCGGGTCCCGCGGCACCAGCGGCAGCGCCAGCAACAACTCGTCCTCGACCAGCTCGACCAGCTTCAGCCGCCCTTCCGGCACCAGCTTCGGCTCCAGGTCTTCCGGCAACGCCGAGACCTGGTCTTCCGAGGCCACAACAGCCACCGAGGAACGACTGTCGATCGGCTGCCGGTAACGCTTCAGCGTCCGCTGGCAGGTCATCGGCACCGAGCCGTGCACGCGAACGTCCATGCGCACGATGTCCCCGGCGCCCGACGACTTGTCCAGCCCCGCCGAGATCTCGAAACCGATCTCGTCGTCCGGCGCCGGCTCGTCGAGCAGGTCGATCACGCGCGGCATCCATTCGATTCTCGCCTCGCCGGCAAACCGCCGCCCGGCCTGGGCTGCGCGCTCGACGTCGATCCAATCGGGAAAATCACGCGACATAGCCGGTCAGTATACCATTTGAAGCCTTTCGACAACAATAGTGGAGTGACTCTCGCATGCCCGTCCCTGCAAAGACCAGACCCGTGCAAACGCCGCCGCTGATCCTGGCCTCCAGTTCGCCCTACAGGGCCCAGATGCTGGACCGCCTGGGCCTGCCGTTCTCGACCGCCGCCAGCGGCATCGACGAGACCCCGGCGCCCGGCGAGTCGCCGGAAGCGCTGGTGCGGCGCCTGGCGCTGGAAAAGGCCCGGCACGTCGCGCCCCGACACCCGGACGCGCTGATCATCGGCGCCGACCAGGTTTCGGTGCTGGGCGACGAAATCCTGGGCAAACCGGGCACTCGCGAGCGCGCGATCGAACAGATTCAGCGCATGTCGGGCCGGCGGGTGGACTACCTTTCCGGAATTGCGCTGATCGGGCCGGGCATCGAGCAGGTCGACATCGTCCCGACGCGGCTCACCTACCGCGACCTTGACCAGGCGGAAATCGAGCGCTACGTCGACCGCGACCAGCCTTTCGACTGCGCCGGCGCCATGCGTTCGGAAAGCCTGGGCATCGCACTGCTGGAAACGCTTTCCAGCGACGACCCGACCGCGCTGATCGGCATGCCGCTGATCCGCATCGCCCAGTGGCTGCGAGCGGCCGGCTACCGGATTCCCTGACGCCTGCCCGAACGCTAATCGCACCGTTCGCCTGTTAAACTCAGGCCCATACGCCAACGCATGGAGCTTGAACCGGATGGCCACACAAGCCGCAGCAACGCGCGAACAGGGGAACTTCAAACACTGGCATCTCGAAAGAGATATTGACGGCATCGCCTGGCTGTACATCGACAGGGACGGCGAAAAGGTCAATAGCCTGAGTAGCGAGGTGCTGGGTGAACTCGGCGAAATCATCGACCTGTTCGAGCAGGACGCGCCAACCGGGCTGGTCCTGATGTCGGGCAAGCCGGGCAGCTTCATTGTCGGCGCGGACGTTCGCGAGTTCGATCAGACGAAAGACGCGTCGCTGCTGACCGAAAACGTGCGCAAGGTGCACGATCTCTTCGATCGCGTCGAGCGGCTCTCATTCCCCAAGGTGGTCGCGTTCGAAGGTTTCTGCCTCGGCGGCGGGCTGGAACTGGCGTTGTGCTTCGACTGGCGCATCGCGCTGGACAGCGACAAGACCAAGATCGGCTTCCCGGAAGTCAACCTCGGCATCTATCCCGGCTACGGTGGCTCCGGTCGGTCGATCCAGGCCATCGGCGGCATGAAGGCGATGGAAATCATGCTCACCGGCCGCATGCTCAAGGCGAAGGCCGCGCGCGGCATCGGGCTGGTCGACCAGACCGTCGACATCCACGGTTCGCTTCGCTGGGCCGCGCGCCGCGCGGTGCAGAAGAAACGCAAGCACAAGCTTTCGGGCGTGGTCGCCAGGCTCTCCACGTTCGGCCCGGCACGCAAGTTCCTGGCCGGCCAGATGCGCAAGCAGACCCGGTCCAAGGCACGGCCCGAGCATTACCCTGCACCGTATCGGCTGATCGACGAATTCGAGGCCCACGGCGATTCGCAGAAGGCGATGATCCGGGCCGAGGCCGAAAACATCCCGGAACTGCTGGTCGGCGACACCTCGACCAACCTCCGGCGCGTGTTCAGGCTGATGGAACAGCTCAAGGCCCAGGGCAAGAAGAGCGACTTCAAGGCCCGGCGCGTGCACGTCATCGGCGCCGGCGTCATGGGCGGCGACATCGCCGCCTGGTGCGCGCTCAGGGGCCTAGAGGTCACGCTGCAGGACCGCGAGATGAAATACATCGAGCCGGCCCTGAAGCGCGCCGCGGGCCTGTTCCGGAAAAAGCTCAAGAAGCCCACCGCGGTCGCCGCGGCCAAGCTGAGGCTGCGCGCCGACGTCGAGGGCGAAGGCGTCAAGCGCGCCGACGTGGTGATCGAGGCCATTTTCGAGAATCGCGAAGCCAAGCGCGAACTGTTCGAGAACCTCAAGAAGGACCTGCCCGATCACGCCGTGGTGGCGACCAATACTTCGGCCATTCCGCTGGGCGAACTTTCCGACGTGTTCGACGATCCGAACCGCCTGATCGGCCTGCACTTCTTCAACCCGGTGCCCAAGATGCCGCTGGTCGAAGTGGTCTACGACACCAATACCGACGGCGACCGGGTCAAGGACGGCTCGAGCTTCGCCACCCAGATCGGCAAGTACGCCCTGCCCGTCACCTCCACGCCGGGCTTCCTGGTCAACCGGGTGCTGGTCCCGTACATGTACAAGGCCATGACCATGCACCGCGACGGCATTCCCAAGGAAGCGCTGGACAAGGCCGCGGTGCAGTTCGGCATGCCCATGGGTCCGGTGGAACTGGTCGACACGGTCGGCCTGGACGTCGGCCTGGGCGTGATCGACACGCTGCTGGGCGACGCCGCCGGCGAGGACCGCAAGGTGCTCGAATCCATGGTCGAGGCCGGCAAGAAGGGCAAGAAGACCGGCGAAGGCTTTTATAAATGGGAGAAGGGCAAGCCGGTACGCGACGACGAGGCGCACAAGGGCCACGATCTCGAGAAGCTTGCCCAAGACCTGATCCAGCCGTACCTGGACGAGTGCCTGGCCTGCCTGCGCGACGACGTGGTCGCGAACGAGGACCTGCTGGATGCCGGCATGATCTTCGGCACCGGCTTCGCGCCGTTCCGCGGCGGCCCGGTGCACTACATCAACAATTCCGATGCCACGGCCTCGGCCGACGACTCCCTGCTGGACAAGGCGCGCAAGCAGGGTGGCGGCAAGAAGGCCGCCGGCGCAGCCTCCGGCAACGCCGGCAAGAAGACGGCAAGGAAGGCCGGCGCGAAGAAGAAATCCGCGAGCAAGAAGAAGAAAAAGACGACCGGCGGCAAGAAGGCCGCTCCGAAGGCCGGAACTGACGAGGGCAAAACATCGGGTGCCGACGACAAGGCCGAACGGCCCGGAGACGACGACGCGGGCAAGCGCGAATAGCCCGGAACGGAACGCCACGAACCCAACATTATCCAAAGGATTCGACACATGACCGACGGTTCACTCAAGCGCATCGCAGTCATCGGCGGCAGCCGCATCCCGTTCTGCCGCTCCAACTCGCTGTATGCCGACGAAACCAACAAGGACATGCTCACCCACGCCATCCAGGGCGTGGTGGACAAGTTCGGCCTGGCCGGCAAACAGCTCGACAAGGTCGTCGCCGGCGCCGTGACGGTGCACTCCAAGGACTGGAACCTGGCGCGCGAGGCCGTGTTGTCCACCTCGCTGTCGCCGCTCACCCCGGGGGTCACGCTTCAGCAGGCCTGCGGCACCAGCCTTCAGGCCGCGATGATGGCCGGCGCGGAAATCGCCACCGGCGCCATAGACTGCGCCATCGTCGGCGGTACCGACACCACCAGCGATGCCCCCATCGTGTTCCAGCGTCGCTTCGCCCAGCGCCTGATCAAGCTCGGCAAGGCGCGCAGCTTCAAGGAAAAGCTCGCCGTGTTCAAGGGCTTCTCGCCCGGCGAACTGGCACCGCAGCCGCCGGCCAACGGCGAGCCGCGCACCGGGCTGTCGATGGGCCAGCACTGCGAACGCATGGCCAAGGAGTGGCAGATCGCGCGCCGAGAACAGGACGAACTCACGCTGGCCAGCCATCACAACGCCGCCCGGGCCTGGGACGAAGGCTTCTTCGACGACCTGGTGGTCGGCCACGCCGGCGTACTGCGCGACAACAACATCCGGCCCGACAGCGATCTGCAGCAGCTGGGCAAGCTCAAGCCGGTGTTCGACCGTTCGACCCATGGCACCCTGACCGCCGGCAACTCCACCGCGCTCACCGACGGCGCGGCGGCGGTGCTGCTGACGTCCGAGGAATACGCGAAGAAGCATGACCTGCCGGTCCAGGCCTGGCTGACACACAGTCGGACCGCGGCGGTTGATTTCGTCGACGCCGACGAGGGCCTGCTGATGGCCCCCACCGTGGCCGTGGCCGAAATGCTCCAGCGGGCCAATCTGTCGCTGCAGGACTTCGACTTCTACGAAATCCACGAAGCCTTCGCCGCCCAGGTGCTGTGCACGCTCAAGGCCTGGGAGTCCGACGAATACTGCCGCGACAGGCTCGGGCTCGACGGCGCGCTGGGCAGCATCGACCGCGACAGGATGAACGTCCACGGCAGCTCGCTGGCCGTCGGCCACCCGTTTGCCGCCACCGGCGCTCGCATCGTGTCCACGCTGGCCAAGCTGCTCGAGCAGAAGGGATCGGGCCGCGGGCTGATTTCCATCTGCACCGCCGGCGGCATGGGCGTGAGCGCCATACTGGAGCGCTGATCGGTCACCCGGACTCGCCCGCCGCACGGGCGAGTCCGCTTCTTTCTCTGGCCTGTTTTCCCGCCGGATTGCGTTTATACCGGTAGCCCCCTTTACCGGATTTTTCCCGATATGCAATTCAAGATGCGGTCGATCTGCAGTCCTTCCCTTTTCACGCATTGCTGTGTGCTCCTGGCCCTGGCGCTGTCGAGCGCAGCGATGGCCGGCTCGGGCCGCTGGACGTCCGCCGGCCCGGAAGGCGGCGAGGTTTCAGGACTGGTCGCATCCCCCGACACGGCCGGCACCTACTGGGCCGTCAGCCGCGGCGGCATATTCAAGACCGTCGACGGCGGCGTGACATGGACCGAGGCCAACGCAGGGATCAACCGGCAGCTCAACGGCATCATCCTGCACAGCCCGACCGCCGCGGGCCGCCTGCACGCCTTCGGCAGCAACAAGGCGTTCTTCAGCGACAACGGCGCCGCGTCGTGGAACGACCGCACCCCGCCGGCCGGCGTGCTGACCGGGAATATCTTCGCCGCCGAGCTGTCGCCCACGACCGCGGGGCGCGTATACGTCGGACTGACCGACGGCAGCGTCATCCGGTCCGACGATGCCGGCCTGACCTGGGCCGCAACCACGCCCATCCCCCAACCGGGCGCGTTCGTCGTTAGCGCAATCGCCAGCCATCCTTCCACGGCCGGCGAATTGCTGGTGGCCACGGCCGATGGCGCCGGCGGCAGCGACCATCGACTGTGGCGCGGCACTGGGGGCGGGGCCGGCTGGACGGAAGTGCCCTGCCCGGCCGGGTGCCTGTGGGAGAACCAGCCGCTGGAGGACCTGGAATTCGCCGGCGCCGGTGGCGTGGTGTGGGCGGTGAACAGCTCCGGCGCGGCGCGCAGCGACGATTCCGGCGCCACCTGGACCGGCGTCGGCGGCCCCTCGGGCGGCCAGCGCCTGGCGATCAACCCTGCGGCATCGGACGAGGTCTACGTTGCCGGGCGGGTCGGCCTGGCCTACACCACCGACAACGGCGCGACCTGGACCGAAGTGCTGGGCGGCTTCACCGGCAACGCGCTGCTGCACCCGGCCGAATCGACCGTGGTCGTCTACAACCCGTTCAACACCGCGCTTCAGCTTGCCGGCTCGCGGAGCAACGGCGTCTATCGCCGCACGTCGACCGTCAGCGATTCATTCCAGCCCGGCGTCGACGGCTTCAACGCCGCCAATATCCGGGCCGTGGACACCACCCTGGGCGACCGCGTTCACGCCGCGATCGGCGATGCGTTCTCGCCGACCCTGGCCAACTTCCGCAGCACCAACAATGCGCTGAGCTGGAGTCAGGTCAACGGCGGGCTCGAAGCCGACAGCCTGCGCAACATCGCAGTCGACCCGAACGACATCAGCGTGGTCTATGCCGGCGGCCTGTTCGTGCCCAAGTTCGACAGCGGCGGTACGCTGGTCCCGGCCAATGGCGGGGTCTACAAGAGCACCGACGGCGGCGTGACCTGGACGACCATCGACGCCGGCATTCCGGCGCCGGCCTCGTCGTTCGGCTTCTCGCCGTTCGGAACGGTGCGCGCAATCGCGATCGACCAGTACAGCAGCGTCGGCGGTGCATCGCAGACGCTGATGGTCGGCGGCTCCGGCCGGTTCACGCCGGACGGAGGCGGCGGCTTCACCAAGCTTGCCGCGCGCATCTACAAGAGCATCGACGCCGGGACCAACTGGGCCGCCAGCGACACCGGCATCGGCGGCGCGCAGGCCGGTGTCAGCGGCAACACCATCTTCGCGTCGGTGGCCCAGATCCTGCAGGACCCGAACGACATCTCGGGCAATACCTTCTACGCTGCGACGTTCCTGGGCGGCCAGGGCCCGTCGGACGTGCCGACCCTCGACAACGGCGTATTCAAGTCCACCGACGGCGGCGCCAGCTGGAGCCTCGCCAGCACCGGCCTCCCGCGCATCGGCGGCAATCCGGCCGCTTCGAACGAAAGCGTACTGTCGCTGGCGATCGATCCCACCGATCCGACCGGCGGAACGCTTTATGCATCGACCAACGATGTCGGCAACAACCTGGTCGGCACGGTCTACAAGACCATCGACGGCGGCGCCAGCTGGGCCTTCTCCGGCACCGGCTTGAGCGGGCGCGACGTGCGCGACCTCGTGGTCGACCCGCTGACCGGCGACGTCTATGCGGCCGTCGCGGATCCCCTCGGCAACGGCGACGGCGGCGTCTTCCTGAGCCAGGACGGCGGCGCCAGCTGGAACTCGATCAGCACCGGTTTCCCCGACTCGGCGGTCGCCACCAAGCTTGCCCTGGACAACACCGGCCCGCAGCTGATCATCCAGGCCGGCACGACGCGCGGTGTCCAGAGCTTCACGGTCGAGCCCGACGAGGACACCGACGGCGCCACCGACGCCACCGAGGGTGCAGCGCCCAACGGCGGCGACGGCAACGACGACGGCAACGACGACGCCAGCCAGGCCAATGTGGCATCGACCGGCGTTGCCGGTCCGATTCGAGGCGTCCAGAGCATCGTGACCGCCGAGTTGACGGCGGTTTCGGGCGTGTGCAGCCAGATCGAGAGCAGCTTCGGTCTCGACCTGCTGCAATCGGTACCGGCCGAAGACACCTACGACATGCCGTTCAACGGCCTGCACGTTCGAATTCCGGATTGCGAGCAGGCCGAACTGACGATCATCTATCACGGCTCCCTGTTCGACGACGTCTCGTTCGGGATCCGCGGCTACGGCCTGGATTTCCCGAACGAGGACATCGCCACCTGGCATGCCCTGCCGGCGACCGGCAATGGCGAGGCCTGGACCTTTACGCTGACCGACGGTGGCATCGGCGACGCCACGCCCGACGACGGCGTGATCGTGTTCCAGGGCGGCGCCAAGCGCCTGGCCGAGCGCTTCTTCAGCGACGGGATGGAAGCCGAGTAGGGTTTTCTCGAGTCAATCTTCGCGGCGGCGCAGCGCCCAGTGTTCGTTCCGGATACCGCTCTCCCGGTAGCCGGCCGCGGGCGTCGACGCCGCCGGCGCCAGCCGCCAGTCGGCGTTCGAAAGATCGCGGACCAGGGAAATCCGGTGGTGCCGCTGGGCAATCGCGTGCAGGTACCAGTCGTCGTACAGAGCGGAGTCCATGCCGATCGAAACGCGCTCGCCGGTAGCCTCGGCGACCTGCGCCAGGAAGGCGTGGTAATCCTCGTTCCGTCGCACCTCGCCGAGCCGGCCCAGCGTCACGACCAGGATGACCACCGCCGCAGCGGCAGCCAGCATCTTGAACGTCATTCGCAGGCGCGCCTCCAGTGCCGGGCGGGTGCGGTCGCCGGCACCTTCGAGCAGCCCGGCGCCGACCAACCCGAAACCCAGCGCGTAGAACGGGAGCGCCGGCACCAGGTAGTGGGCCGAATCCAGGTCGCCCATCACCAGCGGCAAGCTGGCCGCCAGACCGATCGCCAGCATCGCCACGGCCGGTCCGCCGGCCTTGCGCCAGCCGCCGGGCCTGCCGTCGCGCCGGACCCAGAGCCGCAAACCCGCCAGCAAGAGCAGCATGGGCGCGAGCTTCTTGACCAGTTCGAACAGCATCCCGGAATCGGCGCCCGAGACGCCTGATCGCCCAACGACCTGCTTTTGCCAGTAGAACGCCAGCATCTCGCGTGCGTCCGGCCACGCCAGCAGTGCAGCCAGCAGCAACGCGAACGCTGCGGCCAGCGCGACCTGGGCCGTCATGCCCCGCCGCCAGCCAATTCGCGCGAACGCGGGCACCAGCAGCACCGGGGCGGCCAGCACGAAAAGGCCCACAGGCCCCTTGGCCAGAAACGCGAGCAGCGCCGCGGCC
>MDTG01360043.1_pt1 | contig 33436 bp, 32 predicted proteins | sample 811421 | NCBI WGS metagenome assembly MDTG01 (sample SAMN05326645, study PRJNA326480) | marine metagenome | isolation source: seawater | place: Pacific Ocean: South East | collected 2011
ACGTTGATAGGCTGGGTGTGGAAGTGCGGTAACGCATGTAGCTGACCAGTACTAATAGCTCAATTGGCTTGATTTATGCACTGAAAAAAATTTTTTATACCTTCCAAATACTTATTTATTAAATATTTTTATATATTTTAAATAATTATGAATATTTTAATTGCTGATATTTATCCTACAGATAACTGGCGCTTAGTTAAAGATACTGCTGGTGGATATGGAACAGGAAATAATTTTGGCGATACTATTTTTTCAAAAATTCTAAATAAATTTGTGGGCTCAATGATTGCTATGCCCCCAATGAGCAGCGTTTACATTTGGTCAATATTAAAAAATAAATTTCACAATGTAGATTATATTAGAATAACCAATAACAAGCCTCCAGATGTTGACAAATATGATTTTATAATTTTACCCAGCTCAATAATTGCACATGAAAGCGAAGTAAGATTTATAAAAAATCTTATAGGAAAAGATATAAAAATATTTGTGACAGGAATTTTTGCAAATGTATCACCTAAAAATTATATCACTGAGAATTCTATAATTATTAAAGGTGAGCCTGAAAAATTTTTTTTAGAACAAAATTTAAATAATTTGAATTTTTTAGAAACAAAAAAAAAAGAAAATTTAGATTTTACCAATCCCTTAGTTCATAACCTTGATGAACTACCTTACCCTGCATGGGATGAATACTCAAAAAAATATCCATTAAAAAATAATTTTTTATCTTGTAACTCTAAAATAGCGGTTCCTATTTTAGCCACAAGAGGGTGTCCTTATTCATGCTTTAATTATTGCACATATCCTTTGCAACAAGGAAGAAAAGTAAGATTCAGAGAACCAGAAAAAATTGTTGATGAAATTGAATATTGGATGATTGGCCTAAAAACAAATAAATTTATTTTTAGAGACCCAGTTTTTTCTATCAATAGGAATTTTACAATAAAAGTTTGTGAAAGCATCATAAAGAGAAAAATAAAAATTAATTTTTTGATTGAAACACATTTAAACAATTTAGACGATGAATTAATTAATATTTTAAAAAAAGCTGGTTTGAAAATGGTATATGTAGGAATAGAGTCATCTAATACTGATGTGTTAAAAGATATTAATAGGTTCACAGTAAAAAATGACCAACAGTACGAAATAATTAAAAAACTTAAGGATAATGGAATTATAACTAAATCAATGTTTATGTTAGGAAATCCTAGTGATGACACAAAAAGTTTAAATGATACAATTGAATACGCAAAAAAACTTCCAAACGAACTCGTTCAATTTAGTGTTTTTACTCCATATCCAGGGACACCAATATTTTCAACTTTCACAAATCAAATTATCGAGGATCAATTTGAAAAATTTAACCAATACAATTTGGTTTACAACCATAAAAATTTAACTGACAAAAAATTGAGAGATTTTAAGAGCAAATCTTATAAAAATTTTTACCTTAACTTAAGCAGAATCCCTTTAATAATTAAGTACGCATTATCAATATTTAGATAAATGAAAATTTTACTCACAGGTGGATCAAGTGGAATAGGCTTATCATTGCTTAAAAAAATCTTAGAAGAATTTAAAAATCCAAAAGTATTTTTAATTACAAGATATGGAAAAAAAACTTATTTTTCCAAGGGTTTTACTCAAAATCAATTGAGCAAAGTTATTTTTATTAAGACAAATTTATCTTCAATACAAAATATTAAAAAAGTTCTCAAAATATTTATAGGAACTAAATTTGATGTCTTAATAAATAATGCTGGAGGATTTATCGAACAAAAAAAAAATAACCATTATTTTATACATCGCATGTATATATTGAATACATTTGCCCCATATTTGATTTCAAAGACACTATTAAAAAAAAATAAATGCATAAAAATTATAAATATTTCATCATTTGTACAGCTAAGTATAAAAAAGAGAGATCTATACAATTTTGATTTAACCAAATATAACAAGAATACTTACAAATTATACGCGTTAAGTAAGTTTTTACTAAATCTGACAAGTTTTCACTTAAAAAAGAAATTTGTAAAAGCAAATATATTATGTGTAAACCCAGGGATTATTAAATCAAATTTCGGCATTCAAAATAATTCAATGTTGAGGAAAATTATAAGTTTACTAAGGAATGCAATTGGAAAAAATCCTAAGACATTCTCATCCTTATTGATAAAATATATAAAAAAAAATGAAAAAGTAAATTTAGATTTAAGATCTAACAGTTTAACATTTAATAAAAATCTAGCAAAAAAAATTATTTTTAAAATAGATCAAGTTACTAAATGAAAAAAATTTTTATAAGAATTGAGAATTTTTATTTTTTCATTTTCCCAATAATATATATTCTAATTTATTCACATTTAATTTTTGGTAATTATCTCTTTCATGATATGTGGGACTATTTCGGTTATAGATTTCTTCAAGGTAAGAACTGTTTTGATTTTAAAAATTATCCGCTATTTGAATGGTTTGCATTTGCACTTGGTAGATTTTTTGGATACCTTGTACTTTGTTTGCAGGTAGAAATTATATCCTCGCCTCTAAACTCTTATCTTGCAAGATTAGTTTCAGTATTAGGAGTTTTAATTTTTTATTTTTTAAATAGTTATGTTTTCTATTTGGTCACTAAAAATAAAAATTTTTCGTTTATTTTTTCAATATTAGTAATATCTCTACCTGGTTTCTTATTTACAATCTCTTGGATTGGAACTGGCTTTATTATTTTTTCTTGGATCTTTTCTTTATTATCTTTTTTATTTTTTATTAAATATTTACAACACTATGGTTCTATAAAATATATTTATTTATTATTATTTTCTTTATTTTCTTTATTTTCATTTTTATTTTATCAGATGGGCCCATTATATAATTTTTTATTAGTAACTGTTATTTTAATATTTAATCAAAAAACAGAAATTTTAAATTATAAAAATGTAAAAATAATATTGATTAATATAATCCAACTTGGCTTACTTTTCATATTTTTTAAATTTTTATTTTTTGATTATTTGACAAAGATGGACATATCAAGAGGCTCTTTTTTTCAAGATTTTTTTAGCAATATAACTTGGTTTTTAAATAGTGCTTCGCCAAGAGCATTCGATCTTCATTTTATTAAACCATCAGATATGTCTATATTTAATTTATTACTTTTATTTATATTAACTTTTTCAATCGTAGAATTAACTTTATTTTATAAAGGTTTTTTCAATAGAGTTTCAGCATTTTTTGTAATTATATTTTCATTCATCATTTTAAATTTACCATTATTGGTTTCTTCTTATGGAGCGGAGACTTATAGAGTTTTAATTAATTTTTCCTCATTTATTATCTGTATAGTTTTAATCACAATTTTCAAATTTTTTGAAAGCGCTAGATATTTTTCGAAATTTCAAAACATAATATTAATATTTGTAGTGATTATAAATCTTTTAAATTCAAACTTTTTATACAAAAAAGTTGTTAAGCCTAGGGTACAAGAAATAACGTTTTATAAACTCGAAACACAAAAAATAATTAGTTCAGGAAAAAAAAAAATTTATTTTGATAACAGTATTTTTTTGAGTCCAGAGAAAAGTATTTGGAGAACAGATGAAATTGGGATTTCTAATTCAGCTTATTTCTACCACATTCCAGATATGATTAACTTTTATTTAAGCAAAAAAGGGGAGAATCATAAAGATTTTGAAATAAAGCAAGTTGATAATTTTGAAAATATATCAGATGATGTATATAAACTTAACCTAAATAAGCTAATTAAATTTGCCAATATAAAAATTGAATAGAATATGTTTTTTTCTTTGATTATCAAAAAAAAATATAGAATTTTTTTTTTAATATTTTTCAGTCTTTTACTTTTATACTTACCCATTGAATTAGTAGATTTTTCTATGCATCATGATGATGATAGAAGATGGATAGATAACATTCTATCTAATGCAAATTCTACAAAAGATTATATAGACTGGATATTCATGCAAGTTGCTGCGAAATTTAGGCCAGTAACCCAACTAGGATACTTAATTTCATGGAAACTTTCTATCATAAATCATAACTTAATCTTTTTAGTCAATATTTTGATGCTTAGTTTTGCATCATTCATATTATTTTTAATTTATGTTGAAAAAGAAAATCATGATCAAATATACGAAAATCGATACCAAAAAATAATATTGTTTCTTTTAATTTCTTTTGCTTTTGCAACTCTTAGATTTCATTATTATGGAATTTATAATCTAGCAGGCTTAAAAGAAATGTTAGGATTGGTAATTAGTTCATTATTTTTGTATCTAATTGTAAAACAAAAATTCGACCTTAATAAAAATTCTCAATATTCAATTTTTTTAAATTCTCTAATTATTTATAATATGCTAATGTATAGCCACGAAATATGGCTACCTTTTATTTTTCTTTTACCAGCCATAAAATTTTTTGAATTTATTATTAATACAACAAAAATTAATTTTAAAATTTTTTTATTTTATTTAATACCTTCGGTAGCAACCTTATTTTTATTCATAATATTAAAAACACTTATAAGTAATGTGATTTTTGTTGGTCTAGGCCCATGTCCAGATTTAATTCATGAATTTGATCCTAGAAGAACCTTTAATCAATTTGGTTACTCTTTACAAGAACTTATGGGTTTTAATGGAGGTCCAGCCTATTTAAATGGTGATGATTATGAATCAGCGATCAAATCTTGGGGAAAATCAAGAATACCAGTTTATTTTTTTCCTCTATTTTTAATAAGTTGCTTTATTTTTTTCAGAAATATTTACAAAAATTTTAAAAACCCATTTTTTTTAGGAATATTTTCTATTATGTTATTGTCTGTGTTAGCAGCTTCATCTACATGTAGGTTAGAAATGAGATTTTTTCTACCTTCGTCGCTACTTTTATTTCTAATTTTGTTTTATCAAAAATTTAATAAGTTGCATGAGTTTAAATATAAGTTATTAATAATTTTTATCCTTTTACAAAATCTTGACTACTATACATTTGGAAGTAATCAAATGTACTATTCAACATTTTATGATAAAAGACCCTTAGTTAATTTAATTAAAAAATAAAAATGTTAGTAGCTGATTATATCGCAAATTTTATAAAGAAAAAAAAAATAAAAGAGATATTCATGCTTACTGGTTATGGAGCAATGTACTTAAATGATTCAATCAAAAAAGCTAATATAAAATATTATGCAACAAGAAATGAAGCAACAGCGCCAATTATGGCCTCATCTTATGCAAGAGTAACTAGTAATATTGGTGTAGCGTGCGTAACTGCTGGACCAGGAGCAACAAACGCTGTACCAGGTTTAGCCGAAGCTTATGTAGACTCTTCACCAATAGTAGTTATATCAGGTCAAGTAGTCAGAAAGCACACCTCTATTATGACTGGGTTAAAAAATATAAGAACTTTTGGGACTGCAGAAATAAATATATTACCAATTGTTAAAACACTAACTAAGTATTCAGCTACAATTTTAGATGAAAAAGATACAAGGTATGTAGTAGAAAAAGCTTTTTACGAAGCAGAAAATGGAAGACCCGGACCAGTTTGGATTGATGTTCCTTTAGATATACAAAACAAACAAATAAAACCAGCTCAACTTAAAGGTTTTATTCCAAACATAAAAAAAAAGTCACATATTTCAAAGATTAATTCTTTTTATAATTTATTAAAAAAATCTAAGACGCCATTAATAGTATGTGGGCAAGGAGTAAAAATATCAAATACTTTTAATCAAATATATAAACTGCTATGTTTAAAAAATCATATACCAATTATTTTTACTAGAGCTGCTCAAGACCTTACATCTCATAAAAACAAATATATACTTGGACAAGCTGGAATTAAGGGAACTAAATATTGCAAAAAAATAATGAATCAATCTGATCTTGTTTTAAACTTTGGTAGTAGATTGGCCCCACAATTTGCCGGTCATGACTTTGAGGCATTTGAGAAGGCAAAAGTAATATCAGTTGATTCTGAAGTAGATGAGCTAAATAAAAAAGGAATTAAAATAGATTTAAAAATAAATGCGGATTTAAAAGATTTTATACCAAATATTTTAAATCAATTAAAAAATAAAAAAATCCCCAATTTTAAAAAGTGGGCAAATTATTGCGATAATTTAAAGTCTACTGAAATACCAAATACAATCAAAAAGCAAAATCCAATAGATTTGTATTATTTTATGAATGAATTAGGACAATTTTCAAATAAGAAAAATATTTTGATTACTGACGCAGGATCAAATTATTATATTGGTGGACAGGTATGGAAATTTGAAAAGGGACAAAAAGAATATACATCAATATCAAATGCGGCAATGGGATTAACAATACCTTTAGCTGTGGGTGCATCTATTGGTAATAAGAAAAAACAAGTACTGGCCGTAACTGGGGATGGATCACTTGAGCTTAATATTCAAGAACTAAAAACTATTTCGCATTATAAACTAAATATAAAATTATTTGTAATTAACAACGGTGGGTATGTATCAATGCATAATTGGGCAGATACATTCTTTGATGGAAGAAGAGTAGATAACCCAGAAGATACTGGTGAAGGAACATTAAATTTACGTAAAATTGCAGATGCTTTTGATTTAGGATATTATAGAATTTTTAATTATAAAGACATTAGAAAAGATTTGAAAAAAATATGCAAAAGTAGCAAACCACTGTTTGTTGAAGTTTTTACTGATAATTTTCAAAAAATATTTGATGCTTTTAAAGATAAAGGATAATAGAGATTAAATGATAGATATTTTATTTGTGCATCCAAATGCATCAAAGATAATTTACCAAGACTTAAGTAAAAGTGCAGCAGCAATTGAACCGCCTATATGGGCTGCGATGCTTGCAAGTCATGTAAGAGTCAATAATAGATCTGCCGAAATCCTTGATTGCGAAGCCGAGGGACTTGATTATGAAAAAAGTGCAAAAAAAATAGCCGAATATAAGGCTAGAGTAATATGTTTTGTAGTATATGGTCAGCAACCATCTGCCTCTGCTCAAAATATGGAAGGTGCCTCTAAAGTTGCAAAACTTGTAAAAGATTATGATAGTCAATCTAAAATACTTTTTGTTGGTGGTTACATTGCCGCTCTACCCAAAAAAACATTGCAAGATGAATTAGCCGTTGATTTTGTTTGTACCAATGAAGGTGTTTACACAATTAGTAATTTATTAGAATTAAAAGATTTTGAAACTTCTAATTTAAAAAAAATTCCTGGTTTAGGTTATAGAGATGGAAACCAAATAGTACTAAATCAACCTAGTTCTATTGTGCCAAAAAAAAATTTAGAAGTCGACTTACCTGGAATGGCTTGGGATTTACTACCTAGTTTTGAGAATTATAGGACAGCAGGTTGGCATTCATGGACGAATGACGCTAAAACCGAACGTTTTGCTGCTTTATATACCAGTTTAGGATGTCCCTATAAATGTTCGTTCTGTATGATAAATATTATTAATAGAGTGAATAATGAGGATCATATTTCTTCTGAAAACTCAAACGTTTTTAGATGGTGGAACCCTGAGTTTATAATAAAACAATTTGACTATTTCGCAGAAAATAATGTCAGAAATATAAAAATTGCAGATGAATTATTTGTATTGAACCCCAACCATTTTTTGAAAATTTGCAATTTAATAATTGAAAGAGGATATGACTTTAATATTTGGGCATATTCCAGAATTGATACTTGTAAACCAAAGTTTCTTGAAATACTAAAAAAAGCAGGGGTAGTTTGGTTAGGTTTAGGAATTGAAAATCCGAGCAATATTATAAGAAAAGAAGTTCATAAAGATGCATTTAAAGATGTTAGAATTTTAGATGTAATGAAAGAGATGCAAAATCATGGTATTAATGTTGCTGCAAACTATATTTTTGGTTTGCCTCATGAAACCCAAGAGTCTATGCAATTTACTCTAGATTTTGCGCTTGAAGCTGAATCTGAGATGGCTAACTTTTATTGTGCTATGGCATACCCTGGAAGCCCACTATATTTAAAAGCCTCTAAGAATGGTACAAAACTCCCTTCTAATTACTCTGGTTATAGTCAACATTCGTATGATACTCAAAACTTACCGTCTGACCACTTACCACCAGAGGAAATTTTAAAGTTTAGAGATTACGCTTGGGATAAATTTCATAAAGATAAAGGTTACTTAAGCTTATTAGAGAATAAGTTTGGTATAAACGCTAGAAAAAATCTTGAAAATACCACTAAAATAAAACTTAAGAGAAAATTATTAGGGGATTAATGAGTTTTCAAAAAATGAGGGAGCAAACCCTTTATTCTGCATCGTTATGTAGAAATTTTGAAAATAGAATTTACAATTTAATTCAAAATAAAAAAGTTAAATTTCCTGTCTATTTTTCTGCAGGTCAAGAGTATGTTGCATGTAGTATTGCAAACATTTTAAAACAAAAAAAAATTAAACCTATGTTGTTTGGACAACATCGTGGGCACTCAATATATATTGGATTTGGGGGAGACCTGGAAAAGTTAGTACTTGAATTTATGGGTAATAAAAATGGATGCACATATGGTATGGGAGGTTCTTTATCAATACATTCTGAGAAAATTAAAATGTACGGACATGATGGTTTTATGGGAAGCAATGTTTGTATAGGCGTTGGTATGAGTTTTAGCACGAGTTCACCTGCTATAATATTTATTGGAGATGCAGCTTTCGAGGAAGATTATGTTCTTGCTGCAATATCATGGGTAGCTAAAAAAAATATTCCTTGCCTTTTTGTTGTTGAGGACAATAATTTTGCAATTACGACCAGTAAAAAAGAAAGGCGGGATTGGAGTGTAAAAAGTATATCTAGGTCTTTTGGGATAGAATCTTATGATTTCAATGATGATCCAAAATTAATCTACAAAAATTTAAAAAATTATAATTTTAAAAAACCAAGAGTAATAAATATTCATACAAACAGACTTTATTGGCATACAGGAGCAGGTATAGATGACAAAAATATATTTGATCGTCTTAATTCTGAAATTAAAAAATTTGGAAAAAAAGGAAAATCAATTAATTTAAAAGCAAAAAAAAAAATAGATCAAATATTTAAAAATTTAAAAATATGAAAAAAAAAAATTTAAGAGAGGAAATTTGTACGCTTACAAGATCTCATTTAAAGAAATACAAATCTTTAGTGTTTGGACAAAACTTGCTGGGTGTTGGTCAAGTAAATGGTACACTTCCAAAGGAACTTAAGGAAAAAGATGGTATTATAGATTTACCTATGGCAGATGTTGCTGGAGGTGGAATTGTTGCAGGCTCAGCATTATCTGGAAAAAGGCCTATTTATATAATTAGATACCAAGGGTATAATTGGTTTAATATGACTTTTATCATGAATTATGCATGTAAGAGTAATGAAATATGGAAAATGCCTGCGCCCATATTTATTAGAGGAATTTCTAACGAGGGATGTATTGGTCCAGTGTCTGGTTCAGCACATCTTTCTATTTTTTATAAAATGCCTGGTATAAAAATTTTTTCCCCTCATACTCCAGATGAATATAAAAAAATATATAAAGAATTTACTAAAGATAAAGATGTATATTATATATCTGAACATAGAAAAAGTTATGATAATGTAAAAAGTTCTAAAAATTATCTAAAAAAAAATTCTGACATCACAATATTGCTGAATTCGATTACCAGAGAAAGTGCAAATGACATAAAAAAATATTTCGATAAAACTAAATACAAATTATCTATTATACATTTATATAGATTGAAACCTTTTAAGTTAAGCTCAAAGGAGATCAATACAATTAAGCAAACAAAAAATTTTATAATGATATGTGATAATGATTATGAGGATGGCTTGCCAGCTATAATTAAATCGAAAATAAGCGACTATAATATGAAAGCAAAAATTGAAATTTTAGGATTGCCATATAAAACTGCAGGACATCATCCAAAAGTTGATGTTTTACCGCCAAACACAAGAAAAATCATTTCAAAAATTGAATATCTATTAAAAAGAAATTTTTAAAATTTTTCTAATATATTCTAACCAAAATTGAGTATAATAAGCGCCACCCCACCTTATAATTTGTAATTTTCTCTCACCACCTATTCTTTCAGGCTCGCCTGCAGGAACTTCTGAAATTTTTTTCTTAGCTACAGCTGCTCTTACTGACATTAATGGCTCTATACCTATCTTGGTAAACCATATTCTTTCAGGAATTGAATAAGCATTTTTTTTTGTTAGCTTTAAATCATCAATTAATTTTACTGGCCAGCCTCTATAAATAACCATCACATCTGTAAAACTTGCTGAGAATAATATATTCACAGTTTTTGTAAATAACCAGTTTCCAAAGGCTGTAATTATATCATCGTCATAACTCTTGGCGTCACCTAGATATCTACTACCTATAACTAAATCGTCACCCTCCTCCAATTTTTTAATAATTGCTGGTATAAAGTTTACATCGCAATTTCCATCTGGACTTATTGTTATAACATATTTTGTTTTTACGTGAGGCATTACTTCTTCCATAGCAGCCCTCACCCCTGGATTTTGCTGTATAACAACTTTATAATTATTGCTCTCGCACCATTCTATGGTTCCATCTTTAGATTTACCATCTAGAACAATAATTTCTTTGCACCAATTATCTTTAATTTTTGGTAAAATTTCTTTTACACCATCTATTTCATTTAAGGTTAATGCGATAATAGTAACATCATTCGACATCTTTACCTCTGTTAATACTTTTAATTATATAGTTAGGTCTTTTCTTCACTTCTCTAAAAATCACACTTACATATAAACCAATTACACCTGTCAGAGATAGTTGTATTCCACCTATTAGCAAAATAGCTGCCATGATAGCGGACCAACCTGGTAGGGACATATCAAGAAATTTTTGTATTAAAACAATTAAAATATAAAATAGAGATATAAATGATATTATAAATCCCGTTATTAAAATAAATTTTAATGGAACGTCTGTAAAAGATATTAATACTCTTTGAAAAAAATTATCAAATACACTAAATGAAAAAAATGGAAATTTTGTATTTTCCTTTCCATCATATCTTGGCTCTCTATTGTAGTGTAATTGTAATTGCTTAAAACCATAATATGGAACCAGACCTTTAATAAATGGTAACCTTTCTTGATTTTCTAAGAGAAGATTAACAATTTTTCTTGATAGTAACTTAAAGTCTCCAGAATTTTCTGGAATTTCAATGTTTGAAATTTTTTTCAAAATTTTGTAACCTAATTTTGTAAAATACATTTTTATAGCACTTTCTCCTAGCCGTTTATTTCTAGTTGTGAATACTACTTCTGCCTCTTCATCGTTTAACCATTTATCTATCATTTTTGGAATTAGCTCAGGTGGGTCTTGTAGGTCACAATCCATATAGATACATACATCGCCTTTACTAACCTCTAGCCCCGCATAAACTCCTTCATAAACACCAAATCTTCTTGATAAATTAACTAATACAATTTCTTTATTTTTATTTGCATTGATTTCATTAAGAATTAATTGTTGTGATTTGTCTGTAGAGTCATCATTTACAAAAATTATTTCATAACCTGAAATACTTGATTGAGATAATGAGAATTTTAATCTTTTAATAATTTCTGGAATTACATTTTCTTCATTTCTGAATGATAAAATTATTGAGACAAACGGTTTTGATTTAGTCATTTTTTTTTGATACAAATACTATATTGCCAGTTCCAATTATACCAAAAAAAGGTATATAAAACTTTTCTGTAATGGTTTGAAATCCAATCTTATTTAAATTTGATAACATTTCTTTGCCAAAAACATTAAAGACTAATGCACCTTCTTTATTCATTCCATCTAAGTGATACTCTGGCTCAGAGTAGTATTTTATTTCACCATTAATTATTTCAGCTTTTTTATTATCCTTATACGAATCAGCATCAAATGGAACTGTAAATATATGAAAACCAGAGGGTTTAAGAACTCTGTGTATTTCTTCAAAACCTTTGTATGGATTAGGTAGATGTTCAAATACATCACTAGTGATAAAAAGATCGATACTATTATTTTGAAAACTAAGATTTTCTAAGTTTTCATTTCGAATATTATTAACGATTTTTTTTTCTGATTTGTAATATTCTGAGTAAGAATAATTGAAACAAACCTCCTTCAGCTTTGAGTGTACTGCTCCATAGCTCTCTGTGTTATGAATATTTAATTTTTTAAGATTAATATTTTGTGATATTGCCAAATTTTTTTTAATTGCCAGATATAATTGTCTTTGTCTATTAAAAGAATTACAACGAGAACAATTTATTTCTTCTCTAAAGTTATTATTAAAGTTTCGAAATTTGGTGAAATTTTCACAAATTACACAATATCCAAAAATCCAACTTTTTAATCTATTAATATTATTTTCAAAAAGAAAATTCAGTTTTTTAAATTTAAAAAAACTAATAGATAATAAAAAGAAATTATAAATAACAAATTGAAATAATTTAATAATAAATCTAAACATAAATATTATTTATCCTTGTTACTTAAAATTAAATTTTTTGGAAGTTTTTTATAAAATTTTTTATTTATTTCCATAATTGGTAGGGTCCTCTCCAATTTTTTATACCTATATTCATCAACAAAATAAACTATTCTAGCGAACTTTGATTTTACAAAAAAACCATGAGCAAAATTTTTAGGAACAAGTAGAAATTTTTTATTTTTTGAAGATAATTTTATCTTAAAAAGTTTCTTATATGTTTTTGATTGTTTTCTTAAGTCAATTACATAATCTTCAATTTCACCTTCTATTACTCCAATAATCTTAGATTGTGGTTTTGTAATTTGAAAATGCATTCCTCTAAAAACATTTTTTTTTGAAAATGAAAAATTTACTTGCTTGATTACAAAATTTATATGCTTCAGATTTTGTTTATTAAATAACTCTACAAAAAATCCTCTTTTATCATAGTATGGTTTTTGAGTTATAATACACAAATCTTTAAATTTAGTTTTTTTTATAAACACTTAATAAATTTTTGTGATTTTTTTCCCAGATCTTTTTTGAACTGACTCAACAAAATTAGAGCACTGTAAGAGACTATCATGTGTACCTGCATCGAACCAAAGAACTTCATCATCGAGATTTTTTACTATCATTCTTTTTTTTTCAATAAGAACATTATTTAAGTCTGTAATTTCTAATTCACCCCTATTACTTGGTTTCAAAAGTTTTGCTAAATTTGAAATTTTTTTCTCAAAAAAATAAAGACCGATAACGGCATCATTTGAAGTAAATTTTTTTGGCTTCTCAATAATTTTTTCAATTTTATTATTCTTATATTTGACAACTCCATATCTCTCTGGGTTAGATACTTTTTTTGTAAAAATAACATTTTTATTTGTTTTGTATTCTGACAAAAGTGCTCTTTCTATATTTTGACCAAAGATTATGTTATCTCCCAAAATTAAAATAGATTTTTGGCCATTAAGGAAATTTTCAGCAATTATAAGAGCTTCAGCAATACCTTTGGCCTCATTTTGAATTTCAAATGAAATATTTAAATCGTACTTATTTGTTTTTTCTAAAAGTAATTTAAAATTATCTACAAATTTTTCTTGAGTAATTATTAATATATCTTTTACACCACAACTCATTAGAGTTGATATTGGATAAAATATCATTGGCTTATCATAGACTGGTAAAAGTTGTTTGGATATATGATAAGTTAAAGGATGAAGTCTTGAACCATTTCCTCCTGCTAAAATAATACCTTTTCTATTTAACATTAAAATTTTTTGAATTCGATATATACCTTTTGAGGTAATATTGCCAAGAGTAAATTTTAAAATTACTATCAAGTGCTCTTAATCTTTTGTTTGATAATTTTGAGAATAATGGTCTTTTAGCTAAATAATTTGTATTTTTAGTTTTTGTTTTTCCAATTTTAATTTTAGGAAAATTGTAATTGTTATCTAATTCTTTTGAAATCTTTTTTGCAAAATTGAACCAGCTTGTTTTCCCATTACAAGAAATATTAAATATTTTTGTTTTATGATTTTTTAAAATCAATCTTTCAACTGCTTTTGCAATAAACTCTGATGAATTTGGAGTCCCAAATTGATCATTTACAACTGTAATATCTTTTCCATCTTTTATCTTATTTATAATTGTATTAACAAAATTTTTTTTATTGGGACCATATACCCAAGATGTTCTTAAAATTAAATAATTACAACCTGACTCTTTAATTATTTTTTCTCCTAAAAGTTTAGTTTTTCCATAAAAACTCAATGGATTACACGCATCATCTTCGGTATATTCAACTTTTTTTCCCCCATCAAAAACGTAGTCAGTAGAAAAATGTACAAGTAATATCTTTTTTTCAAAACACATTTTGCTTAATAAAATTAAGCTATTTGTATTGATTTCTTTGCAGCTTGTTTTGTCTTTTTCACATTTTTCTACATCTGTAAAAGCTGCAGCATTAATAAGAATGTCAAATTTTTTTTTAAATATATTTTTTATAGATTTTTTTGATATTAAATTACAACTGTTCTTATCAAAATTTTTTAAATCAAATTTTTTTTTAAGTTCTTTTGTTAGTGCATTTCCAATTTGACCTTTGCAACCAAGTATACCAACTTTTTTTTTATATTTTCTCATCTGAGATTATTTTCCCATTTTTTAATGTGATTTTTCTATTACAAACTTTTTTTACAACTTCTGGATTATGAGTAGAAATAATTAAAATTTTATTTCTAAAATTTTTATTAAAGAAATCAAAACATTTTTCACTGAATTTTTCATCTGCTGTAAAAAAAAATTCATCTAACAGCAGGTTATCTGGTTGGTGCAGTAGAGCGATAGATGAAGATAATCTTAATTTCATCCCACTCGAATAAGTTCTTACTTGCTTGTGTATATCATCTTTTAATTCACTAAAATCTATTACCCAAGAAACTTTTTCATCTATAAATTTTTTTGAATAACCGTTTTCATATAAAATTGAATAAATATTCTCTAAACCTGAAAATTCATCACGCATTCCCATTTGAACGTCAATAATTGTTTTTGTTTTACCCTCTATGTCTATATCACCAGAAGAAGGATAGTATATACCTGCAATTACTTTAAGTAACGTGGTCTTTCCAGATCCATTGTGACCAACAAGAGCAACTTTTTCTGAAGATTTTATGTCTAAACAAATATTATTAAGAACAGTGGTTTCTTTAATTTCATCTTTCCCTCTTGAGAAAATTATTTTTGATAAATTGTTATAATTTGAATAAAGAGTTCTAAAGGTTAACTTAATGTTTTTTAAACTAATCATATCCAGTAAATTATTCTTTTTCCCTTGTATTTTATGATCAAGTAAGCAAGCAGGAACGTTAAAATTGATAATATTATTGAAACATAATAAGGTTCAAAATTAATATTCTCATCTAAAAGTGGATTTCTTAATATATCTATAACTGCAGCAAAGGGATTTATATATATAAATTCTGCATATCTGCCTATTTCTTCTTTTTTCCATAATATCGGTGTCACAAGAAACATTGAGGCCATTACCGTGTTAATTAACATCGGCAAGTCTCTGTATCTAGTACATACGATTGAAATTATTATAGAACAAAAAAATATATTTACAGATAAAATTCCAAGACCAAAAATAAAAAAAACTATTGATTGTAAATTTAAATTACCTGAAAAATAAAAAATTAAAATATAAACTGGGATAAAATGTAAAAAAATTACTAAATTGAAAAATATACTTCTTATATTGTAAACAATTATTGGTGAGGGATAATTTAAAATATCAGCTCTATAATTAATGAAATATAAAGATGTTGCTTGTGATACTACGTTATTTAAGAGTGTCCATACTGTAAATCCACAAAAATAATAAATCCAGAATTCAAAATAATCTTTTTTGAAAACAAATGACCATATTAAACTTATAAAACTAACTATTATTATTGATGTTATAACATTCCAAAAATTTCCCAGTTTAGTATTTTTATATTTACTTTTTATATCTAATAGAGCAGGGTAAAACCATTTCTCATAATTAAAACAACATATTGAAATTTGATAAATCAGAGAGTTAAAATATTTATTAGGTCTTAAATTTTTATTCATTTTTTTCTATTAAGATAATTCTAAAAATATTATTTTTATCATACTGTTTTATTTCAATAATATTTGTTATATTTCCATTTAGATTTTTTAATCCTTCTATGGATTTTTGAAACTCATTTTCAACAACATATATTGAAATTTTATTATACTCATCCAATTTCTTTTGTATTTGTTTTGGTTCTTGTAATACAGAATAATTAACTTCTCCATTTGTTAAAAAAACAAAGGAGGTGAAAAATCCCCACGAATAAAAAATTGGATGATAATCATATAAAATTCCTTTTTGATAATTAGAAGGATAACTCATTTTTGAACTAAATAAATTTACACCTTCGGTTTTGTTTAATGCTGAATGAGATTTAAATAATACATTAATATTTGAAAGTGTAATTAATATAATAAATATAGCTGCTATTTTAGAAAAAAATTTTGATTCATAAAAAATAACGAAAATTTGGAGGTAAATTAAAAATTCAAACAAAAAAAAATGTGACTGGTTTACTCCTTGTAAAATGAAGCTAAAGATAACAAAAAGGAATATTGAACAAGAAAGAAATAATTGAATTAACTGTTGTCTTTTATTGAAAACATTGAATATCAGTTTAAACAACGAGTAAAAGGTTATTAAAATAAATAAATATAATCTAAAATTTTTATCCACAACATTAAATTCCCCAGTCATTCTAGATATTATTGAAAAGTCACAGCTTAAATCAAAAATAAAGTTTTTTATTCTTGATAAATTTAAAAAGGAAAATGTATCAATTTTATTTGAAGCATAGCTTGGAATACCCCAATTATTACTCAAAGATATAAATTCTGGCCATAAAACTTTTATGGAAATCAAAGAATATATAATTGGTAGAAAAGCACATAACGCACCTAAAACAATAAGTACAATTTTACGAATATCAAAATTCAAATATTTTAAATAAATTAATCCAATCATTGAAGAGGTGATAAAAAAAATAAAAAAATTATTAAATGATAATGTTAAAAAAAAACCCGAAAAAAAAATGTAAATATTTTTTTTCTGATCTAAAAACTTCTTAAAAAAATATAATGAGACCACGCTAAGAAATATCGAAAAATAAAATATGTAATATGTTGATCTTAAAAAAAATGAAAAATTTGGATTTAACAATAAAAATAAAAAAAGTATTAATGTAAAAAAATTTCCAATGTTTTTATTGCAAAAATTGAAACAAAAATAAGTCATTAAATAACCAAATAAAGCTAAAAATAATCTCTCAGATGCGAGTGAAAATCCTGCCAACAAAAAAAAAGGTATACTTAAATAAGGAATTATAATTTGAGCATAAATTTTTCCACCTAAAATTGGTAAATTTGGAAATAATGGATTATCCGGCAGTCTATAGTGATAAAGATTTAATTTTTCCGAATTTAAAATTCCTGGTATGTAAGAAAAGTCCAAAAATTCATCCATGTATGGCCCAGGGAGCCCAAAATTTGTCATCATCAAACCCCAATAGATTATTGAAATAAAAAAAAATGAATGCTTAATATGGAGAAATTTTAACATATATTATTTTAGCTTTTTGGATTTATTAATATGAATTTTTATATCATAACTAAATTATTAAAAAAACTAGTTTTAATATTTTTAACTATTTTTATTGTTTTAAATATAATTTCTTTTTTATTACTGAAGAGTTTTTATAAAGTTAATCTACTAGACTATGAGAATTTTTTAAAAGAGAAGAAAAAATATTTAAAAGAGACTAGTAATAGTTCTATTCCACATCCGTTTATAGGAAATTTAGTTTTATCGGATGAGATTTTTTCAAATGAATTTAATTCTGAACCTTTATTTTCCAAAATTTCAAAGTATGAGGTAAATGATCCAATTAAAATATTAATTGTAGGTGGCTCAGTTGCAGAACACTTCTCCAATAGAGGTTTAAACTATGATGAGGATTTATTCTTTTTGAATGTAAACAAAAAATTTAATACAAATAGATTTGAAGTTTACAACGCTGCTTTTGGAGGTGGTAAACAACCTCAACAGTATTACAAAATGTTATATCTTGATCTATTGGGTTTTAAACCAGACATAGTAATAAATATTGATGGATTCAATGAAATAGTCTTGCCTATACACGACAATGTTGCAATAAATAATCCAGCAATTTATCCAAGATCTTATTCACTGCATTTAAATGCAACAGCTGCGGATAGATCTTGCGCTAAAGCTAATAATAAGCTGATAAATAAAGAAACAAGGATTCCAATAATTGAATTTTTTTCTTGGGCTTACATAACAAGATGTCATAAAAAAATTATATATAATAATAATGATGATTGGTGGACTAATATTCTAAAAAAAAATTATGATTATTCAAACGAGGATTATCCTAGAATAAGTAAAGAAATCTGGGTTAGGTCATCAAATAAAATGCAAGAGTTTACAGATTTACATGAAATTTCATATATTCAGATATTACAGCCAAACCAATATTTAAAAGGAAGTAAAAAGTTATCAAAAAAAGAGATAAAAGATTTTATAAATTTTAGGCCTTACGGAGACTTGCTAGCAAAACACTATCATTTGTTAAAATTTGAAGACACATTTGTAAAAAATAGAATAGACATGAGATATATTTTTAAAAATGATGAAAAAACTGCTTATGCAGATAATTGCTGCCATCTTAATAGATATGGAATGGAAAAAATTATAAATAAAATTTTTGAAGATTACGAAAGTGTATTTTACGATAAATTAAAATAGCTTTATATTTGATAAAAACAATCAAAACTACTTTTCTTGATTTTATTTATTTTACTAAATTTAATATGTTTTAAATACTTATGAACTTTATCTTGATTTCTACTAAATCCAAATTTTTCTGTAAACTTCTTAACTCCATTATTTCTAATTTTTTGCCATAAATTTTTATTTGAATAAAGTTGAATTATATTTCTAATATATTCTTCTTTTTTATCACAAATAATGATGTCTCTAAAATTTTTACAATCCATATCTTCCACAGCTATAGAACTTGCTATTGAAGGTAGTCCCGAGATTAATGAAATACCGAGTTTTCCTTTTATACCAGCACCAAATCTAAGGGGAACAATATTTATTTTATAATTATTTAAAATTTCTTTAAGATCAGCCGCAAAGCCTTTGACTTTAATTTTTTTATCTAAATTTTGAATTTTAGTATTCAGGTCTTTTGGAATATTTGAACCATAAATATGAAACTGAATATCAGGAATTTTTTTTTTTTAATGAAGGGAAAATTTCACTAGCAAAGAAATTAACAGCATCTACGTTCGGCCTGTGTAAGAAATTCCCGAAAAAACAAATATTTTTTCTTTCATAAAATTGTTTTTCAGTGACTGCCGACTTCATCATTAAAGGAAATTTAATGACTTTTGAAAAACTATTAATTTTTTTCACTAAATTTATTTCATTGCTTGATGTAACTATAATGCAGTCTATGTTTTTAAATATTTCATTTTCAATTTTCTTTATATTTTTAGCTTCATAATATGTGTTTATTTTTTTATTTATTTTGAACTCTCTTTCCAGCCTTAAATAATGTAAATCATGTCCATAGTATATTAATTTTGTATTTTTATTTACTTTATTTATATCAATAATTTTTTTTAGAAATACATATGAGCTTGGTCTAAAGATAAATATTATATCAAAATTAATTGGATTTAGATTTAAATTTAATTCTGTTAAGTCTAAAAACTCTATTTTTTTTTTCATTAAATTTATACAAGAATTACTTAAAAATGTTGTTGTGCTTAAATATACTGAAACTCTGAAGCCTAGATTAATAAAAATCATTATAAAGTTATATACAGTTACTGATCCTGCATCATTTTCAGGATTTATGAAAGTTTCTTCAATAATAAGAATTTTTGGCTTGTTAAAATTATTTAAATCATCCCTAAAATCCAAGTCTTTGATAAATTTAAATTTTTTCCATTTTTTTTTTAATTTAATATTATTTCTCTTTATTTGTTCTGAAACATTTACAGATGTTTGACTTTCTAAATGAATTATTTTTGAAAATGGCTGATAAATTACCTTATATCCCTTTGAGATAAGATAAAGACAATAATCTGAGTCTTCACAATAACTTGGTGCATATCTTCTATCAAAATAATTTCTATTTTTGAAAATTTTGGTTAAAGTTAAAAGAGATGCTGCAGAGCAGTAACTTGTTTCTCTTGCAAAATTATATTTGAGTATGTTTAAATTTTTAAATTTTCCAACATTTCTGGCAGAAAAATCATATCTGATTTCTCCACCTGCTTCCTGTATTTTGGTTTGACTTAGACACATTTTAGAACCAACTGCTCCAACATTAGGTGTTCTATAAAATTCATCTACAAGTTCATCTAGCCAGTAATCACTAACAAGAGTGTCATTATTTAAAAAATATATAAATTTTGTGTTTACTTCTTTTGCAGCCAAATTATTAGATAACAAATAACCAATATTTTTTTTATTTCTTATAAACTTAATATTTTTAATTTTATAAAAAGGTTTGATATCTATTTCATTAGAACAATCATCAATCAAAATAATTTTATATTTCACTTTTGTTTTTGCTAAAGAAATAGATTTAAGGCAATTCATTGTAAGTTGAATTTTATTATAAGCAGGTATGATTATTGTAACACATGCTTTGTTAAAATTAGGAACCGTTAAATTTTTAATAAACTTTTTTAATTCTCTTTTTGAGAAGTTCTTTTTTAAAATTTTAAATTTTGGTAATTTTATTTTAAATATCTTTTTATCCCTAGCCCTTGATTGGTAAAACCATTCCATAATACTACCAACAATTGTAAACTGTAATATTAAATAGTTTATTTTTTTAAGAAAAAAATATGTATTTGACGATTTATCAAAAGTCTTTTTTAGAATTCTCCTTAATTTGAGATAAAATTTAATGATTAGAAATTTGATACTATTTTTTAATTTACTTATCATTTTTTTTGTTTAAAAAAAAATTTTTCAAATCTCTTAGAGGTTTTGTGACTTTCCAGCTTGTGGAATTTAGTATTTTTTTATTGTTTGATTTTTCCTCTAGGTATTTTTTTCTAAAAATACTTTCCAACTTTTCGGAGTCAACTTTGTTTTCAATTATAAGTTTTTTTATTGTTTTATTATTAAGATATTTATGGGTTTTTGAAATATTGAATTGAGATCCAAAATTAATATATCTTGGTTTTTTTTGAGGCTCGCAATCAATAACACAAAGTGAGTTAATAAAAGAAATTTTATGAATATTTTTTAAAATATTTTTATTCTCCTTAGTAAATTTAAACACCTTATGATTTGTTGGATAATCTTTAAACAATATGTTTAAATTTAAATTCCAATTATCATAATTGATTATATCTACTATTTTTTTGAAAAAATTAATTGATGTATGTTCTTTGAATAAACCCCCATTGAATTTTGTCCAATAAGATGTATGCATATCCTCAACAATATAGTAACCATTTTTTTTTAATAGTTTGAAATAATTTATAAAGTTTTCTATTGTTTCATTTGCCTCGTGTGAACCATCATCAATTATTAAGTCAAATAACTTTTTTTCTTTGAATAATTTTTTCTTTAAAGATTGTGGAGAACCTGTAAAAATTTTTACATTCTTTTTAAATTTTAATAATGAACATTTATTATCAACATCTATGCCATATATTTTAGTTTTTGATGAAAAATACTCTGAGTAAGCTTCTATAGAGCCACCATTTTGGACACCAATTTCAAGAATATGTAAATTAGACCTTTTTTTTAAAATTTTAAAAATGTCATCATAAATAGTAAAATAATTTGTCCACTTGGAACTTGAGTTTTTAATTTTTGTTTTAAAAATATTTAAAAGACTATTATTTTTTTTTGGCATAGAATTTAATAGTATTTTCTAATGACCGTAGGAAATTATATTTTGGTCTCCATCCTAACTTTATTATACTCGAGTTATCAACGCTGTATCTTAAATCATGGCCAGGTCTGTCATTCACAAACTCAATCAGATTTAAATAAGTTTCTTTTTTAGGGAAAGACTTATCCAAAATTTTACAAATTGATTTTACGATAGTTATATTATCTAATTCATTATTTGATCCAACTAAATAAGTTTTTTTATTTTCGGACTTAATTAAAACTTTATAAATAGCTCGACAAAAATCTTTAACATAAATCCAGTCTCTAATATTCTTACCATTTCCATATATAGGAATCTTTTTGTTCTTAAATGCATTAGTTATAGTTTTTGGAATTAACTTTTCTACATGCTGTCTTTCTCCAAAATTATTTGAACAGTTTATAATATTAAATTTCAACCCGAATGTGTTACCATATGCTCTTACAAGATGATCAGAGGAAGCCTTACTTGCTGAATAAGGACTTTTTGGATCATAACTACTTTTTAAGTTAAATTTAGAATTGTTTAACTTTAAAGATCCAAATACTTCATCTGTTGAAATATGAATAAATTTAATTTTTAATTTATTTTTTATAATTGAATTTAAAATATTAAATGTACCTAAAATATTTGTTTTTAAAAAAACCTTTGGATTTTTAATTGAATTATCAACATGACTCTCTGCAGCAAAATTAATAATATATTCTGGTTTATACTTTTTAATTATATCTGATAGCTGATTATTATTTATATCAATGTTTATCTCTTTGTAATTTTGATGGTAAAATTTTTTTCTTACTGATGCGTAAGTAAGTTTATCTATATTTAAAACAAAATTTTTTTTAATTAACAAATCGACCATATGAGATCCTATAAAACCTGAACCCCCAGTGACTAATATTTTTTTCATTTTAAGAATTTTCCATTATCTATTAGGAATTATATTTAAATAGCAATAAATATATTAATATTAACAACATTCTTTAAATTTAATTAAAATACAAATAAAAAATCTGGTATCTTTCAATAATTTAAGTGATTTTAAAAACATTAATAATTATATTGCAAAAAAAAGGAATTAGATTATCTAGTCTGATTTATGAAATATAATTTAGTATCAGATAGTTGGGACAAAAATGAAATTCAAGCTATAAATAAGGTTATTTCTTCAGGTATATATACATATAAAGGAAAATTTGTAGCCGAGTATGAAAATAAAATTTCAAAATTCTTTAAAGTAAAATATTGTGTTTCTGTCAATTCAGGATCTTCAGCAAATTTAATTTCTGTTGCAAGTTTATTTTTTAAAAAAATAAATCCTTTAAAAAGAGGAGATGAAGTAATTGTTCCAACATTATCTTGGAGCACAACTTATCACCCATTACAACAATATGGATTAAATTTAAAATTTGTTGATATTGATATCAATACACTTAACGTTAAAGCTGAAGATGTAATTAAAGCTTGCACAAATAAAACTAAACTAATTGTTGCTGTTAGCATTTTAGGCAATCCCGTGGAATTGGACAAACTTAGAAATTTTTGCCAAAAGAAGAAAATTTATCTAATGGAGGATAATTGTGAGTCAATGGGTGCTAAAATTAAAAATAAATACACGGGCACATATGGAATTGTAAATACTTTTAGTACTTTTTTTTCCCATCATATATCAACAATAGAAGGTGGTTTCGTTTTAACGGATGATAAGGAAATTTATGAAATATTGCTTTCGCTTAGATCTCATGGATGGACAAGAGATATAACTAATAGAAAATCAATATTAAAAAAGCATCAAAAACAATATGAACAATACTGTTTTGTTTTACCTGGCTATAATGTCAGATCAACAAATTTAAATTGTGCAATTGGAATTTCACAATTAAAAAAATTGCCAAATTTTTTAAAAATACGAAGAAAAAATCATAAATTATTTCATGATGAATTTAAAAACGATGAAAGGTTTTATATACAAAAAAGTTACGGCAACAATTCATCATTTGCTTTCACATTAATTTTAAAACCTAAGTTTAAAGATAAATATTCAAAATTATGTAATATTTTGAAGAAAAATAAAATTGAATATAGACTCATTACAGGTGGAAGTTTTTTCCAACATCCTGTTAAAAAATTTTTCAATTATAAAATATATAAAAATTCAATAAAAAATGTTGAATATCTACATAAATATGGATTATTTGTTGGAAATCATCCAAAAAATTTATCAAAAGAAATAAAATTATTAAGGAGTGTTTTAAATAAATTATGAAAATTTTAGTTACCGGTGCTGCTGGATATATAGGATCAATATTGTGTGAATATCTTTTAAAGGAGAATTATAAAGTTACAGCATTAGACTCCTTCATGTATAATGATCAATCATTAAATGCGTACCTAAATAATAAAAATTTTGAAGTAATTAAATCTGATGTCAGAAATACAAGTGAATTAAAAAATATCTTACCAAAACATGATCTGATAATTCCATTAGCTGCATTAGTTGGTGCACCCCTTTGCGACTTTGAAAAAAAAAGTGCTGAAGAAATTAATTTTGGATCAATTAAATTTATCGTTGATAATCTGTCTAAAGATCAGAGAATTATTTATCCTACTACAAACAGTGGATACGGAATAGGGAAAGAAGACTCTTTTTGCACTGAGGAAAGCCCACTTAATCCGATATCCATTTATGGAGTAACCAAAGTTAATGCAGAAAAGTACATAGCTAATTTCGATAACAATATATCTTTTAGACTAGCTACAGTTTTTGGAATAGCACCCAGAATGAGACTTGATTTACTGGTAAATGATTTTGTTTACAAAGCTTATAAAGATGGATCTATCGTCCTATTTGAATCTCATTTTAAAAGAAACTACATACATATAAGAGATGTTTGCAAGGCATTTATGTTTGCGATAAGCAATTTTGATAACTTAAAATCAAATGTATATAATTTAGGATTAAGTGAAGCTAACTATACAAAAAAACAATTGTGCGAGGTTATTCAAAAGAGGATTAAAAGATTAGTAATTTACGAATCAAATATTGGAAAAGATATTGATAAAAGAGATTATATAGTTAGCAATGAAAAAATAGAGAAAAAGGGATTTAAAGCAAGTATCACAATCGAAGAGGGTATTGAGGAATTATTAAAACTATACAGTATTTTTCTACCCAACAGAAATATGCGAAACTATTAGTGAAAAAAAAAATGTCATTCTAATTAGTTCAAACTATTTCTTTATTCAAAATTTTAAAAGATACTTTGGTAATTTAAAAGAATTTAATCCACTAATAATTAAAGAAAAATCTTTTTTTAATTCTAAAAATATATCTAGGAGAATAAAAAAATTAAATCCATACCTTGTAATTTTAAAAGTAGGGCTTTCAGGTGGAATATCATATAATATAAAAAATTCTTATAATATAATTAATTATAACTCAAAGCTTTTCACAAAGATTTTTGAAACATTGGTTTCAATTAACCAAAAAAATGTTTTTTTTATTTCTGCATCTTGCCTTTATCCAAAAATAGAAAATAGATCTATCAAAGAGAATGATATTTTTTCAGGCAAACCAGAGGAAACTAACTTATCTTATAGTATAAGTATGTCTTTAGCATATGGATTATGTAAATCTATCAACGAAAAATTTAATCTTTCGTTTATTAATATTGTCCCAGCAACTATTTATGGTCCTTACAGTATATCTGAAGTTGAAAACTCACATGTACTAACTGCAATGATAAATAAATTTTATAAAAAAAGTAAAAAAATTTTTTTATATGGAGATGGAAAACCAAGAAGAGAATTTTTGTACGTTGATGACTTGTTTGATGCCATTGTGTTTATAAGAAAGAAAAAAATAAAAAAATTAATTATTAATATTGGAACAGGTGTTGATTATACAATTAAAGATCTTTCTAAAAAATTAAAAAAAATCTTTAATTTCAATGGTAAAATATATTGGGATAAATCTAAACCAAGTGGTGTAAAAAAAAAATTGTTGAATATTGATTATATCAAAGAAAAAGGATGGAAAGCTAAATTTGGATTGAAAGATGGTATAAATAAACTTATAAAACTTGAAAATTTAAAATGATTATTTCAAGGACACCCTTTAGAATTTCATTAGTTGGAGGAGGAACAGATTTTCCAGATTATTATAAATATAATGGCGGAAAAGTTATAGGTTTTGCAATAGACAAATATTGCAATATATTTTTTAGAGAAGGGAATAATTTAATGGATTATAATTTTAGAATAGCATATTCTAAAATTGAACTCTCAAAAACAATCGAAAATATAGATCATCCTTCAGTTAGAAATACATCAAAATATTTTAAAATTATAAATCCATACGACATATTGCATAACGGTGATTTACCTGCAAAAACTGGACTTGGATCGTCTTCAAGTTTTACTGTTGGTTTGTGCAATATATTTAGAACATATAAAAAAAAATATAAAGACCCATATGTCTTAGCAAAAGATGCAATACATATTGAACAAAAACTTTCTAAGGAAGCCGTTGGTTCACAGGATCAAATATTTGCAGCATTTGGAGGTTTAAATACAATACAGTTTGATCAAAATGATTTTTATGTGACAAGACATTTTTTAACAGAAAAGAAAATGAGACAAATTAAAGAAAATTTTTTATTAATGTATACTGGAATTACAAGATATGCTGAAACAATTGAAAAAACAAAAATTAAAAAAATTAAAAATAATATAAATAACTATGATTCAATCAAAGAATTAGTTGATATTATGGAGTATGAGTTAAAATCAGGAAAAAAACTCAATCTAAAAGAAATCGGCAAAATTTTAAATGATGCTTGGAACTTAAAAAGAAAATTAACAAAAAAAGTCAGTAATAGTCATATAGATAAGCTATACGATGATGCTTTAAGTTATGGTGCATATGGGGGAAAATTATTAGGAGCTGGAGGTGGTGGATTTTATTTATTTGTTGTACCATCGAACAAAATTATTAATTTTAAAAATAAATTTAAAAATTTTAAATTTATAAATTTTAATGTATCTAATGTTGGATCACATATTGTTTAGTGAAAATGAACAAGAATATAATTAAAAAAAATCTTTCTTATCATAGCAAGTTATTAAACATTCAAAAAAATGAAATGATTCTAAAAATAGAAAAATTTTCTAAAATCATAATTGATGCGATAAATAATAACAAAAAAATTCTAATAGCTGGGAATGGTGGAAGTGCAGCAGATGCTCAACATTTTGCAACTGAACTTACTGTAAAAATGAAAAAGATAAGAGGAGCTTTACCATTAATTTCTTTGTGTACCGACACATCCGCACTTACCGCAATAGGAAACGATTTTAATTTTAATGAAATTTTTAGTAGACAGATAGAGGCATTAGGAAATAAGGATGATATTTTCATACCAATTTCTACGAGCGGAAATTCTAAAAATATTATTAGAGGATTAAATATCGCAAAAAAAAAAAAATTAATATGTCTTGGAATTTTAGGAAATAAGGGTGGTAAATCAAAAAAAATTACAGATGAAAATTTTATAGTAAAAAGCTCAGATCCATCAAGAATTCAAGAAATACACATTATTTTCTATCAAAATCTATGTGAGGTTATTGAAAACCATTTTTTTAAATTAAAAAAAAAAATATAGCAATCATTTCACAAAAATTTATTTAATGAAAAAAAATGTGGACTTAATTATTTTGTGTGGAGGAAAAGGTAGTAGGTTAGGATCACTTACGAAAAAAATACCAAAGCCATTAATAAAGATAGGAACTAGGCCTTTTTTATATTACTTAATAAAATATTACCAAAGATATAATTTTAAAAAAATCTATCTTCTCGCAGGATACAAAGGTAATCAGATAAAAAAATATTTTAATAAAAAAAAATTCAATTTTATAAATGTTGAAGTCATTATTGAAAAACAACCACTCGGAACAGGAGGTTGTTTATCATTAATAAAAAAAAAACTATCAAAACACTCATTAATAATTAATGGAGATAGTTTTATTGAATATGATGTAAGAAAATTTTTATCAGGTAAATTTGAAAACAAAATGCTTTTAGTTCAGAACAAAAATTATAAATCAAATAAAAAACTCAGTAATTTAAAAATAAATATAAATAAAAAAATCTATTACTCAAAAAGTAATAGCAATATCATGAATGGAGGTGTTTATTGTTTAAGTAATAAAATATTAAAAAAAATAGATCAAAGAAATATTTCTTTGGAGAATGAAATTATAAAGAAACTTATCTTTCAAAATAAAATTTATGGTGAAATAACAAAAGGATATTTCATAGATATTGGTATTAGAAAAAATCTGAGTTATGCCACAAAGACTTTAAAAAAAAATAATATTAAGCCTGCTGCATTCCTAGATAGAGATGGTGTATTAAATTATGATTATGGATATGTGCATAGATATGAGCAATTCAAATGGATGGATGGTAGTATTGAAGCTCTGAAATATTTAAATAAAAAAAAATATAGAATATTTGTAATAACCAATCAATCAGGTATAGGCAGAGGAAAATATACAATTAAAGATTTCAATACACTACATCAAAAAATCAAAAAATTTTTATCCACAAAAATAATTTATATAGATGATGTTAAATTTTGCCCGCATCATCCAATATATGGAATTTCAATCTATAAAAAACAATGTAATTGCAGAAAGCCAAAAAATAAATTGGTTAAAGATATATTGGAAGAATGGGATATAGACATAAAAAATTCATTCATGATAGGTGATAAAATTAGTGATCAACAATGTGCCAAAAAAAGTAATATTTATTTTGAATTTAGGAAAAAAAATTTATTTTATCAGACTAGAAGTATATTGTCTAAATTTTATTAATTAAAATAGCTAGCGCAAGCATTAAATTACCTTTCAATGTTTGTCTTAGTATTTTATTTTTGAATAATATAATGTTTATTTTTTTGAAAGGATTTTTAAAATTTCTTGCGTTATAAAAGTCATTTAAGATTTTAACTTTTTTATCATTCGAGTTTAAAATTTTTGCAGCATTAAATAAATGATTTTTATTTAAGTCATGCCATTCTCTATACCTTCCTGTTATGCCCCAAAAAATTCTTTTAATTGTGCTTTTTAAACTAATATTTGCTCCAACTTGATTTAAAGAATGTTGTCTATAAAGGACTGTCGGCCTTTCAGAATATATATATTTAAAGGATAGTAATGATGCAATTTGATAAAGCATCCAATCATGCGAAGCGGGATTGGATACGTCAATTTTCTGAATTGTTTCATGAAACTTCTTTGTCCATGTTAACGTATTCCCACCAGCTATAGACTGGACAAGAGAATTTTCAAAACAAACTTTTTTTCTAAAAAAAATACTTTTTGAATAAATATTTAAATCTTTATCAGTATAGAAGGTTCTTGTACCAATTATGTCAGCTTTATATTTTTTTAGCCTCCAAATTGAGTTTATAGTTTTATTTTTTAACCACACATCATCTTGATCACAAAAACAATAATAGTCAAAGTCAAGTGGAACACTTTTAAGCAGAAAACAAAAATTTTTAGATGGATTTCTAAATCCACTTTTTTTTACAACTTTTATTGAAAGCTTGCTGTCATTAATTATTTGCAAAGTCTTATCATCAGATTTGTCATCCAATATAAATATTTTACAGTCCACTTTTCTCTGTTTTTCTAAACTTTTAAACAAGTCATTGAGAAAATTTTCTCCATTATAGGTTGACAACAATATTGCTACTTTATTCATCTTCATTACAAACTTTATTACAGATGTATTTTTTTATTATTTATTTATAAATAGTCAATAAAACTTAATTTTTTGAAATTAATTTTAACATATTAAACAACTAGCATAGAGAACAAAAAATCAATTCTAATTTTTTTTTTTATTTGATATAAATAAAAAATCTAAATTTGATCTATATTTTAAGCTAAATGATTAATTTAATCTTTGATTTGAATGCAATCGTAATCCCATCGATTACTTTATTTTTAGTTTTTTGTTTAATAATAATTAATTGGAAAAAAATTTTAAATAAAATAAATATAAAATCTTACACTAAAAAACAACGAATTCATGAAAATGAAGTTCCTAGAGTCGGTGGATTAATAATTTTTTTAATTTATATATCCTATTTTGCTATATTTAATTATAATCTTAATAATTTCTTTACGTCAATTTTTATCTCTTTTTTTCCTCTGCTTATCATAAGTGCTAAGGAAGATCTCTATCAAAATACTAAACCCTTAAATAGAATTATGATTATGGTTTTGGCAACATCAATATTTTTTGCAGTTGATAAAACAGTTTTTCCAAAATTAGAATTTATTTTAGTAGTAAACCTTTTTAATAATTTTTATTTCATGTTAGCCTTCTTTATTTTTTCTGTTTTAGTAATTGTAAATGGAACAAATTTTATTGATGGCTCAAATGGTTTAATGAGCACAACAATACTTTCGCAATTATTTTGTATAATTTTTTTAAGCTTAGAGGTAGGTGACGAATTCACATTTTCAATTTGCATAATATTAGTTTTGCCAATTATTATTTTTTTAATTTTTAATTTTCCTCTTGGAAAATTATTCATGGGTGATCTTGGTGCATATTTTTTTGGTTTCACTGTTAGCATGATAATAATTAAATTTTTTGGAAAACATCCTGATTTATTATCATGGAATGCTATTTTGATTTTATTTTATCCATCTATAGAAATACTTTTTTCATTTCTAAGGAAAATTTTTTATGAAAAGACCGCACCTATGGAGGAAGACAACTTGCACTTACATACAATAATTTTTGATTATGGGAAATTTAAAAATATAAATACTAAAATTATGAATAATTTAATTTTAATATTGCTTTGTCCATTTTGGATATCCCCTATTTTTATAGTCAGATATTATAAAGATTTAAATATAATAATTATAAGTATAATAATGCTCGTATTAATATATGTAATTCTTTACATATATTTAAGAATAAAAATCAATGAACTTAAAAAAAAAAGTTATTAGTTTAAGAATAAAAGATGCTTTAAAGGAAAAAATTGGTTCATTATATAAAAATTAAAAAATTATTTGTTATATGAAAAAAAATATCATTTTAGTAACAGGTGGAGCTGGTTTCGTAGGATCAAACCTAATTGCAGAATTGTCAAAAATAAAAGGTTATGAAATATATAGTTTGGATAATTATAGTTCTGGATCAAAAAAAAATCATATAAAGAAGATAAATATTAAATACATCAAAGGCAATACCAGAAATATTGAAAAATTTTTCAAAAAAAAAAAAAATTATATTAATGCTATTTTTCACTTTGGAGAATTTTCTAGAATTTTCCAAAGTTTCGGTTACTTTGAAGATTGTATTAATTCTAATTTAATAGGAACAAAGTCTGTTATTAACTTTTGTCTAAAAAATAATATAAAATTGATTTATTCCGCAACTTCTGCAAGCCTAGGTAATAGTGGTGAAGATAAAAATCTATCTCCGTATGCTTTTACGAAGGCGAAAAATTTAGAGTTTTTAAATAACCTTAAAAACTGGTTTAAATTCAGATTTGAAATAATTTATTTTTACAATGTGTATGGAAGAAATCAAATCCAAGAGGGAAATATGGCAACAGTAATAGGTATATTTGAAAAACAATATTTAAATAAACAACCACTTACTGTAGTCAGACCCGGTAATCAAACTAGAAAATTTACCCATATATCTGATACTATTAAAATTTGTATAAAAGCATGGGAAGCAAACAAATGTAAACACTACTCAATTGCAGCAAAAAAAAGCTTTTCTATTTTAAATATTGCAAAAATGTTTGGGGGACCAATTAAATTCTTACCAAGAAGACCAGGGGAGAGATATGCATCTGTTCTTGTAAAAATGAATTTAACAAATAAAGTTATTAATTATATTGGTAGTCAAAATATCAAACAATATATTTCTGAATTTAAAAAAATTAATTCATGAAAAATGAAAGTCTTTATCAAAACAACTTAATAAATATTTTAAGTTATTTTTTAGTTTTATTACCAATTTTTTTGATTAGCGGGCCATTTTTATCTGATCTAACAGTATCAATATTAGCGATTTCATCCTTTTTTTTTTTAAGAAATAAAAAATATTATAATAATTATTTTTTTATAATCTTTATATTATTTTGGATTTTAATTTTGATTAGTTCAATTCTTTCAGAAACAAAAATCCTGTCTTTAAAGAGTAGTTTTTTTTATTTTAGGTTTTGTTTTTTTTCTTTATTTATTTGGTGGATTTTAGAAAAAAATAAAAATATTTTAAAAAAAATTTACTTAGTATTATTTTTTTCTTTTTTATTGATAATCTTTGATAGTATTTTTCAATATTTCAATGGCTCCAATATTTTGAATATGAAAATTGTTCATTCAGATAGAATAAGTAGTTTTTTTGGGGATGAGTTAAAGATGGGAGGTTTTATGATGCGATTATTCCCTCTACTAATGGCTTTAAGTTTTTTTTTCTTTAAAAAAAAGCATGAAAAATATGTATTCTTATGGATCATCTTTATAATATTTGTTCAACTAACTATTTTCTTAAGTGGCGAAAGAACAAGTTTTTTTCTATTCAATATTTCAATAATATTATTCATAATATTATTAAATAATTTTAATAAGAGTAGAATCTCTTTGCTGTTAATTTATTTAATTGCTATTTTAACTTTATTTGCAATAGAGTCTCCTTTTAAGAAAAGAATATTAAACTTAACAATTAATCAAATCCAAATTGATCAATCTGGAAAACCAAAATATATTTTTTCGCAACAATATCATGAACATTACCTATCAGCATGGGAAATTTTTAAAGACAATAAATTATTAGGAACGGGTCCAAAAAGCTTTAGAGAAATATGTAAAAAAAAAGAATATAATTTTTCTAGTCTAACTTGTTCAACGCATCCTCACAATATACCATTACAATTGCTTTCCGAAACAGGCATTTTTGGATTTATTATTTATTTAATATTAAATATAATTATTTGTTTTAATCTCTTTAAAAACTTATTCTCAAAATTATTTTACGATAAGGAATATCTTAATAATTTTCAAATATCTCTTCTAATCAATATTTTGATTTTAATTTGGCCGTTATCCCCCAATGGAAACTTTTTTAATAATTGGTTATCAATAATCATATATTTTCCTGTAGGTATTTTGCTTTGGGAATTAAGAAAAAGTAAAAAAATGTACCCAAAATCTATTAAAAAAAAACATTTTTTATCTAAATTTTATTTTACAAATTAATTTTAAAATGTATAAAGACGTGCCTGGTAATTTTTGCGAAGGTGTAACACCCGA
>MDTG01300867.1_pt1 | contig 33427 bp, 17 predicted proteins | sample 811421 | NCBI WGS metagenome assembly MDTG01 (sample SAMN05326645, study PRJNA326480) | marine metagenome | isolation source: seawater | place: Pacific Ocean: South East | collected 2011
CCCAACCATTGTCGTCATCTCTGCTCAAGTCCGAACCACAAAGATGCGTTCCCATCCCTACGCAAAATGCACCCTTGTCGAGCCATTCAGTGATAGTGTTCTGGTCAATACCACCAACTGGAATCCATGGAGTTTTAACTCCAATTAACATTTGTGATTCCCAACTAGAGGCTGGATACAATTTGATTAATTTCGCTCCACGGTTTATTGCATCATTCATTTCATCAGGTGTAGATACTCCCGGTATTGCAAGAAGTCCTTTTTCATGGCATTTCTCAATCATAAGTGGTGGCGATACAGGAGAAAGAGCAAATTTAGCACCTGCTTCGATACAATCATCAATCATTTCGACATCAAGTAATGTTCCAACACCTACCAGAACTTCCTCTGGATTCAATTGAGTACTCAGTTTATGCACGATGTCTAAGGCAGATGGGCTGTCAAGAGTCACTTCGATTACTTTGCAACCTAAATCAACCAGCTCAAATGCACGCTCCTCCAACCGTTTTGGGTTATTCCCTCTTAGTATCGCAATAACACCTGCTTCACGAAATCTTTTGATCAGTTTCTGCATATAGTGTCCCTCAAATGCATAATTTTCTCTGTTTCTGATTCGAATCCCACACTCTTCTTGATTCATATTCATCTAGTTCTTCTCTAGTTACAATCGATACATCTCCAAACGTATTTTGGCTCAATGCAGCAAGTAAATCCCCCCTCATTGCCCCAATTAGTGGTGAGACTGGCCCGTGTCCATGCTCACTCAATGCATCAATAAAACCGGCTAACCAAGCATCACCCCCACCCAAATACTCCACCGGTAAGTGGTTCACAGCATCATTTTCTGTCGTATCTATTCCAAAGGCATGTGCTACAACTGACCAACGCATCTGTCGCCCTTGTGACTCAGGGCGTTTGAATGTACAGCAAAGATGTGGGACTAGGAATTTCCTTCGTAAATCAGCAAGGGCCTGAATATTTTCTGCGTATGTTGTAGGCCGCCCAAATCCCTCCCTTTCGGCAATAATTGACAATGATTCGGAGGACAATACAACGATGTGGAACATGCGTATGCGAGGCCGAATTATACTCCACAGTTCATCAATAGTTCCAAGAGCAGGACGATGATTCAAATCTAATGCAATTAGTGTCCCATCTAACTCGGCAAAGGTGAGTGCAGAAGCCCAAGAAGACCTAGGTCCATGACCCAATAGAGGAGTTATACCACTCACAACCAACCATCTGGCTCCTGTGAGTAGTTTCCTCCAGTCAAAATCTTTAGGATCAAGATTTGCAAATACAGAATTCTTTCGGTCGTAATCTACAATTTCTTTACTTTGGTCGACCAAGTACGTACCAACTACCCCTTCTGAACGCACAATCTCTAGGTGTACATTGGATTTCCTAGCAACGTTATCGATGTCTGATTCGATAATCGGTAATGCGCTCACCCAAGATGTGGTGACACCTAATTGGCCCAATGCACAAGCTACGTTGTATTCCGAACCACCGGGCGTCACTCTTTCCTGACATGTTCGAAACATTGCTTCACCAAAGCAAACGACACGTCCCCTTGGTGCGACCATGTCAATCCGAAGAGTTGTACAATGTCAATACTTCTTTAGGGGCTTCTAATTTATAGACGGTCAATTTCAACACAGTCACATGCAGCCCCAACAAGGACAAATGGCACAAGGTTTTTCGGAACCACAAGCAATGCAAGCAACAATGATGGGCGGTCAGCATGTACTGACAGTACCAGTTCAGTCCCCAGCACCTACTTGGATGGGGGTAATTATGATTCTCTGGGGTATTGGAATGGGACTTCTTGGCCTCTCAGGATTATTCGCTGAAGATGGTATGGGCGAGGGTCTTTACTTAGTTAATCAGTTGGTTGGAATATTAACAACACTAGCCATTGGTGGTGCCGGATTTATGGTTTTCCGGCGCAAAAAAATAGGCGTATGGGTCGGACTTGGCGCGTGTGCCCTCAATCTCGCTATGGGTGTAATTGTGGCTCTTGCAATAGGCGATGAAGTAGGCGGTGCCCTTGGTGAATTCCTTGGTGGCCTGTATCTAATTGGTCCAGTTATTTGTAACTCATTCTGCGCACTAATGATTGCCATACCTCTGATGGCTACAGGAAGCAATCTTGAGTGAAAACCGCGATTTTCGTGGCAACAAGTGGTTGCGGTTACATTAAGAAGCATCGCTTCTAGCCAGCAACATGCACGCAAGTGGTAAAATATTCATGGGAATTGGCTTAGTTTTAGTATTGATTGGCGGCGGTATGTTCGCTTGGGGAGCAAATTCAATTGATGATGCTGGGGATTCTTTGGAAGAAAACAAATGGGCATTGGAAGGAGTAACAACAGGTACAGTTGAAATCGTAGATGATGACGGTGAAGGTGAGATTGGTTTTACAATCTTCATCGAAGGTACATATGAGGATGCCAATGAAGATGGAGTATGGGATTTCTGTGAAGGATTCAATCAAGGTGAAGATCAACAAGATTTTACAACCACTCATACAGGTGATGAAAGCAACAGCTTCTACTACGCGTGCTCTACTGATTGGAATTGGGAAGATACTCGTGAAGAGGGAGACAAAATGCTCGTTAAGATTGGAGACAGTGCAGGCGGCTACACAAACGGCACTGCAACTGTCAATTGTGCATCCGCATGTTGGGTTCAGTACGATGACAAGGCGTTTGACGATGTACTCGACGATGTTGGTAAGGCTGCAGGAGGATTCCTTGCTGCCCTTGGTTCCACTTGCTTCTTTGCAGGAGGAGGTTGCCTTCTCATAGTTGGTTTGATTCTTGGCTTGACAATTAATGACAAGTCACAAACTGTAGTTGTACAGGGCGGCGCTCCTGCTACTATGGTTGGAACCCCTGGTGCAGCAATGCCTGTTATGGGCGCGCCAGTTGCAGCTGCACCTATGGCAGCTGCACCGATGGCAGCTGCACCTGTTGTGGCCGCACCCGTTGCACAACCAGATCCAGCACAAGAGTACTACAACGGTCTAATTGCACAGGGCTATGATGCAGCAAGTGCTTCACAGTACACTGCGCAGCATTACCCTGGCTTCCAAGGTTGATTTGGATTACTCTAAGTTCCAACGAAGGAGGCCAATGGCGCCACCTAGGCCCATGAGTTGCTCACCCGCATCGTGGTCTGCGCTGGCTTGTATGACCTCTCCACCTGCGGCTCTAACCAATGCTGCTGCTTCAGACCAGAATGCGTCACTACGAAGCAACCCTGCCTCGATAACAAGAGATTCGATTGCACCTTGCTGGAGGGCCTCTTCAAGATTCCTTTTCCCATATGCAATTGCTCCATTGGTCGAGATTCTAACCAATGCTTCCTCAATCAGTCGAACTTGGTTTGCCATAGCAAATTCACCGAGTAGCATGTCTGCTCCTCCTTCACGCATAACTTCGTTGGCAGCGGCTCTACCACCTATGCTGGTTGCAATATTCAATACCTTATGTTCGGAGCCGGTCTTTTTTAGCAATGATTCAAATTGTTCTCGTGCCATCCCTGGGCCACAAATGATAATTGGCATTTCATGACTAACTGCCTTCGAAACTTGTCCTGCCACTTGATTGAGAAATGCCTTACGAACCTCTGATGATTTCGCCTCTCTTTTCCCTCCACCTCTGAGCGTGAATGTATCTCCAACTTGTCTCATTCCATGTTGTGCAATTTCGAAGAGCAATATTTCATCACTCTCGACTACAGCGATTGCAACACGGCCTTTCCCACTATCGTTAATCGATTCATCCAGCAATTGTTGATCTGAATCAGCGATGCCTCCTTCCCATGAGATTTCTATTTCATCTCTTGGGCGAACTGAATGCGTGTGATGGCTTCCTTTGTCGATAGGTGCTTCCCAAATGATACCATGAATTCTGAGGTTATCTGTGAATGGCTGGAATTCATTACTTTCAGCATCTAATACAATCCACATTGGTTTCCGATCTGCAGACTTTGCTCTTCCTGATTCTTGGGTGCCAGTACTCTGATCTCGACGATAACCCATCATTCCAACTCGACATTTTGAGGTCACAATTTGTGCCAATGTCCAGAGGTCATCTTCGTGCTGGACTCTTAGTCGCACTCCATTTTCGATGGACTTAATTTTCTGCAATTAGCCATCTCCTGGGAATAGTTCAGCTAGGGCGTCATCTACACTTTGTCCATCATTTTGGTATTGATGCCAAGAAATAATTCCATCGGGTTGTATGATTACATACATGGGTGTCCCTTGCGAATGGAATGCATACATCTGCGTTTGATCCCTGTCATCAACATAAGTCCAATTATGCGCTGGCCCGGGTCGGTCTGCACAATCACGAGTTGCATAATAGCAGCCTTGGTATGGAGTGCGATCTTGGAATGCTCCAATCTCACTCAGACTAGCGTTGAAATTGTTGTTTGAGCTAAAATTAACAGCGAATGAGAATAGTATGATTGAATCTTTGTATTGATTATGAAGAACTTCAATATCATCTGCGGCATTCCAACAATGGCTGCAATCTGTACTTAGAAATTGAATGACGATCCACGGGTCGTTTGTGTTATTATTCCAATTAGGAACCAGGTAATCGGATAATCTCCAATCCTGCCAAGATCCTCCTGGAGGTCTTGCCAAGGTCTGAACATCGTGGACACGCTGACCTTCCCAAGTCCCTGTTTCAGGGCCAGCATCGACAGTAATTTGTCGGTTTTGAACAGATTCTGACGTCACGTTTTCAAGGAAATCAGCAACGATTTGCACAACCATATTCTCTTTCCAAGGGTGACTCATAGCACCATGCCCCCCTCCCTCGATTGTGACCATCCATCTTGGGGTAGACAATGATTGGCTCATTGACAAACTCTGATTGTGTGGTACATTCTCGTCATCAGTACCATGCATAATGAGCATTGGTACTGTTGAACCAGTGGTTAAGTGGACTGGAGATGCACTCATTGTTTGGTTGGTACACTCACTCCCATTCATAGGGTCACAACCAATTAAATCACTGATTGAAGAATAATCTGACCCCGTTGCGTTGGAAATTTCTACCATTTCGACAAGATCTGTTGGCCCAAACCAGTCAATTGCAGCAGATATACTGTGATTGGAATTTACAGCCAACATTGCGGCTAGATGTCCACCAGCACCAGAACCCCAGACAACAGTTGTGTTTATGTCTAAGTTGTAAGTATCTGAGTTGTTATTTATCCAATATAATGCGGTTTCTAAATCCTCAAGTTGTGCAGGCCAAATACCTTCATTGGATAATCTGTATTCTACACTGATTACAGCCCAACCTTCCTTCTTGACAAGTTGTCTTGCCGCATGGTCTTCACTCAATTCGCGTGTTCCACTTTTCCATTCACCTTCATGAATATACATTATCACTGGATGTGGGCCATCGGTATTGGGGAGATGCACAGCCAATCTAAGTGCAACACCATTTGGTCGTGCATAAATCAAGTCATACATCGGCGGGTTTGATTCATTAGCAGTCTGATTTTCAATAGGTTCTACAATTTCACAAGATATTTCTTCATCAGTTGTACACCCTTCAAAGTCCGAATATTCACGGTCTTCACCTCCTAAACATCCAGAAAGCATTGCACCAAGCATCAGAAGAGAAAGTACCATTGCGATTCTCATATTTTCACCTAACCAAACATGCCTAGTAGATTTCCATCTTCATCCATATCCATGTTTTCTGCAGCGGGTACTCTTGGTAATCCTGGCATCGTCATCATAGTACCACACACTGCCACTACAAATCCAGCCCCTGCGTTTAATCTGAGTTCTCGAATTGGTAGTGTGAATCCACTTGGTGAACCCAATTCACTGGCTTCATGAGAGAATGAATATTGTGTCTTTGCCATACAAACAGCGAGGTTGCCATAGCCCCAATTTTCCAAAGTTTTTAGATCCTTCAAGGCTTTTGGAGAAAAGTCAACACTATCGGCTCCATACACATTAGTTGCAACTCTCAGTATTTTTTCTTGAATTGGGGCGTTGGGTGCGAATAGTGGTTGAAACGGTCTTCCATCTGCAATGTGAGATTGGCAAGCCGACACAACTGCTCGAGCAAGTTCTGCACCACCTTCACCACCACCTGAATGAACCCTTGTGACGACCGCATAACCAGCACCTGCCTCCTTTGCCTCTTCAATCAGTGCGTTGATTTCATTCTCGGTATCGGTTGGAAACACATTGACACTTGCAATGACTGGGACTCCAAATCTCAACATGTTACGTATGTGCCTTGCTAAATTGGTACTTGCTCCAGCACGAACAGCCTCTACATTTTCAGTAGCAATTTCTTCAGGTTGCGGGCGTTTCCCTCCACCTGTTGAAAAACCACCTCCGTGCATTTTCATGCTACGAACAGTCACATTCATCACCACACAATCAGGTGCAACACCGCTTGATGCTGCCTTGATATGCATCATTTTCTCAGCACCCATGTCGGCACCAAAGCCAGCCTCTGTTACGACATAGGCATTCAGTCCTAAGGCGATTCGATCAGCGATTATGGATGAATTTCCATGTGCAATATTTGCAAATGGGCCTGCATGAATGAATGCAGGATCTTGTTCGATAGTTTGGACGAGATTTGGTAAGAATGCTTCTCGAAGGAGAAGAGCCATAGGTCCAGCAGCTCCAATGTCGGCAGCCTTGACAGGGGAACCAGAACGGCTTTCAGCCACAACAATTTCTCCTAATCTATGTCGCAAATCAGCATAATCTGAAGCCAATGCTAAGATTGCCATGACTTCCGATGCAGCAGTTATATCGAATCTTTCTTCTCTGGCTACACCATTTTTCGGCCCCCCCAGTCCCACTGCAACATTCCTTAGGGAACGATCATTCATGTCGATAACACGAGGCCAAAGGATTCGATTGGTGTCTATGTCTGAAACATTTCCAAAGAATATGTGATTGTCAAGCATTGCTGAACAAAGGTTGTGTGCACTTGTCACAGCATGTAAATCTCCTGTGAAATGGAGGTTGATGGCTTCCATTGGGAGCACTTGGCTGTGCCCTCCTCCTGCTGCCCCCCCTTTGATACCAAATACTGGTCCCATGCTTGGTTCACGAATGGTACAAGTAGCCTGTTGGCCAATTCGGTTGAGTGCTTGAGTTAGACCTATTGTAGTAACAGTCTTCCCTTCACCAAATGGAGTTGGATTTACACTAGTTACCAATATCAGTGAACCACGGGGTTTGTCAAATCGCTCTTTCAAGGCATCCCATGTGATTTTCGCCATACCCTTTCCCATTGGTATCAGCTCTTCGACACCGATGCCAAGTTTCCAAGCAATTTCCTCGATTGGTGCTGGGGATGCAGCTCGGGCAATCTCAAGATCTGTGGCCATAACGCTGCTGCAACGCTTCCGGTATTCAAGCATTCATGGAATTAGAACCTCGAAGATGCGTATCCGTTTGCTTTGTGAAGGAGCGGGCACACGGACCCTCGAGGCAAGATGCGAATCCGATATGCGGTTGCGGGCTCACCGGTTGAGCATTCCCTTTCCCCAGCATTGTTTGCATTAACCGTGGCACATTTAGAAAAAGCAGGATTGGAAATGAAGGTTGAGGAGTTAGATCTTATAGACACAAAAGATGTAATGTCTCCAATGGCCTGGGCTTGGGTGCAGAAAGGCATCCCTAGTGACAAAAAAGAGCATCCTCTCTATGGCGACTTCTCAAGCGAATCCATATCCAAACTGATTGGCTTTGCACGCTCAGCAATTTTGCAAGTAGAGGCTGCCGATATAGATCATGTCCCACATCTTGAGACACTGTTCAACCAAGAAGGTGAGCATCTACGTAAGCGTCGAGGCGAAATCGAAACATGGATATCAATAACTAGCCCCCTCAAACATTTACTGAATACAAGGTCAGGTATACACGCTTTAGATGGGTGCCTAGAAAATGGTGCTGTTAATCAGTTGCGTTGGGATGGAATAAATTGGTATGCTGTAGGGACTGATGGTTTTGGCCTTGTTTCAATAGCACAACACTTTGGCTTTGATTTCGATTTAGATGGTATCGATTCACCACTACTTTGCATGGTCGGTGGCGGTGGTTCAGCACGCTCATGTGCAGCATCATGGGCAGAATCAGGAGGTAAAATCTGGCCAATCAAAGGCCGCAGAGATCTTGGTACAAGAGGTTCTTGGAAAAACGCAATTATTGCCGATGAAGAAGTCGTTGGACATCTTGGCATGAGACTTTTTGTCGATTTCGACACAGAAGCTGGAAAACCATCCAAATCCATGCATACAATTGCCGATATTCAGATATCTGCCTCCTACAGTTCAGAAAAGGTGGCGCGGGTTGTCGAACATGAAGGTGCTCGTATCCAATTAGATGGGCGATGGCTTCTTGCTGCCCAGCATCTACAGGCGTGGTCGCGAATATATTCTCCTGAATTCGCACATTTATTGCCTGGCCTAGGTTTGACTATGACCCGTTTAATTGCACTTGAAAAACTAATCAATTCCAGTTAAACTCAATTGCGTCGGTTTGAAGTGTGATGTTAAATCTCAGGGGTTTGATGGCCGGAAATAGAGTGGCTACACTATTGGCGCTTCTCATATTATTCTCACTAATATCTGTCGCGGAAGCTAGTGGTGAATCATTCTCGCCCTCAGTTGAAGTTGATACTTTTCCTGTTGGCACGTCATATTTGTCTTGGGAGGATGGTGAAAATGAAACTCACAATTCTTTAGCATATTATCCTGCATTATCGAATGGCTTCTCAACTCCTGTTGACAATGCCTCGGGCCCATACCCTCTTGTAATGTGGTTTGGTGATGAAGGAGAAGAGGTTGATCAATACGATTGGGTTGGGAATAATTTAGCATCAGCGGGTTATCTTGTTGTGGTTCTGCCTCCCGATTGGACTGCCGAACAAACGTCTGTACAATGTGTTGAGGCAATTAACCTATATTTTGGACTACAAGGTTACTTTGGCAATGTGACTATGGATTCAAAAAATTGGGGCTTCGGTGGTCATGGAGTTGGTGCAAAACAAGCAGCAACTTGTCAATTACTAATGTCAGGGGATTGGTTGCAATATCTTGCAAACACATCACTTCCCAACGCAATAGTGGGATTAGCCCTTTCAGATGTAAATACGGATGTATCCAGTTCTAGTTTTGGCCCATCTCCAGGGCCCGGAATGGGGCTTTATCTAACAGGAAGTTTCGACGAGATGGCACCATCTGAGTCGAACGTTGAGGTCTGGTTGGAAAACCATGAATTTCCATGGCACTATATGTCAGTAATAGGTGCCAATCATATCCAATATCAAGATGAGAATGACTTCTTTGAGGGCTTTAATGATGGTGATGCAACAATGACTAGAGATGTTCAGCAGGGACACGCCATAGACCATATTCTACCATATTTCGATTTGATGCTGAAAGGAGATCATACTCAGTGGCTAAATGCTACTAATCGAGAAACAAATTGGGAAAGTCCATCAGATTCGGATTCATATATTGATGAAGACTTGACCGCTGCTCGTTTTTTGCCAATGGACTACAATTCTTCTGACACAAATGAATGGGATGGGATGAATGGAAGGGTTGTTTCTGTCTCAACCCAATTGTTACATCGTGATGGTAGTGCACCAATTGGCACCACAGTATCATGTACAATCACGGAAGGCGGGGATTGGTGGGATCCTGCAGATTTTGAAACCTATGGGGTCAATTCCACAGGTGTATTCACATCATCAACTGTACCAGGGGAACTATCTAAAACAGATTGTGATGTGCCTACAGAGGGAGTTCCTCCTGGTAATAGAACCGTACGTGTGAATGTGAATTGGTTTGGGATGCCATCATTCATAGACGTTGATTTCTATCGGATAAATCAGGAACCTGTTCTGGCAAACCCCCTTCCAAATTTGAGTGTCCCACAACACGGATTTGCTGAGATTCCATTTTCTGAAATAGTCACCGACCCCGATGGCACCTCAATGTTCATTGAGATGGATGCCCATTTGCCAAGTACTAATCAAATGCATTGTTTCCTCAAAGAAACCTCATTGAGGTGTGAACATACAGGGTCGCCCGAATGGGCAGGTACTGAAATTCTGAATTTAACAGCATTCGATCGATACGATACCAATTTCTCAATACAATTTAATCTCAATGCGAGTGTTTTCGCAGTTGATGACTCAGTGAATCAATTGAATCCACTTCCCGAACTTCAGTTGGTAGAGGATGGAACTTCGGATACGATAGACATTAGACCATATTTCATGGATCCAGAAGGTAATTCAGTTCACATCATTAATGCAACCTGCGATTCTGGATTGACAGTTTCTTGGGATGAATCTAATCTCACAGTCACACCCACAACAAATTGGAATGGTGTGGCGACGGTTGACTTATGGGTCGGAGACTTAACCAGTCAACCAATCCAATCTTTGATTCGAGTCAATATTGCATCTGTGGCTGACCCTCCATTTCTAAATTTGACCACTGTGGAATTAATTGAGGATACCCCAATAGAAATTCCCCTATCTGAAATCGGGTGGGATGAAGATGGTGATGACTTATCGTTTTCAATAACCGGAGGGCATCCACACATACAGGTGGATGTTTTGACCAGTGTATTGAGAATAGTTCCTTCATCCGACTGGTCGGGAATTTCTAGTGAGTGGAACCTCACAGCAACCAGTATCGATGGGCAATCGACAGTAAATCTTGAATTGATAGTATCAGAAGTAAACGATCCATCTCAACTTACATGGGGCTCCATTAGTGGAGATGAAGAAGTTTCATTCACGGTAGTGATTTATGATCCAGATGATGCTTCTCCTTGGACAATAGAAACTCGATGGGACGGGAAACTATGGGATGATGCTGAAACGGTTTGTATTGAAGCGAATACGAATATGTGGGAATGCGCTGTCAAGGTTAGCACAAGTGAACTTCTAGCTGGAGCCCATCGCCTTGAAGTGCGAGTATTGGAGAATCAGAATTGGTCCTCTGTGAAAGTGTATTATCATACAGTCCCTCTTTCTGATGCCGATTTAGGCGAACAAAATTTACCGCAAATCCCAGTCAATACACAAAATGGCCCCTTCTCAATTTGGGTTGTTCTTGCAATAGTAGTTGCTTCAGTAATCGCCATAATTGGATTATACATGATTGCAACAATATCTAATTCAGATATGGAAAAAATACTTGCCAATGAAAAGGAGTCGAATTCTGATGAATATGATCTAGATGCCTTGGAGGCAGATTTCGCCGAATTAGACTAGAGTGGAATGTTTCCGTGTTTTCTTGGGGGCTGCCAGACTCTTTTTGAGAGTAGGCTTTTCAGTGCACGTATGAGCCTTAACCGTGTTTCATTTGGTTCAATAACATCATCCAACCACCCATTTCTTGCTGCCACATAAGGGTCTCCAAATTTATTTCGGTAATCCTCAACAAGTTCTGCGTGTTTTTCTTGATAGTTTTCGGCATCTTTCAATTCGCGCCTGTGGATGATATTGACGGCGCCCTCTGCTCCCATGACTGCAAGTTCTCCCGTAGGCCAAGCCACGTTGTAGTCAGATTCCAGATGCTTACATGCCATAGCCAAATAGGCACCTCCATACGCTTTGCGTGTGACGACAGTAAGCATAGGTACAGTTGCCTCAGCATATGCATACAGCATTTTTGCACCATGCCGTATAATACCACCCCATTCTTGCACAGTACCTGGTAAAAAACCAGGTACATCGACGAAAGAGAGGAGGGGTATGTTGAATGCGTCACATGTACGGATGAAACGTGCGGCTTTGATACTAGCATCAATATCTAAGCATCCGGCGAGGACTTTTGGTTGGTTAGCAATTATGCCGATTGGGTGGCCTGCTAATCGCGCCATACCAACAACGATATTGTCTGCATAATTGGGGAATAATTCAACAAAATGTGAGTCGTCAACCGTACCTTGGATGACTTTAACAATGTCATATGGACGATTGCTATCACTTGGTACAATCTCTTTGAGTATAGGGCAATCTCTGTCATGTGGATCTCCTGAATCTAGATGGGGAGGACTCGCACCACAATAATCTGGAAAGAAGGAAAGCAATTCAATTGCAATGTCCATGGCATCATTCTCATCATCTGCAGTGAGGCAACAAATTCCTGATCGGGATGCATGCATTTGTGCACCGCCTAAATCTTCATTACTCATCTCACCCGAGACTGTTTCGGCAGTTTCTAACGGACTTGAAAGAAAAAGTTGCCCATGTTCTTCACCTAAGATTACAAAATCAGCAATCGCAGCTGCAAGAGCAGATACTCCTACAACTGGCCCGAGGACCAAACTGACCATTGGTATTCGCCCTGAGCAGGATACCAAGCGGTCTAGCATTTCCCCAGTTGCTGCGAGTGAGTGGACACCATCGTGAGCCCGTTGGCCGCCTCCATCCCAGATACAGATTAGTGGGACACGTGCTCTTTCTGCCATTTCAATCACTTTGGTAATTTTCTTAGCATGCATTTCTCCCATTGAACCACCAAAAACGGTGAAGTCCTGACTGAAGCAGAACACTCTTCGCCCGTCTACACTTCCGTGGCCAGCAACTACTCCATCGCCAAATTGTGGGTGCACGTGCATGTTTCCTTGGTGATTTCGGTGGTTGATTAATGCGTCAGTTTCGACAAAACTATCGGGATCTAACAATGCATCCAGTCGTTCTCTAGCAGTGCCTCTACCGGTTTCACGGAGGTTCTCAAGGCGTTTCATCCCGCCGCCTGATAATGCCTGACTTCTGCGCCATGACAACTCTTCGCCTTTACCGCCCATATCGCTCTCCATAGGAGAGCGGTCTTTGAATAAGAGTGTTCAATAATTATCGAAACTTTTCAATTGGAAAATTATTTTCTCAATTGGATATTTTCGATTGATTTTCGCCACACAAATTGGCAGCCCAACCCTGTCTAACATCTATGTTGTTTGAGAGTAAGAAGTGCAATTTTACCAAGGCTGAATCAGGGCCTGTAGTGGAATGATTTCCTATTATGCCTAACTCTTGCTGAATGCGCCCTTTACTATACACGTCCATGTGGACAGGGCCATTGATACACTGGGTTGCCATAACTGCAATGCCCCCCTCCTTGCAATATTCTGAAACCGCCTTTTTCACCTCATCATTTTCGGGGCTATCACCATTTGAATTTTCGATAGGTAGGTGACCTAGGCCAGTTCCATGGAATAATATTGCATCGAAATTTTGTGCTAGATTGATTTGGTCGGCAAACAAGTGAGGCCCTGCAATTAATTGCATAATTTTGGTATTTTCATCGAAGAGACAAGGTAATCTACCAATTTCCCGCGTGGGAACCTGGAAGTCGCCTAGAATTTCGCATCCTCCACTTCGATCTACTGCAATTGACGCCATTGGTTGGGCATTAATCGCTTGGAAAGTATCTCGCCGACTTGAATGAAATTTTCTTGCGTTACAACCAGGTATAACTGAGCATACGCCGTCATTACTACCTGCGTGCATTACTATCACACTCGCATCCCCGTTTTCCCCTGTCACTTCTGGTCCAAATGCTGCCCAATATACTGCTGCGATCAAATTTTCAGTTCCATCTGTTGACCCTCTGTCGCTGCTGCGTTGGGACCCTGTGAATACAATACGTCCAGGTGGCCTTTGGCCTGATCCAGCCCATGAATAAGCCGCTGCAGCTGCAGAATAATGCATGGTATCAGTTCCATGTGTAATGACCACCCCGGTAGCACCAGATTCGAAGGCATCCTTAGTAGCAGATATCATCAAGTTCCAATGCCTTGCACGAATATCATCTGACCACATATTCCCTATCTTAGTGGTTCGAATTCTTGCATGTTGGGCTAATTCAGGCACAGCATTGAGTAGTTCTTTTGGTTCAAAGCTAGCCGCAACTGCCCCAGTTGTGTAGTCAACTTTCGAGGCTATTGTACCACCTGTATGTATTATCCAGATTAATGGGAGCCCACTATCCTCTTCCAGAATAGTCTCCTTTTTTTCTACTGAGTTGCTTTTCCCCTCAATAATTTCTAGTTGACTAACATTGTTATTGGAGAAGGTTACATTGTAACCATTGTCCAATTTAATGGTGACATGCTCACTCTTGGATGCCATCAATAAGATTCCCTCGTGGGTTACTTCCCCCTCTGGGGTAGATGCCGTTATTCGTACTCTATCGCCCATATTGGGTTGACCCATGGCCGAGTCAAATTGACGACATACCTTCAATCGTACGGTCGGCTCGAATGGATATGCTCATATTCGGGAGGTTTGTCGAAGACTCCGTTGCCGGGGTGGCGTAGTTGGTGGCGCGTCGGACTCATAGGACTACCATTAAGGTGAGAAATGAGCGAGATAACCCTAGAAATGTCTGAGACATCCGAAGGTCGCGGGTTCGAGCCCCGCTCCCGGCACTAACAATTGTTCATGAAACATTACAGTTTCATCAGCATGCTGTTCCGAACCCATCATAGACGTTGTCGGTTTCGCTCATGCTGAGCACGATGGTTGACTTGTCCACAGCAATGGCTGCAGCAGCGGCTAGCGATAAGCGAAGAAGTGGTCGGGATGGCGAAAAGAAGCGCGGTGGTGGCAAAGTAGGCGTCGAACCATTCGACCCTGTTGATCACGTGGTTAAGGAAAAAGCAGATACGTTTTCTATGTGGCTTGTCATTCTCTATGCCATTGCAATCGGACTTACAATGAGATACCTGATTATGCCAGCTTTAGGGGCGCCAGCCAGTGTGTTGTGGTCTTTACCCCTACTTTTGATATTCACATTACCACCACTACATAGGATGATTATTCCTAAGATTTATTCAGATAGGTACACATTTGGCAATTGGTTTCGAGCCAGTTTCTTGTACACATTCACTTGGCTCGCAGTTTGTTTCATAGTTGTAAACCCGCCACTTGGCGACATATCTCCTCCAGAAATCGCGAGTAAAACTCTCTTGGTGGATATGGATAATCCTGAATGGCATTATCCAATTGATGATTTTTCTGATTCCGATTCACTGTCGGATCGAAATCTTGCATTAGTTTTCGGCGTTCGTGACAACGACGATGCAGAGGCAGTCATGGTCGAGGTAAAACTCATGGCAGCTAGTAACCGTACAGAGGTGTGGAGTGGTTCTGCAGAGTCATTGAGTGAAAATTGGCAGACACATTCGGGAAATCTGGAAAATGTATCAGGGGTTGCCCCTCATTCTGAAGATGTGCCTATTCTCATCCAATTACCAAATGACTTTGACTATTCTGTTGGAGTAACCTACACTGTTGAAATCACTCTTAGTCAAGATGGAAATCCATGGGATTTAACAGAAAAGAAAACAATCTATTTCACAATTAAACCTTAGTTCACTTTCGTGAATATTCGGGGTACTGAATCACTTTCGCTTTGTTTCATATTACTCTCCCATGAAAACGAAGGTAGTCTGGATGCCCCGCCTGTGTATCTTGACGAGGTATGAAAAATGCTGAACGAAGATACAATTGAACAGTTGACACAAATGATGGAAAAATTGGCACACAGGGTGATTAGAGGAAATATGGGTGTAGCTGCAGATATGCTTTGCTGGACCCCCCTTGCTCCAGTAATCCGAGCATCGCGTCGCACTCGGATTGAAGATCAAATGCACGCGAATCGGCTTAGGGAAAAAGCGAGTATTCTCTGTGAAGAAGCAATACGCGATCATGCAGACTTACTGACACCGGCTTGGTCTTAGTCACGAAACATTGAGCATATTGTTGCAGTCATCGAATCTAGTTGGAGGGACTCCCCACCTCCCTCAACAAGTCTAAAATCGATAGTCGCCATCATTTCAGTAATGTCAAGTTTCTGTGTTTCACTGAAGAAATCTGCATCGTATAGCGCCCTATGTAGTTGGTTCACCAAATCAGTCCCCGCTAACCCAAACTGATCCAATATTGTCCGCAAACGCCTTCTTGCAGGATGGAATCCATCCTCTTTACAAGCAAGCAAGTATCCATGCAAGTCTTCTGGAGGCGCAGTCGCAGTCGTTTCATAAATCAGAGACCGCGTTACATGATTACTCAGACTTGCACTAACTTGTAGTGCAGTTATGGCTCTACGCAAGTCGCCTAAACTGACATGTATTATTGCTTCACAAGCATCCTGATCTAATTCAATACCTTCTGACTTTGCAACGGTTTCAATTTGCATGCGGACTTGATCATCTGCTAGTGGGCGGAATCTAAAAACAGCACATCTCGATTGAATAGGCTCAATAATTTTCGATGAATAATTGCAAGATAGAATGAAGCGACAGGTTTCTGCATATTGCTCCATAATCCGTCTTAATGCTCCCTGTGCATCGGCAGTCAAGGCATCGGCCTCATCAAGAAAAATCACCTTGAAATCAACACCGAGCGGACTAGTTCTCGCGAATTGTTTCACTTTAGTCCTAATATTTTCCAGTTTTCTCTCATCACTCGCATTCATCTCGAGTAAATTATCCTTAGAACGTTCACCAAATATGTCGAAACATAATGCGAGTGCTGCAGTAGTTTTCCCTGTCCCCGGTGGTCCAGCAAACAGCAGGTGTGGGAATGTTCCTAAATCAGCATAAGCAGCCAACCGCTCGACTGTTGCAGCTTGCCCGCGAATATCGCGTACAGTGCTTGGGCGATGCTTCTCAACCCACATTTTCGACATCGGAACCAATTGCTGTTTGTAGCGGTTGTCAATGAACCTATCCACTGACAATGCAGCGAAAAAAGTGGCCTGCATAGACCATACGTAGTATGGTCATGCACCGTAAGTGATTAACAGTAGTTTGTTCTGTGCGAAGCCGAGGGCCATGATGTACGGAGTAAAAAACAGGAGTTCAACAATTGCAGCCATTTTGATGGTTTGCTTGATGTTGTTCAGCACAGGGGGGCAATTATTGAGTAATGAAACCCCACTTGAAGAGGAACCGAAACCGCGATTTCTAACCGCAAGTACGTCACTTTCTCAGGACACACAGACTAATTCTAGCCAGCCATCAACAAATTATGGCAGTGCTCAGAATTTGTTAGTTGGAGATGATCCACTTGTGACTAGTGCGAGGATTCTTGCCACAATACCGTTAACCCTCAATGGAGGTGGCTCTTTGCCAACTACTGCAGTTGTTAGTGCAGCAACTTTGGATTTGACATGTCGTGGTTTTTCTACACAGATGCTTGAAGGAAATGATACCGCCCTCTATCCAGCCCGCCTACTTACACCTTTCAATGAAGCCAATGCGACACATAATTTGAGCGATACCGGCTCTCCTTGGAATGTAAGTGGTGTAGAAGGCGTCCATACTGACAGAGGCCTATGGCAGCCAGGTTATCAGGATAATATCACTGCTAGCAGAGGTGTATTTTCTTTGAATATAACATCTCTAGTTCAGGAATCGTTACGAAATGGCGATTCTAATCTGAGTATCGTAATCTCAGGTATCGGTTCCCTTGTTTGGTGTGCCTCTAGTGAGCATCCTACATCTGGGGAACGGCCATCTATTTCGTTTGAGTACACTTTGGGGACTGCCCCACTCCAGGGCAGCATCGCTGTTGCTGGCCCTACAAATGGTACAATAATCGCTGACCCTACTGAATTGGTAATTGCTCCTGATCGGAGTCCAAAAATCTCATGGTCAAATCTGACATCGGGTGACCTAGAAATTCAATTCTCTGCTAGCGATGATTTCCGTTCACTACACAATAATGACTTGACTTGGAACAGTTTGGATGATTCGAGTTTATTTTCAACAAATGAATTTCAGTGTTCTTCGAATTGCGATTCGACAATTGATGGAGGCATGTGGGTGTGGTTCAGGATGCGTTCTTTGAACAATTCAATCGCAGGTCCTTGGGAAGTGGGTTACTTTGGTTTACCTGCTGAAACTGGGTCTCTAAACTTCAATAGTCAGGCTGAGATTGAACTAAGGACAGGTACACTTGGTCTCTACAAAATTATACATGATACTTGGGTATTATCTGGAAACAGCACCTACATTGGTGACGATGACTTACGGATGCGAGTTGGGCATTCGAATTTGACAAATGAGAGCGACATGCACTCACTTATACGAGTTGACATGGAAAATGTCCCAATCCACGATAACGTAACTATTCACGAGGCTTCCCTAAATATCCGGCGTACCGGTCGGACAGGTGCACCTATGATTTCAGCCTGGGTTATGGAATCTGGCACAGGTCATGTATTCAGTGAGTTGAATTATGCTAATCGCAGTAATGGTAGCTCTTGGAATTCCGGAGGCTTGGACAACCTTGCAGAAAACGGATTACTGGGTGTTGTTGAAGGAGATCAAACAGGGACATCCACTTTCACATTCGATGCCACTCCATTCGTCCAACAATACTTGCGGAGTGGACAAAATGGCAGTTTGGATTTCATCATCAGAGGAATGGGTGATGCAGGAGAAGAAGTCGAAATCGCATCCAGTGATGAGCCTGAGAGTTATCGTCCGCATCTAGACTTGATTTATTCATGGGGTGATTCTACTGCTACACCTAGTCCCACAAATATCACTCCCGCAGATGGCAGCGCTGCATGGGATTTAGACGGTTGGGAATTGGATGGTACCACTACTCCAACATTGTCTTGGGATCCATCCATTTCAACTCAAAGTAACGGAAATCCTGGTGATGTTATCATTGAACTGTGGCCAAGTGGTCAAGGCGCATCCCTTCCACTAAGTGCAGATAGCCGGACAAACAATGGATTTGATCTCACAAATGGTGAGTTTGTGATTCCATCTGGGTGGAATTTGGACTGGGCTGAAGAGTACTATTGGCGGTTGCTAATGGTTGAGGATGATGAACAGAGTCCATGGATAGGGCAAACTATGCTGATTAGCCAAATCAATTCAACAGATTTGGGGGATGATGAGTATGAGTTACGTTATCGTCATGGTAATGGGACACACCTGAACTCCAATCTCGAATATCCGAAATGTGCGGATTTAACTCTTGAGGGTGGCCCCGCATCTGGTATGAATCTGGATGGTCAAGATTTGACAGCATCTGATTCGCAGGTCATACTTTTTGGATGTGATTTGCGTAGTCATCAACTTCCCGAGGGCGTCGCAATCGTTTCTGCAACGATGAGGCTACGCACTATGCAAAACTCAGGCATATCGACTTTTGATATTCCAATGACTGCATACGAAAGTAGCGAGCATGATTGGGTCGAAAGTACTGCTACTTGGAATACCACAGACGGTGTAACTCCTTGGAATTCAGTAGGTGCTAGCGGTTCAGAAAGAGTGCAGACGTTGGACACAATTGACATCAGTTCAGACAATACGTGGTATGAATGGAATGTTACGGCTGCAGCCCAGAGTGCTATGCGCACCGATTCGCGTCTCGATTTCATATTGGTGTCTGAGAGTTGGAATGCGGTCACTTTCTATGATCGAGGGAGTGGTTCAATGCCTGAACTAGTTCTGATATATACCAACGGTTCAAATGCGGCACCTGACGTTCCAATCGATATGTCTCCAGCAAATGGAGACTGGATTCTCAGTGGTGATTACACTTTCACAGTAGACAAAACCCCTACTCTATCATGGAATGAAACAGGTTCTACCGTAGCTAATGCTTGGGAGGTTCAGGTTGATGAATCTCCGAGTTTCTCGTCCAGTGCCCTTTCAACCTACTCTTCTTGGGTTGATACAAGTGAATTTAGTGATGCTAATTTCACATTCTCAAATAATCTAACTGGCGGTGAAACCTTCTATTGGCGGGTAAGAGGTATTTCAGAAACTGGCCAAGTTGGATTGTGGTCTACGTCCTCTGAATTTGTGATTCCTGATCTAGATGTGACCTCAGAAAACATCCACAACACAACGGCCTATGTAGTAGAAATGGGCCATGGAGATGTGTTGTCTGATGGGAGTCTGCCACTGTTTACAGATACCTGGATTTCATGGGATTCTGCCCACTTAAATGACTCGCATGAATCCGATGATACACTTTTCATTTCGGGTACATCCAGTGCATTGGTCGAGATTCCAATAAGTGGTCTTGGGGCACTGCCAATGCCATCCAATGCGCGTTTAGTTGAAGCATCCATTTCGTTTTATGTTCTATCTAACAACTCGAGTACGCCCACGGTAGCCTCTTTTGATGCGCTTCAGGATTGGAATGAATCTGCAACAGGATTGACCTACGACGGGATAAACAATTGGTCCTCAATTGGAGCTCAAGGTTCGACGGACAGAGGTGATTGGACACATATCCAATTTGATCAAGCAGCTAGTGATTGGATTTCTTTTGACTTCACTCGCCTTGCTCAGAATGCCCTCGCTAATGGTAATAGTTCGGTAGATTTGCTTCTAAGTGCCGAACTAAATTCCTCAGATAGAATAGTACTAGCAAGTACTGAGACACAGTTTGAAGCAAATGAACCAGTGCTTTCTTTGGCATGGATGAATGGAACTAGAACAACCCCCTCTACTCCTGCAACACTTGTTTATCCGGTAAACAATGAAATTGTGTGGGAATATCCTGCAATGACATCTGACGATGTCATTGAATTTGATTGGTCACACCCTGATATAACCAATATCGATGGATGGATTATTTGTGCCATTGCAAATGGCGTTATTTGGGATGGAGTAGAATGCACAAATAGTGAGGTGTCATGGTCCCAGACGGATTTGCAGAATCTGACATTCGAAGGAGGTCAAGCAGACCAAGATACTACTTGGAGTTGGTTTGTTGCTCCAATGAATGGCTTAATGGTGGGCCCATCTTCTGTGAATGAGATTTTCAGAATACCCAATGACATATCAGTCCCAGTCAATTCAACTGACAACACAGTGTATCTTCGAAATGGTAATGCACATACTGCGAGTGGTGCATATGATACTACCGAAGGAGCCTACATTGATTCTTGTAACGCAAATACTGCTTTTGGTAATTCAGCAAGTTATCTTTCTGTAGGGTCTTCGGCTGCTGGCCCTGCATGCACAAATGCCGGCCATGAAGCACGTTCACTTGTTCGATTTGATGTTTCAAATGTACCTATAATGGATGGAGGACAGTGGCAAGTAATTGATGCCCAAGTGTGGATGTATAGACTCAGTGGTTCATCGAGTTACGATACAGATATCTCCGTCTCAGGTGTGTTGTGTGGATGGGATGAAGCCAGTGTCACTTGGAATAGTTGTGCAACTAACAATTCATGGCAAGTATCTGGTGTTAATGGTGTCAATGATGTACAAACACCGTTTGCAACAACTAATGTTAGTGGGAATGGATGGTATACTTGGAATGTCACTCAATTGATGCAACAAGCCCACATCTATGGCAACGATACACTTTCACTCCTGTTTGCATCTGAGGATCCAAATTTGTATGCGCGCCATTCATTCATACAGGAACATGCATCAAGCAACTATGCTGCATTCAGACCCTATGTTGAAATCACATATCGTAATGGTTCTCAAACCATGCCGGTGGCACCTATATGGGACAGTAATTTGACGGCAAATGGCCCATTTACTGCATGGGATGAGAACTCATTGCGACCAATGCCTACTGACCCGCTATGGTCGACATGGACACATCCGAGTCCCGGTTCGATTGATTCGTGGCAGATTCAGCATTCCTTGAATGATCGCTTCACAGCAGATACTTGGATTTATGAATCAAGCAATTCATCAACCTGGGGCAACTCAACATTTGATTTAGCCAATCTTACTTTGTGGACACCCGCAAGTGTTGGACAGGGTGACCATTGGAACAATTTGAGGGTCAGGGCTGTTCAAGACGGTATCTACAGCAATTGGTCTCAACCATTCAGCTCCCGTGTTCCAGAAGAACAAGGGTCTGATGATGGTGCTGGCAATTATTCAGTAACAATGCAACGTGGAATCGTCTTTGAAGATTCAGGCCTTCTTCCGACAATGCCAGATACTTGGATTGGTTCTAACGTAATAGGGCAATATCAAAATCACGGCACAGACACAACTCTTGCAGTTGGGGTAGATCCATACTCATCTGCACATGAAGCAGTCTCCTTGCTTTCAATTGATTTAACAGAGTACCCCTATCCAAGCACTATGCTGCCAACATCGGTCACTTTGCGTTTGTATGTAGCAAGTATTACTGGGACTGGTGCACACAGTATTTCTGTCCATGATTGCAATTCATTTAGTGAGAGTGCTGTAACTTGGAACAACTTCAATCCAAGTACGCAGTGCAATTCTACAGCCATATCATCGATGACATCTTCGAGTACAAACGCAGGAGTTTGGTATGAGTGGGACGTCACAAGTTTAGCTCGCTCTTCTTGGGCCGCAAATGGTGCCATCAATATGGCATTGAAAACAGGTTGGTCTGGCACTATTTACTTCAATTCTGCTGAAGGTTCATCAGATTATGCGCCAGAACTAGAAGTTGATTATGTTGATAATCCCAATAATGCTTCATCACCAGCCCAAGTAACGCTTGTATCACCCGAACAATTTGAGGTTGTTTACGATGTTGGGCAGTATGTTCTTGGAACTGAAACAAGACCCATTTTAACTTGGAATGGACTAAGCGATGCAACTGGATATGTTCTCACATTGAGTAATGGTAGTGGTTCACAGGTTTTCCAAGACTGGAACACTGGCAGTGGTTTCATACCGTGTTCTACTGGAATAACAGCATTCAACTGCAGTTGGCAACCCAATTTTGATCTTGCAGTAGGGGAAATTTACACTTGGTCTGTCCAAGCACTGAATGGTTCTGTTCCAGGCGCGAGATCTGTACCTTGGACATTTGGTATAGGTAATCCAGACATAGCACCTCTTGGAAACCACGTTCACACAGTAGAGATTCAAGAGGGTTCTGATGTTTACGACCTCGGACATGTGCCGATTTGGGACACTTTCATTGATAGTTCAAATCCAAATTCTGCATATGGCTCCTATGAGGAATTGCAGTTAGGTACATCTGCAAGTGGTCAGTCAATTGCATTTTTCCAAATTGATTTGGGACAGATGCCATTAGACCAATTGTCAGTAAATCCACATTCAGCAGAATTGTCGTTTTACAGTGGCGGAATTACAGAATATTCGATGGCAAATCACCTTGATTTGACTGCTTATGCTGTTTTGAACAATAATTATGCTGAAAGTGGTGCAACTTGGAATTCTGCATCAACAAGTGCCAACTGGTCAACACCCGGCCTCCTTGCTGGCACAGACTATAGTACAAGTCCATTGGATACAGTACGTGTCCCTTCGACATTTACGGGAGGTTGGTTGCATTTCGATGTTAGCGGTGCCCTATCTTCTATGAATGGAACGATTACAATCGTAATCATCGGTTCGCCAAATACTGGGCACATGGAAATTGGAGTTCATTCAAGTGAGGAAGAAACACAAATTGATCGTCCAGTATTAGATTTTAATTACACATCAGTTGATTCGATTAGTTTGGCAGGACCTTCGACAACAGATGCTGACACAGGGGTGCAGTTCAGCGCTTCCCTGCTAGATGCTAATGGCAATAATTTGCCGGGGTCTGTCATTTGGTCTTGCAGTGATGGAACCATTGATTCTAATGGTTACTTTGTCCCCGATCAATCTGGTATAACTACGGTATCTGCAGCATATGGGCAAGTCATAGAGTCTGTAAACATCACAGTTACAGCAGGTAATCCTGTACAATTGGTAGTAGTGCCATTATCCATTACACTGACTGCAGATGACATATTTGATTTAACTGTGCTAGAAGTTATTGATGTGAATGGAAATGTAGTCCCTGGTGAGATGATTACTATTGACATCACCAACGGCACTTTCCTCCAAGGTGCAACTTGGGATGGTTTGGTCCAAGCATACTCAACATCAACACCTGTTAATCAGGTCAGTTGGGAGCCATGGACCGCAGGAACCCAATGGATGAACATTTCATGGGTTGCCCCTGATGGAACAATATCGGCAGTGAACATTGAAATCACAGTTGAAACAGGTGCTCCAAATTACTTTGTCATAACTGGCTCGAATACTATCGAAGCTGGAAACAACACAATGCTTGATGTTGATGTATATGATCAACGCGGTAATCTGAAGGATCGAAGTACCTCAGGTGTCCTCACTTGGGGTGCTTCAGATGGTGTCATCGATAACTCCTCTGGAGAATATACTGGCGATAATGTCGGCGTCTGGAATATCTGGGTTGATAGTGACCTTGGGATACATGCTGAACATGTTATGACTGTAACATATGGAGATATTGCCGACCTAGAGGTCACAGCAGTTGGCCCAGGGAATACTATCATTGTTACAAGTTCCCCTACGTTGGAAAGTATCACCATGACTGCGGATGAATCGGTCAATCTAAGTGTCGTACGAATTGATGTACAAGGCAACCGCGAACCGGTGACTCTTTCGATAACATCGTGGACTTGGTTGAATGGTAATTTAGTTGCAGGCTCACCGGCAATTTGGGATGCATCCAATCAAGGTTCATCATGGGTAAAAGCAACCTTGGAGGGTGTTGAAGTCATTGTCCCAATGGCAATTAACCATGGTATTGCGGTATCAATTGAAGCACGCACGCCAGTGCAGACCCTTGTCAGTGGCCAAGATACCGCAACAATCTCAGCCTATGCATCTGATGCAGATGGAAATGAGTGGAGCGTGTCAGCCATATGGTCAATGGATCAATCTAGTGCATCTGCTTGGTTAACCGATCAGGGAACTACTGCTATTTTTGACCCAGTAACTGTAGGAGATTGGCAGGTTAATGTCAGGTATGAATTCAACGTTCCAGGTGTGGGGACACAAGCAGTATTGAGTGATACTACTTTCACAGTTCTACCTGGTGCCCTAAGCACAATTACTCTCGCATCTGACACAACAATTACTGCTGATGAGGATTATTCATTGGCACCAGACGCTAGGGATACGAACAGCAATGACTTACCTGAAGATAATTTACAGTGGCTGCAATGGGATTCTACTTCTGAAATTGCACCTCAAAGTTGTTCTGCCTTGATTTCTGGTTGGACGGATATCTCCATTGCAATGAGAGATTCAAACTATGTATGGGATGCTACAAATGTTGGAGAATACACGATTTGTGCCGTTGGGCCGAGTAATATCCAGTCTCGAACAGTAATCACTGTTGAAGTAGGTCAAGTTGCAAATATTTGGCACAAGGCATACACGAGTGGTGATGAATCAGGTAGCAGTATCGATATGGCATCAACACAAGTGATTGCAGGTGAAACTCCAATGGTTGAGATTTGGGTTGCTGACTCTGATGGGAATCAGTACCAAACCTCTCAAGTTACTTGGGCAAGTGATAGCGTGAGTGGTTTTGTTGTATCAGATTACATCATTGATGCAAATCCAAATGCAAATCTAGAAATTGGTAATTATCGATTCATTGGTTCAAATAATCAGACATACATTTTGTCCTACAGCTCGGGTTCATGTGGAACTTGTACTGGAAATTGGGAGGTCACAGTTGACTACGCCTCTTTGTTCCGCCTCTCTAGTGTGGGGAGTGCTCCAGGTTCAGTTCCAGGTGTCACATTGAATGTTGAACAGCAAAGTATAGTTTCGCTAGAGGTTGAAGGATTCGATCAATATGGTAATTCAGTCCCGATTTCTTTGTCAGATATCTATATCCAAGAAGATTCAAACGATCTTAATCGACCGGAAATATTGAATGATACTTCTGCAGAAGTCTACATGCTCAATGAAGGGATGAACACAATCACAATCTGTGATGGACCAGTCTGTGATGAGGTGGAAATATCTGTCGACAGTACAATGGGTGGTTTCTTCGAGGCTCAAGCACCGTGGTCGTGGATTGGCCTTGCTGCCGTGATAACACTCCTACTCGTTGTGGTATTGATCGTAGTGATATTAATTCGCAGAGGCAATATCGATGATGATGAGTTCGATGAAGAATCATTGTTTGAAGAAGACGAATATGATACACCTGCTCCAATTGAGATGGATTATACTGAATCACAATCAGAGGCTGATTACAATACTGAAGAAGACCCAAATTATCGCGTCGACGAAGATGGTACTGAATGGTGGCAGGACGATGATGGAACTTGGTGGTATAGGGATCCGGAAATGGAAGACTGGGAAGAGTGGACAGAATAGATTTGTCCGTATATTTTCACCGTCCGCCGAAGGCGGACGGTCTTGCGCGTCCTTCAAGTCCAATGGGGTTTGTCGCAGTTTCATGCGAGGGCTTTGCTCTTCTAAATCGGTGTCATCCGCTCTCGTTTGTTTACTCCTTTTCCCTATTCTCAGCCAATTCGTCCCCACACCCATTCTTGAAGAAAAAAGCAGAATCAATCAGGTGAATGATTCGCTCACAGATAATGGTGATGGAACATGGACGGTGTTCTACCCAGTCGATGAGGACACAACGCTGGACAGCGGTAACATGACCGCTCAATTATCTAATTCCCAACAAATTCAGGTGGGTTGGACATCTGGGCGTCAAGAAACCAGAATTGGGTTGTTTGGAATCAACCTCGATGATGCGGGCTTCCCAACGAATACCACAATAGTGAATGCCTCATTGACCCTACACCCAGTTTTACCACACACATCTCCGGTCGACGTTCAAGTATGGAATGTGCATCGAAGTGATTGGGTTGCCAGTCAAGCATCGTGGGTATATCGTAATTCTAACGATTATTGGGCTGCACCCGGCGCATTGGGGAATCTAGATAGTGGCTCTTGGCAATCTCGAGACCTTGTCTTTAGGAATACCACAGCCACCCATTTTGATGTTACAAAATCGGTTGAATTAGCAAACTATAAGCAAACTCAGAATCCAGTGTCAGACGTTCGAGTTGGGTTATTATTGACACCCGGTCATCAAAGCGCACCGGGCATAGTTAATTTCCATTCGTCCGAATCAGCAAACATTTCAGCTAGGCCGATATTGAGAATCACATTTGAGTGGTCACAACCAATTAGCCTTGCACAGACTCCATCTTGGATTGATGTTGAACCAAGATTGGGTATTATTGATGCGGATAGTTCGTTAGATTTGGATGCGATGATTCGTAGTGAGAGAGGAGAAGTGATTTCAGCATCATCTACGTGGACTACAACTTCAGGAACTATTGATGGAACTGGTCGACTAAGTCCTACTACCTCTGGTTTGGTGAGCATAGGAGTTAGCGGTGCAGGGATTGAAGATTCTCATCAACTGCTCGTAATTCCCGGTTCTCCACTTGGTATGGTAATGGCTCAGGAAAATTACAGTATTACTGCAGATGACACAGTCCCTATTGTGGCATATGGCATTGATCAACATGGGAATTATGTCCCCGGCCTCACGTTCATTTGGTCAGTATCATCTGGAAATATAGATTCGAATGGCCTTTTTACACCAACAGAAATTGGGCAACACACAGTAGTCGCTCAATGGGGGAGCCACGTCGCAGCATCGAACATTACGGTCGGAGTCGGAGGAGCATTCCAAATCATAATCCCTGAGGATTTAACTGCCAGAGCAGGTATAGGGAAACAGATTATACCTGTAGTTGAAGATAGATTTGGTAATTCTTTACCTCTTGGTTCGGCAGCAGGGATTGATTGGTCTGTTGAAAGTGGTTCTATTGATTCAGCAGGTTATTTTGTCGGACAAGAGGTGGGAATTTGGCAGTTAAACGCTACAAGTGGTGTTGGCGCAAATGGTAGTGGTTGGATTTCAGTGAATCCCGGTTTGGTGAATAGCCTTGAGATTATTGGCCCAAACCGTATTGTTTACGCAGATGAAGCAGTACCGCTCGATTTACGCTGGCACGATAGGGTCGGGAACAACGTTTCAGTGCTTCTTCCCTTAGAAAATTGGACATCTGAAAGTGGTAATTTTAGGGTTAACAACGGCATGGTAGAATGGCTGCCTAGTCAAGAAGGAACTTGGCGATTGGCTGCCCAAGCCGAAGGAGTCGAAACTTGGATTGATGTAGTGGTAGAAAATGGAGAGATTGTCCGTGTTTGGATTGATGCAGAACACGATATCATGACTGCAGATGATGTATCTGATCTAACTCTCCAGGCAGAAGATATTCGCGGGAATAGGTGGCCGATTTCAGCTGAATGGTCTGTAGTTGAAACGATTGCAGAATCTTGCCTTGTGTCCGACATACAAGGGACACGATTTGTCGGAGGGGTCGCAGGAATATGGACTATTCAAGCAAAACATATCGGACAGAATCAAACATTTGAATCCGAAACTAGTATTGATGTTCGACCCGGTCGTTTAGCACGAATTTTGTTAGATGGTGATGGAGAAACAATCTCTGCCGATGACTCATATGATTTGAATCCAAGAATGAGTGATGCTGATGGCAATTTAATCGCTGGCATCCAGTTGAACTGGACCATTGATGGTTACGATGTGACTCCGCAATTGCGACTCTCAGATGGGATTTGGCTTCCTAGCGAGATTGGCGATTATCTTATTGAGGCTGATGCGGCAGGCCGCAACGCCCGTTCTAGAATATATGTAGAGCAAGGTTTACCGCATACAATACATGTTGAGATTTCACTTCCTCCAGATCAAACCGTTGCTAGTGGTCAAGAATTCCAGATTTCTACATTTGCAGAAGATCTTGATGGGAATCGAGCTCCTTGGGATGTGGAATGGGAAATTCCAGATGATTCACTCGAGGTTGAGTTAACGATGGAAGTTGGAGTATATGATGCAAAAGGCCTCAGCCAGGGTGATTGGAATATTGAGGTATTCAATGGAACAGCATATGGAAATTTCACGATTAAGGTAGTTACTGGGGAACCTAGGGGCCTCCGTATCGGTCAGCATTCAGGAGGTGGCCTGCAAGGTGAGGTCATGACATTAGAAGTGAATCTTGTTGATTATGGTGGGAACACCGTTCCAGTGCAAACCTCAATGTTTGTTTTTGATACTACTGCAGGTCAGATAAGGCATGATATAGGGTCATATTGGATATTAGAATTAGAAAATCCAGGCCCTAATCAAGTAATCAATGTTCGTTATGAAAGTTGGGAATCTGAAACTTATGTTGATGTTGAGCCTACTGGGATTGATAAGTTAACCAGTACTCAAGGCGGGCAGATACTGATTGGAGGATTTGCAGTAGCACTTTTGATGATACCACTCCTTCTCTACATCACACGTCGTAATTCCGAATCAGAACCACATTGGGACGATGAATTTGAGTTCATAGAATCTGAGATTGAAGCGCAATCTGAATCAGTTATCCGTGAGACTACGCTAGTTCAAAATGAAACCCTAATGTCGAGGAGGTCACGTCGAAAGCTTCTCTATCAGAAGGAGCAAATGCGAACACAGAATAGAGATTCTACAGCAGCATTAGAAGAAGCGGAAAATGTGAATCCATCATCCACATCTAGTACGACTCAAACTTCAAGCGTCTTACAAGCTATGGATGGAACGGTGCAAGGTCAAAGTGGGTGGTACTCTACTGCACAGGGCGAGGCTCAATATTGGACAGTGGATTCAGCCGGGAGTTGGGAAAGGGTGAGTTAGGATGAAACGTGCATTACTCCTTACGTTGATACTAATTGCCCAATTATGCATAGTAGTTGGCGGTCAAACATCGGGCCGTTCTTGTTCGGCAGAACCGCCATCTGGAGTTGATGTTGACTATATCTCAATCAGTCCGAATGGGCCACTTTCAATGCCTGCTGATGAGGCAATAAACCTCACTGCTGTAGCATATGATTCCTCAAATAATCAGTTGAATGTACCAATCGCGTGGACATCTACCGCAGGATCGATTCAGAATTTTGGCGGGGGGCAGGCTCGTTGGTATCCTGAATCAATGGGCCTACAATCTGTAACTGCCTGCTCAGGTGATGTCGAGCAGATATTGAATGTTCAAGTTCAACCAGGGGACCCGATTGAATTCAGACTAGGCATTTCTAGTTCGAATATCAGTGCCGATGAAACACTCTCAATTTACCCCGAGTTGATAGACCAATATGGGAATTCTTGGAATCCAAATATTCCATATTCTAATTGGGTGCTTCCGGATGGCATGGATATATTCCTCCCTAATGATGGTACAGCAGCCATTTTGACGCCAGGGCCCGTTGGCGCCATGACAGTGTCCGTTGATTGGGATGGGTGGTCAGAATCAGTATCATTCAATGTAAGTCAGGGTTCTGCTTCAACTCTATTCATCGAGCATGATTCTCCATTCGTATCATCGGATAACCTGGTTGATTTGTGTGCGCGTTACATGGATCAAAGGGGCAATACATGGTTGACAAGTGCGTATTGGTCTATATTGGGCGTCTCTGATTCCACATCACTTTCTTCTGATCAGGGTCAATGCATCACTTTTGATCCTGGTTTGAGCGGTGATTGGACAATCCAGATAGCTGATGGTTCTGGAATGGTTGATCAAATCACATTGTCTGTAGAACCTGGTAGGTTGGCATATATCAGTCTAGATATTCTACCTACTTCGATGCATATTGGTGACACCTATGTTCTCAATGCAGAAGGTTTTGATGCGGCTGGTAATCCAGTAACTGTCGATGCTTGGAACTGGTCTGTAACCGACGGCCCAAGTACAAATCCGATTATTCAAGAAGCAGATGCAAATCTGTTTTCTCCTGACAAAGTTGGGCAGCACACTTTGCAGGTTATGGCTGCTGGCCGCGTTCAAGCAATAGATGTGGAAGTATTGTTTGGAGTTCCGGTATCCCTTGATATCGAAGTGATTTCAGGCCCCAGTAATCCAACCATATTAACAGGCTCATCACTTGATATCCGTCTCTATGGTGTCGATCAAAATGGAAATCGAAATTTAGTTGACGTCCCCTTAGATGATTGGTTTGTCTTGAACAATTATGGTGTAATTGAGAATGCAAGCGTTGGTGGAACTGGGCACTATACCTACATTTCTTCAGGAATTGGTGATGTTAGTATTACGACATTTCTCGGTCAGGCTGAAGGGACACTGATTGTAAGTGTCCTTCAAGGTCCTCTCAGTTATTTGGAATTGGATTTACCAGCAGAGGGGGACCAAGGCACATCTGTTGATTTTTCCATACAGGGGTTTGATGTGTCCGGTAACCCTGTGAACATCCATCAGTGTTCTGCTACAATTACTACGGATGCAGGTGATGCCAATTGTGACGAGAATGGCTGGATACTTGAACTAAAGAAACCAGGACAATTAGTCGTTCATGCCCATGTCCAATCCACCCAAGGTACATCAGCAGAAGGAAGTTCATACATAACCATCCATTCTACATGGCTTGGTTGGGGTAACAATACACAAGTTTTGATTGGTGCAAGTTTGTTATTGATAATTTCAATATCGATAATTCTCATACTTGTATTCAGAAACCTTGGCACTAGAATTGAGGATGAAATGGATTTACTAAGGGATGAGTTAGATGAAAATTCAGAATCTGGGGTGGATGATGCTGATGTAAGTGTTCCAAGTGCAGAGACAACAGCAACAATCATCCATTTTCCATTAGACTACAGGGAGGAAACAGTGCGTTACGTAATGGCACAACATGGTATATCTGATGCAATGGGTTATCTGCAACATGCACGTCTTTTCGATCAAAATGGAAATGGCTATCTTAGCCAAATCGAACTTAATCAAGCAGCACTTTCATTTGTTTCAGGAGGATATTCTCCTCCTGTACAGCAGAGTGTTGTAAATGACTATTCAACTTCTAATCTTAATCAGCCAACCCAATCAAATGCATTCACTGATGAACAGTTATTCTCTGTAGGCTGGACTCGAGAGCAAATAGATGCAGCTCGTTCTAGTGGCCAGATTACTCATCCACTAGATGTCGAGAAACCTAAAGCAACAGAATTTGAAAGGGGTTATGGTCCAATTGCAGTTGATGGGAATCATTTCCGGCCACTCCCAAATACTGATTTGGGAGCAGATGGTTGGTATTTTGATGCTGAGAATAGACCAGTCCATTGGCGTTTTACACCAGAGACTGGATGGGTTCAGGAATAGCGTTCATCTTTGTTAGGAAAGTCTAGACTTCTTACATCGGAAATATATTGCTCAACAGCATTTGTCATATCTGCATACAGATTCATGTACCTGCGCAAGAACCTCGGATTGAATTCATGTGTTAGCCCAATCAAATCATGGATGACTAAAACTTGACCATCAACATCGGATCCTGCACCTATCCCAATTGTCGGTATGTTGACTGCTGCGGTGACCTTTGCTGCCAAATCAGCAGGTATTTTTTCAAGTACAATTGCAAAGCATCCGGCTTTTTCCAATAATTTTGCATCTTCAACTAGTTTTTCTGCTTCCTCTTCTTCTCTGGCTCGTACTGTGTATGTCCCAAATTTGTATATCGATTGTGGAGTCAAGCCAAGGTGGCCCATTACTGGAATTCCTGCAGTCAATATTCGCTCTATCGATTCGACAACTTCGGAACCTCCTTCCAGTTTAACAGCATGTGAACCACTTTCTTTCATTATGCGTATTGCTGAATTGAGTGCCTGCTTTGAATCACCCTGATAGCTTCCAAATGGCATATCACACACAATCAGAGCACGGTTTACACCATTTACGACACACTGCGCGTGGTAAATCATCTGATCAAGTGTGATTGGGACAGTTGTATCATTTCCAACCATCACGTTTGAAGCAGAGTCACCCACCAAGATTACATCAATTCCAGCAGCATCTAAAATACGTGCCATGGAATAATCATAAGCAGTTAGCATTGTGATTTTTTCTTCAGAACGTTTCATTTCTTGTAGAGTGTTTGTGGTGATTTTCATTGCCTTGCTTGCTATGGACATTAAACCGCCTCCATTATCGCGAGACGCGCACCACGCTTCAAGGGAACGGCACTTCAAACAGGCTATTCTTGCTCTCGATCAATAGAATCAATCCCTGCTAAAAATTCATCGACATTTATTACTCCATTGGCATTAGCATCTATTTCATGGAATAAATTTCTCACGTGAAATCTGCTGAGATGTGGTGCGATAATGCCCATTGCATGTGCAAATTCACCTTCAGTAAGGTGTTCAGGACTCGCCCATCCCGCCATTGTGTGGAATACCAACCACCTCTTTTCTCTCTCGGCTTGATCTGCATTGGTGAATTCAGTCCGGACAGTTCGCCAAGGAGTTAGCATTGGATGAGCACGTGATTTTCCATACGAGTAGTAGGTCAATAAGCCCATCAAACAACATCCGAGGCCACCCAACACAGCCATCATCCCCATGACATAAAGAAGGAATATCCCACTAATTATTCCAAAGATTTGGATGTATGGATAAAGTGGTGATTTCCATTGTGGCTGGTACCAAGAGTGTGATGGAGATGCACGACGCAGAACAATTACACAGGC
>MDTG01106726.1_pt1 | contig 33423 bp, 34 predicted proteins | sample 811421 | NCBI WGS metagenome assembly MDTG01 (sample SAMN05326645, study PRJNA326480) | marine metagenome | isolation source: seawater | place: Pacific Ocean: South East | collected 2011
ATCGGCGTCCCTTCATCTGACGAATGGTGTGGCGGAACACCAAGGATAGGGACGGCCTCCAACACTAGTGCCGCGCTAACCGGCACGAGAGGGCGGACCGCCGCTGGCACGGAACCGCGACCTAGGCATGCAGCGGCTCAGACGGTGACTGAGCGACGCCTGGGGCGAGTAGCTCGCGTAGACCGCGCACTCGGGCGGGTCGACGTGGGGGCCACCGAGGACCCGCAGGAAGCGTCTGACTCACAATCCCCGCCCGAGAACCCGGCTATGAAGATGCCCGATAGGCGCATCTTCATAGCGCCACTCCCCGCCGAAGACTCCCCAACGTCCGGAACCGCAACGGCTGCTGCGAACAGGAGATCAGTCAATGCACGCAGGCACTTTCTGTGTAAGTACTGGCTGGTTAAACACCAACGGACTACGGTTGGCGTATGCGTGGGGGTTTGGAGCGGTGGAAGCGGGGTGTGGAGTCGCACGGGGTGCGGCAGGCGATGGCTTACGCGTTCCAGGGGACGTGTGACTCGCATCTGGGGGTGGTAGCTGGAGTTGAGGCGCTCGCGGACTACGGGTCAGGAGATGCGCCGACGGTCACGCGCTTCATCGTTGAGGACGGCGCGGTCATGACCGATGAGTTGGACGGGTCACAGTTGCGGCAGTGGGTGGACGGACGGGACCCGGCAAATGGCGAGATGCGCGGGCGGGAGTTGTTGTCGCCGGACGCGGATCTGATTCTTGATGGGACGATCAACGCCCCGAAGTCGTTCAGCGTCGCGGCCCTTCTGGACCCGGAGCTTGCGGCGGAGTTTGAGGAGCTGCAGGACCGCCTCCGCACCCGGATCATCCTGACCTGGCAGCGGGAGCTGAACGCGCGCCGTGGAGCGGGCGGCCGGATCCGGGAGGGTCTGTGCCGGGTCGAGGTGGTGGAGTTGCGGCACCGCAGGTCCCGGGCACTTGACCCTCACATCCACCGGCACTTGTGGTTGAACGTCAAGGTGCAGGGCCGAGACGGGAAGTGGTCGAACGTTGACTCGCGGGTCGCGATGAAACTCAACACGCTCATCAACGCCGAAGGTGACCTCGCCGCCCGCACCGACCCGGAATGGGTTGCCGCACTGGCCCGCCACGGGTACACCCTGAGCGCAGACGGCGAGATCGCAGAGCTCGTCGCGGCGGTGAGACCGCTATCGCGCCGGTCGAACCAGATCGAAGCGAACCGGGCGAGGCTCCTCCAGCAGTGGCGGAAGAGCCACCCGGGGCAGGAACCCGATCATGCGGTGCTGCAGCAGGTTGACCGGTGGGCGTGGGCTTCCGGGCGCCCGAACAAGCCCGCGCGCATTGACGAGACCGAGTGGGAACAGGTGGTGCGCGGCGAGCTCCGAAAGGTCGACCCGTCCCTGCTGACCTCCCGCGCTCCAGTGCCGGTGGTCGCCGTGCGGGTGGGGGAGCTGGACCGTGACTTGCTCGCAGCGCGGGCGATCGTCGACGCCGATGCCCGCTCCACGGGGTCGGGGGGACGGTTCAGCAGTGTGGACCTTCGAGCGGGCGCGACCCGTGCGGTCGCGAGTTCCGATGTGGTTGCCGAACGGGAGGTGCTGCAAGAACTGATCGATGATGTGACGGACCGGGCCCAGGCGATGACCGTCGACCTCCTCAGCGCAGAGCTGCCGCGACCGGATCATGTCAAGGGGTACATGGCGGCAGCGACCGCGGCGCTGAAGGTGGATCTCGCCGCCCGGCTCGATCAGCTCACCAAGGCGGGTGTCACGGTCCCGATCACCGCGATCGTGACCCTGTCCGCTCAGGTGCTCGACCCGGCTGTGACCCTCGATCGTGCGCAGGTGGAAGCGGCCGCAGCGATCGCGGGAACGGACAGGCTGGTGTCTGTGACGGGACCTGCGGGGGCGGGAAAGACCACCATGCTCCGGGTCGCACACGAAGCGTTGGCGCGGCAGGGTCGGGTCCTGGTCGTGGTTGCGCCCACCAAGAAGGCAGCGACTGTGGCGGGAAGGGAGATCGGCGCAGCCGCGCTGAGCTTGCACGCGCTGCTGGCCGACCACGGGTGGCGGTGGGGCCGCGACGCCGCCGGCGCCGAAACCTGGACACGCCTCCGCCCGGGCGAGACCGACCCCCGGTCGGGTGGTCGGTTCGGTGGCCCGAGACGGTTCGCGCTCCGGGCGGGGGACCGGGTGGTGGTTGACGAGGCGGGGATGGTGGACCTCCACACCGCCAATGCTCTCGCGGCTATCGCGGCCGAGACCGGGGCGGGGATCGCGATGGTCGGCGACCCCCTCCAAGCGCTCCCGGTCGGGCATGCCGGCGCGATGGCGTCCCTGACCCGCCGCGCCACCGCAACCGTCGAACTCAGCACGGTTCACCGCTTCCACGATCCTGCCTATGCGGCCCTGAGCCTTCGGCTGCGGGAGCCTACGAACCGTGATGCGGCGCTCGGGGTCGCTGCGGATCTCGAAGCGGGCGGGCATATGCGTCGCGTGGAGAACAGTGTGGAGGCGCGGACGGTCATGGTGGAGGGATACTTCGCTGCCGCCGGCCCGCACCGGAACGTCGCACTTGTAACGGGCACGAACGAGGAGGCCGACGCGATCAACGAAGCCATCCAGGCACGCCGGATCGAACGCGGCGAACTCCTCCCGGACCGAACCGCGGCAGGTCGCGGGGACCAGCTTCTCCTGGTGGGAGACACCGTCCAGACCCGCCGAAACGACCGAGACACCGGGGTGGAAAACCGCGCCCTGTGGACGATCCGCTCCATCGGCCCGTCCGGCATCGAACTGATCTCGACCACGGACGGGCTTCAGGTTCGCACGGTGTCGGCGGGGTATGCCGCAGAGCATGTGCAGTTGGCGTACGCGTCCACCGTCCACGGCATCCAAGGCGAAACCACCGACGTGTCCATCGTCGGCCCCGGCGTGGACGCCGCCGGGCTCTACGTCGGGATGACCCGCGGCCGCACAAGCAACACCGCTGTCGTGATCGCTGGTAGCCCTGGCCGTGCGCGGGAACTGATCGCCGACAGCATGCTCCGCGGTCTCCCCGAGATCAGCATCCCCGAATCCCTTCGGGCCGCGCGAGCAGAACTGTCCCGCGCCGCCCATCGTCCGCTCCCGCCCCCTAGCCAACCCGAGACGGAGGTGCACCGCGGGGCCGGTGTCAACGTGTCGGCGATGACGGGCGGGCTCAGGTAGTGGGTGCGGGTCAGGGGACGCGGATGCTGGTGCCGCAGGTGTGGCATTCCCACCCGCGGGGGTGTTCGTGAAGGAGCGTTCCACAGGACGCGCACCTCGGTGTTGCTGCAGACTCCAGCACGTCCTCCATCCCCCCAGCATCCCACCCCCGCGTACCCACCTCGGAGAGCATGTGGATAACGGAACGACAGAAGCGGCGTGGGGGTAGTGTTGCTCCCACGCCGCTTCCCGTGTTACTGGTTAGCGTGTGAATCCCGCACCGGTGGTTGAGACCGGTTCGGCTACTGGCCCCGTAGCGGTTGTGTCCGCGGCGGGGCCGTTAGCTTTTGGGGACCGCTCCACCGTCACGGCCTGATATCTCAGGGACGCGCCGACGTGGTCAGCGACAACGTCGCGGGTCTCCCGTGTGGCTCCGGTGTCTTTGTCGGTGTACGTCCCGAACCGGAGGTCCCCTGCGACCAGGACGGTGTCGCCCTTTCGCAGGGACGCGGCGACGTTCCGGGATTGCTGGTTGAACACCACGACCCGATGGAACACAGTGCCGGCGTCTTCCCACCGCCCGGTGGTGTCGTTGAGGCGCCGGTCGTTGACGGCGACGGTGAACCGGGCGTAGTCGGTGCCGGTCTCGCCGGTGCCATGTTCGGGGTCACCGGTGAGGTTCCCCTCGAGGGTGACCGGGATTCTGGTTGTCATCTCATTTCTTCCTTTCTTCTTCGGGAGGCACGGGTGTGTCTCCGGACGCGTGGGTCTGGGTGATCCACGCGTCCCAGTCCGCACCAGGCCGGCTCGGCCAGGCGCGGGGTTTGAGGTCGATGTGTGCGGTGGCGCACCCCGACCCGGCACGCGCAAGGCGGGTCACGGCGGGGGTGAGGCGTTCGTGGAATCCGATGGGCCCGTACCCCGTGTCGGCGGGGTCGAAGGACATCTGATGGAGGGTGTGGAGGGCGGAGAGTTCTTCGACAAGCTGTCCGTGCCGGTACCAACACTCCGGGACGGTGGTGAGAGGGATGTTGTAGCGGACGGTGAACCATTCCACCCATTCCCGAAGCTCCTCCCACACCCGCGCCGCATCACCCGGGGGGAGGGTGCGCCAGTTAACCGGGCCGGCCGGTGCCGCCTCGCCTGGGCGGGTGCCCAGGGACGGTCCGGCGACTTGCGCTGCGATGAGCGCTTCCAGCTCGTCCGGGTCGATCGGGTCCTCCTTCACTCCGTCACCTCCTCCGTGCCCCGTGCCAGTTTGGTCCGGAGGATGCGGATAGCCGCGGTAGTCGCGTCGCGTCGTGTGCGGTGGCTGGAGAGGCCGTGGTCGCGGTCGATGATCCGGTGGATCATCCCGTGGCACCACGGGTGCATCGGGGTCAGGTCCTGGTGCGCTTCGAAGGCCCGCCACACCCCGCTCACCTGGGTCACACCCCGGTAGGTGAGGTGGTGCAGCTCCAACTCGGGTTCGGTGGCTGCTCTCCCGCACCCGACGCACGCGAGGGTCCCGCGTCGGCGGTGTTCGTTGTGGAACCAGCGGGCGCGCCGCGCGTGCCATGCCGGGGAGTGGAGAAACTGGTCCCGGTACCGGCCGGTCCCGGACCGGTGGCGCCGGTTACTCACTGCTCCGCCCCTTCCTGGTTCGGGTCGGGGAGAGGGCGGGCGGCGAGGGTGAACACGTCTCGTTGGTCGTGTTCAGTGTCCTGTTTGGTCGCGCGGACCTCGTTCGCATCGATGCGGGTGTCCCACCCGGTCAACTCCAGCAGCACGCCGCGGCGATTCCGGTACGCGAGGAGCCCGGTGGTGGGGGGCATGCGGCGGATCTCATCGACCGACATGAGGGGGAGTCGTTCGTGGTGCTCGCTGGTGGCGTGGCCGCTGTCGCGGGTGGACCAGGACCGTTGGGTACGGCGGGTGGTGCGGGTGCCCAGGAGAGTTTCGATGTCTTTGAGGTGCGGGACGTGGGACGCGCCGCCGAGGAGCACCTTCGCGGTCGCTGCTGCCCAGATCGTGTCCGCCTCAGCCCGAGACCAGGAGGTTTCTGCTTGGGAGAGGGCTTGGAGGACCACGAAGGTGCAGATCCCCCGCCCGCCCCCGTCGGCCATCACCCGTGGGAGGTTGCCCCACCGGAACATGTTCGCGATCTCATCCAGAATCAATCCCAACGGCATCGAAAGCCGCGACCCGGGGGAGGCCAGTGCGGTGACCCGGGCGGTTTCGACGATGTCGTCGACGAGCGCGCCGAGGAACCCGCCCATCGCGGACGCCCCCGCTGAGGACCCCAACAGGTACAGCGTGTTCGGGGCGTCTAGAAACTCGCGGGGGTCGAAGACGGGGTCGCTGGGGTGGGGGAGCAGCGCGTCGCGGATCGTCGGTACAGCCAAAGGGGCGACGGCGCCTTGCACTCCGAACCAGATGGAGGAGACGAGCTTGTCGTCGGCGGACAGGGTCGCTTCCAGGTTGTCGCCCCACCCGGGGGCACCGTCGGAGCGGAGGATCGCGACCGCGGAGCGGCGGGCAAGGTTCGGGTTGGTGCCCCAGTCATACACGTCCGCAATTGTTCGCCCAGACACCGCGGCGGCGTGCAGGAGCCGTGCGAGGACCACCCCGGATGCTTGCGCCCACTCCCCATTCGTCGCTGATGCTCCCAGGGCGGTGCCGGTGATGATCGCCGACCCGCGTTGCATCGCCACCAGCGGGTTCTCGCACCCGGCGACTGGGGAGATCCGGAGGGGGTGGCGGATCCCCGACAGGCCTTGCGGGTCGAACACGTGGACGGTGCCGCGGCGGGCCCGCATCCCCCACGTGGCGGTCAGGTTGTCGTTGGTGGTGGAGGTCGTGACCAGGGGGCCGGACCAGTCGAGGATCGCGGATATCAGCACCCGGTACCCCTTCCCCGACCGAGGTGGGCCTTCCAGGGCGACCGAGTCCTCGATAGACACATACACGTCGCGGCCGCAGGAGGACCCGACCCGCCACCCCACATCCGATGGCACCGGGCGAGCAAGCCCGGGCCGCAGCTGCGGGGCGCGGCGCAGCACCGCGCGGGCAGAAAGGTGGTCCCGGATCTCGCCGGTCTCGGCGAACCCGGGGCGGGTGCGGAGGTCGGTGACGAACGCCCGGTCCGATTCCCGGTACCGCCGCCACCCCCGCTCCCCGACCATCCCCAACACCGCGACTATTGCAAGGAGTGCGGCGTCGGTGAGGCGGATACCGGTGACCGGGATCACGCATCCGGGAGGGGCGGTGTAGGTGGTGGGGGAGCCTGTGGCGGCGAGGATCAGGCCGGAGAACAGGGACTGCGCCGCAGGCCGCACCCCACAGACCGCAACCGTGACCGCCTCCGCCACCGCGGAGAAGACCACAGCGAGGACGACGGCGCCGGCGAGGATGGCCGCGAGGGCTTTCCCGACCCCTCCCTGACTCATCATTGGTCCCTTCCTGTCAGAGGCCGTGGGCGACAGCGGCGGTGGCTCGGACCCACGCGTCCCGGGTGACGGGACGGAGGGTGTCGAACCGGAGCGGCCCGGACTTCAGTGCCGGGTCGAAGGGGATGCGGGCCACGGCGCGGACGTGCCCGGTGAACCCGTCGACGATCCGGTCGGTGGTGCGGGGGTCGGGTTCTGCTTCCGTGACGATGACAACCGCGTTTTCGGCGAGGATCCGGGACCGGTGGTCGCGGCCGCGGAGCGCGTCGAGCAGGAGAGCTGCGGATTCGGCGGATTCGGGGGACCCGGTGGTGGGGACGACGAGCTGGTAGGCGGAGTCGATCATCCGCAGCCACCGGGGCGCGGATTCGTCGTTGCCGGAGTCGAAGATCACGACCCGGTAGTACCGGGACGCGACCTGCATCAACAGATCAAACTCTCCCTCGGTGATCCGCTGGTCCGCGGCCAGGAGCTCCGGGTTGGAGCGGAGCACGTCGTACCGGTCATCTGACTGGTGGTGCACAAACCGGGCAATATCCGCGACCCCCGCGGTGGGGGCAAGAAGGCCGGGGGCCGCGGGGAGGAGGTGTTTGAGGGTGGTGTCGTACAGGCCTTGCTCGGTGCGCCACCCGAGGGTGCCGCGGGTGTCGTTGTTATCCCACGCCAGCACGTTCCCGCCGCCAAGGCGGGCGAAAACCGCGGCAAGCATCGCGGTGGTCATGGTTTTCCCGACCCCGCCTTTCCCGTTGACCACGGCGACCGTCCGGCACCCCGCCCAATGCCGGGCCGCGTCGCGTTCTGCCTGCCGCTGCGCCACCACCACGAGGGATTCCCGCAGGCCCACGCGCGCCAGGACCCCGTCCCACCACGACACCGGGGTGGGGGTAGCCGGGTCGGGTTCGATGAACGACCGCCGCGCAGGGGTCTCCTGTCCCCCGCTCTGTGACACCGGATTGGTGGCGTCCTGAGGCTCCGGGGGCGAAGCAAGCGAGTTGTCGTCATCGGTCAGCCTGTCACGTTCCACTGCGCCGGAATCCGTGTCGAGGGGGGTGGGTGCTGCGGGGTGGGTGCGGCGGGTGGTGGGGGTGATGGTGCCGTCGGGGTGGATGAGGAGGTGGTGGTCGCCGCGGTCGCCGGTGGTGACCAGTTCCACCGGGGTCTCGGTGCGGGCTGCGTCGGTGGCGGCGCGGCGCACGATCACCTGCCGGATGTCGTCCCCGTCGGGGTTGGGGAGGTGTTCGAGGCGCCCGTCGGGGGTGAGGAAGGTCGCGGACGTGCCGGTGACGGTTGCCCGCGCCCGAAGAACAGTGGTGGTGGTCATGGGGTCTCCGTCCCGGTGGGGGTGAGCCAACCTTCCAGGCCGGCATCGTGGGTTTGGGTGGGCCACGCCAGTTCGATACCTCCCGGATCCACGACGGGTCCGGTGCCGGTGGTGGGGGTGAGGGCGTGGTCGGTGGCGAACAGGTCGTACTCCCAGCTCGTGGATGTCGCGAAGCAGTCCACGGCGTACGCGTGCTGCCCGATGTAGGCAAGGAACACCCCCATTCGTAGGCGCCGTGCTTCCTCGATGTGGGAGGGAGGGATGTTCAGTCGGGCGCCGAGGGCGGTGGCTTCTTGGTGGTTGGTGCGGAAGATGAACTTGTTCTCGATGTCCCCGACGATCGAGTAGGCGAGGTTTCGTTCTTTGGAGCCGTGCTCGCCGACCGCGTCGAGGTCTCCCATTTTGTGGAGGATGATGATGTTGCTGATCCCGTAGTGGCGGGACAGTTTCAGCCACTGCTGGAACATCTGCAACGCCGCCACGTTGGTCATATCCCGCCACCCTTCCTCCCGGATCAGGTACCGGGTCTGCTTCGCCGTTCGGTCCGACACAACCGCTTGGATCCAGGCGGTGGTGCACACCTGGGTGAGCTGCGCGACGAGCTCGCTGCGGGAGAAGAGTTCGCTGGTGTCGACCACCACGATCGGGGCGTGCTGGTCGAACGTGACGGTGGATTCGTCTTCGAACAGCCCCGACAGGTCTCCGTCCACGAACCGCCGCAACACGAACCGCGGCTGCACCGCCCCCTCCGCAAGCCGCCCATCCCGGCCCGGGTTCTCGATCATGTCCCCGAGTTGCTGGTAAACGGCTCGCAGGGTGGGTCGGTCCCCGGTGGTGGTGATGGCGCGGGCGAGGGCATCATGCAGGGCGGCGTGCTCGACCGCGGTGAGCCGGCCCGATCCGAGGGCCATCTCGACCAGGGAGGTGAGGGTGGTGATTCGCCGTTGCGCGACCAGTTTCGCGTCCTGTTCATCCCCTGCCCCGGTGCGTCTGGGTCCCCGGTCGAGGGGGTTCAGGCGTGCGTGGCTACCCCCACCGATGCGGATCACCCGCCCACCCGGGATCGCGTCAGCAACGGTTGCCCATTCCCCTTTCGGGTCGGAGGGCACCACAGCGTGGTGCCCGAACGCGAGGGAACGGACCACAAGGGTCTTGATGGTCGCGGATTTCCCGGCACGGTAGGCGCCGAGCACGAGAAGGTTGGTGGAGAACGTGCCCCGGTCGGTGTGGTCGGTGTACGCCTCCCAGGGGGAGAAGTGCCACAGGGCGTCCGCGTTCAGATCCACACCCAGGATCGGGCCGCGGTGCCCGAGGCCGGTGTCGGCGACGAACGGGTAGATCCCCGCGACCTGCCGCGACGTCGCCTGATGCGCCGGGACGGACGGGCGTGCCAGGTTCCAATACCCACCCCGGACAAGTCCCGGCCCGAATGGTCCCGGCACCGCAGGTTCCGGCAGCGCCCGGTCCCGCCTCCGCGGTGGCGTCGGGCGTGCGTAGTATGCGTCGCGCGCAAGTTGCTGACGTTGTTCCCGCTTCTGGGTGGGGGTGAGGGTGGCGGGTTGGAAGGTGGCGACGCGGCGGACCATCAGCGCATCCCCAACCCGACAGGCAGGGCGTTGACCAGGAGTGCTTCGGCTTGCTGGCAGTACAGGATCTGCGGTTCCATCCCTGCCCGCGCCAACGCGTTCCGCATCCCGGCGATCGCCTGCTCCAACCGGTCCTCATCGGGGGCGGTGACTGTCAGGTAGGCGCCGTACCGGAATTCCCCGTGCCCGGCGACGATCTCCTCTTCTTGCCGTTCGAGGGCTTCCCAGTCCGCGGCGTCCGCCGCGGACCCGTCGACACCGCGTTTGGCGCGGAGGCGTTCGTTGCCGCGCCACACCTTCTTGTCATCCTCGATCCGCCGCATCGCCTTCTTCACTGACACCGGGGTCAGCACGATCGAGAAGATGTGGGTGATCGCCTCCCCGGTCGCCGGCATCCTGGCGAATACGACAGGTTCCACGAACCCGACCGCCGCATCCGACCGCGGCCACTCGTGAATCCACAGGGTCGTGTGCACTCCGGAGTCGGTGTGCACGACACCGTTCCTGCCACGGGGTTCCTCCAGATACATCGGCCCGATCGCGATCGGGTGCACCCCCGCCATCTCGTTGTCGCGGTCTTGGACGTTGGCGGCGAACTCCGGGTCAAGGCCCACTCGGGTGAGCGCCGCAACGTCCCGCACGGTCAGCCACTTCCGAACGTGAATGCGGGCTGCGGCGAGCGCGTCGGCGAGGTTCCGGGCCTCCAATGATGCGAGTGCGGTGATGGCGTCTTTCCCGCCGCCGAGGGCCTTTAGCTGGGGGTTCAAGGCGATGAGGTCGAGGGTGAAGGTGAGGTAGTTGCGGTGTGAGACTGCATACCGCTCGGACCGGTCCATCACCTCCTCATAGTTCGCCCCCACCACGGACCCGTTCTCGAGTCCCCGGGCGCGGCGGGTGGATTGGTAGTGATCGCGGGCAGGCCGGATCGTGGTCGGGATGGTGCGTTCCTGCAGCACTGCCCGCTTGATCCCCGGCCGCTGGGTGAAGGAGGCCAGCACGGGTGACCATTGCTGGGCGAGGTCGTACCGCTCCGGAGTGTCTTTCATGAGGAACCCCTGCACCTCCACCTCGGCCGTCACCGACACCGACCGGTCCTGCGGGTTGTATACGCACGCGACACCGTCGACATCCCACAATTGGATCGAGGCCCGCACCCCGGGCAGGTTCAACGTCCCGGCGAGATGCGTCCGCTCCGGCCGGTACACCTCGCGGGTCGCGCCGGTCGCGTGCCGGATCTGCTTCATCGCCCACAGTCCCGCTTGGCGGGGGGCGGAGTCGCCGTGGATGGTGAGGAACGCGAACACTCCCACCGGCACGTAGATCGCCGCCCCGTAGAGGAGCCCAGGGGGCCCGAACCTGTTCACGCAGATAAGCACCACGAGCCCGGCTATTGCGAGGCATACGAGTTGCCACGGGTCCATGCCCATGACAATTCCTTGGCGGGACCTTCGGGGAAGCCGCACCGGACGGGACAGATCCTGGGTGGTCATGATGAGCTCCTTCCAGCCCTTGCCGCCACCGGTGGGGTCGCTGCGGACGGTGTCGGACGCGGAGGCGTCGGGGGTGTCGAGGTCGGCGGCCTGGGTGATGCGCCGCCCGGGTTCCCGGCAGGCGTGGACGGTCCGCTCACCGCACCCGCCAGAGTTGGGGCACCACTCGGGCCTGCGGGCGGCCGGCCGGGACGGGAGGCGCCGGCAGCTGCTCCGGCGGGGGGAGCTCCGATCCGGTTGGGAACCCGGGCAACCGAGCGTGCGGCACCGGTGGCGGCGCGGCCGGCGCTGGTGCCCACGCTCGATCCGATGGAGTCTGCCGCGACAGCGCCGACGAAGTTGAACAGGCCGAAAACCGCAAATGGCGCGAACGCGACCAGCACCAGCCCGACAAGCAGCGGCCAGGACTGCGGGTCCCAGATCGTCCTGATCCCGGCAAGGCCCGTGATGACGAGGTTCACGAACCCGATCGTCAGCGGCCCCGTCAACAGCAACACCACCACCGCCGACACATACCGCACTACCCACTGGGGACCGACTACTCGGGCGGGATAGAGCATCCACGCGATCGGCCCGACAGCGACCAGGGCGGCAAGAACGATGTTGCGGAACGCGAACACCAGCATCAGCAGCAGCATCCCCAACATCAACAACCCGTGGATCACGAACGCGAAGAAGTAGTTGGCCTGTCCCCCTGCCCACATCACCGACTGCAACGTCGCGAACACCCCATCAGACCCGTCCCTGCCCATCAGGTACCAGGTGAGGTCATCGACCGCATTCAACAGGTGCCCGGTGACCCACAGCGTCGCGGCGGTGGCGGGGAACGCGATGAAGCTACGGATCAATGCGCCGACAAGCTCCGCGCGGTCGCCGGAGATGATTGCCGCAGCGACGGCCCAGATCATGGCGGCGAATAGGATCGCGAGGATCGCCCACTGCCAGAACGACCACTCCGCTGTCGCGGCGGTCCACAGCACGCCGGCGGTGTCGAACCGCATGTTGTCGGCGACTGCGAACATCATTGATGTCGCCGACAACGCCAAGCCCCGCCCCGCGTTCTCAAACGTGACACACACCACATCCCCGACTGAGCACCCGTACTCCACCAGCAGAGGCGTGCCGCCATCCGCCTTGATCGCCGGGATGTGCCCGTCGTCTGTCGTGCATACCGTCGATCGAGCTCCGTCAACGAGGACGTTCGTGAAGCACTGCTGGGCTTTGACATCCGCGGTGCTCTGTGGGGTGCAGGTGATCTGTCCGTCGATGCCGACGCAGTCGACTGGGTACGCGGGTGCCGACCAGGGTTCGCCGGTCACCGGAATCGCTCCGACTGCGGATGCCGGTGCCGCTTGGTGCATCGACGCCGCGGACGCGGCAGTAGTGGGAGCCAGGGCTAGGAGGATACCGCCTACTGCGGCGATGGCGAGGCGGCGAGTCCGGGTCATCAGAAGCCGAAGTCGAAGTTGACAAACCACTGGAAGAGGCCGCTGGCAGCCCCCAGGACGGCCGCGGCGATGAAGATCCAGAGAATGTTCTCCCCGGCCCAGGTGCGGACCCGATCGGAGGCTAGTCCGCGGAACGCGAGTGAGGCGCCGGCGATGATCAGCATGATCAGCACCAGGATCATTGCGCCCGCCAGGATGTAGGACGCGATCACCTGAAACCCTTGGAAGAACGGAGCAGAGAAGTCCGGTTGAATATCGGGGATCTCAACATCGCCGGGGCGGACAGTCGTGGTGGTATGCATGGTTCTCCCTCGGTGTGATTACTTCAGTGGCAGGCCGAGCGCGGCCATGAACGGTTCAGCATCAACAGCGACACCATCGATCTGCACCTCGTAGTGCAGGTGACACCCCCACGACTTCCCTGTCTCGCCCTCGGCGCCCAACGGTGTTCCGGCGGTGACGCTATCGCCAACCGAGACGAGCAGTGACCCCCAGATCATGTGCCCGTACAACGTGAGGATGCCGCCGCCGTGGTCGACTCTGACGGTATTCCCCCAACCGGAGAGCGGGCCGGCGGTCACGACGGTGCCGGGCCCGGCAGCGAAGATCGTCGACCCGCACTCTTGAGACATGTCGTATCCGAGGTGATTCTTCGAGCAGTAGCTGCAACCCTCGACCGGGTGGTACCCGAATCCGCGACCTTTGAAGTAGTCCCCCGCGAGCGGGTACCCCCACTCCCCGTTCGCCGCCGGGATGCCGCGGTCACTGATCGCGGAAGCCGCGGTCTGCCCAGCAACAGCGAACGGGACAGCCAGGAGCGGTGTGAGAAGGAAGCCCGCCACGAGCACGAGCGCGGCGACGACCCCGAACACCGCCTTCCGGCCGGTCTTCGTGGTCGCAAGCACCGCACCCGCGGCGGCCGGCGCCCCCACTACGGTTCCACCGTTCCCGAGAAGAACCGGACCACCTTGCAATCCGCTGGCTGCTGTGCCGTGCCAGGTGTCGGGACGGAGCCGTCTCCGCACAGCACCTGAACACTGACCCGCACCACCTCGTCATAGGACATTTCCCCGCCGGACCCGTCGGACTGGATGAACGTGAGCACCACATCCGCGGTCCCGATCCGCATCCCCCCGGCCGGGTCATCCGGCACCCCCGTCAACGCGAGATCCCCGGGCACGCCCGCGACCACCCGCCCGTCTTGCGCCGCGAGTGAATCCCACTGCTGTTGAGGCAATACGACACCCTGCCGCAACTCAAGCTGTGACGCCGCCATCACTTCCGCTCGGTCTTCCTCGGTGGCATAGCGGGTATCGGGGGTAAACCAGGAGTCGAGGTAGGTGAGCCAGTCCTGCCGGGTGCTCAGCTGGGTGTCGAACGTGGACGCTGCAGCGAGCGCGGCTCGCGCGTAAACCTCAGGGTCTGTCGTGACCGGCTCCGGTACCCAGCCCGACGCCGCGACGGACGCGTCCACGACATCAGCGGGCTGCGTGACAGAGCCTGGCGGCTCAGAATCCGGGGTCACCGCCGAAGTCGGAGGAGGAGCCGGAGCGGGGGGCCCGTCCCGAAACAGTGACCCGAGGACGATGCCGGCAATCGCGGCGAGCGCCACCACGCCGCCGATGACAGCCCAGACCGTCCCACGGCGTGCCCGTCTTCGATCTGACATCATCCCCGACCCTTCCCGCATCCTGAAACGGAGCCGAAGACAGAATCGTGAGGATCCCGCGAACGGTGCCGTTCCGGAATGCTAGGCAGGAAAACCCCTGGCCATGGGGGAGAAAACTCTAATGTTCCGACCGAAGGCGCAACCACACAGCAGCTGGAGACCACCCCAGCTGCTGGGCGACGTATCGCCGACCATAGTCCCGCACCGGCTCGCGTGTCTGTAGGGCGTTTGGGGGACACGCGGCCCGCGATCCAAACCACTCCGCGTCGACTTCCGACTCCAATGCTGGACATGAGGGAAGCGTATAACCATACACTTGAGATGTGAAGCGTTTTCTGAGTCGGTCCACTGGACGGCTGCGTTGCCGTCCGTCAGAATTTCTACATGCCCCGATACGCGCGCCCCGCCAACAGTGAATACGCGGAGGACCCAATCAAAGCGTTAGGAAACATGATGCAAGCCACGATCATCGGGCACCTCCGGAAGCACTCGGGTCAGACCCGCGCGGAGATCGCGGATGCGCTGCAGCTGCCCAAAATGACTATCGCTAACGGCCTCGAGACACTCATCGACGCTGGGCTCATAGTCGCCGATCCGCCGCGAGAGATCGCCCTTCGCGGGCAGCGGGTGAGGTACATCGTCAACGAGTCGCAGGTCAGCGAAATGGTTGTGCGGCTCGAGCAGGTACTGGGCGAGTACTGAAACTGCCGACGCGACGTTCAACGTCCTCATTGGTGTCTTGGTGCCGACGAGCCGGACCAAGTCGCCGCAGCGCAGAGGCTCGGTGACGCGAGGGTCGCGAGCCCGGGTCAGCGGGTCAGGTGCGGGAGCTTGCCCATTAGCGACTCTTCGTCGATCACCGTGCGCCTGCTTTGAGTGAAGACCAGTTCCCCGTCGATAAGGACGGAGTCAACGATCGCTGGGCTGCCGGGGGTCAGCGGGATCGCTCGAATCTGCTCGTGCCTCCACGCCTGGCCATCGCCCTTGAATCGGAACGTCTGCTACGCGCCGACCGCTTCGTCGTTCTTGATCCACGCCTTCCAGCGAACCGAGCCGTTTTTGAGTGCGTGCTCCTCGATCGGCGGCTGGTCCTCGGGCGTGCCAGCGCTTCGATCGCCGCGGCCGGGTAGTGCCAGCGTCGCTCTCGCCACAGCGCGGGGCTTGTCCTCTATCGAGTGGCACGTTCGCGCAAGGAGAGCGTCGCAGTGCCGCGACGGGCGCCGATCGTGCTGCCCCCGCTGACATCAAGTGTTGCGCCGGTTGTGCGACTGGCCCGTTCGGAGAGCAGGAACGACACGGCCTCGGCGACAGCTTCGGGAGTGGCAACGTCTCCGAACACGGAGAGCCCAGACATATGCTCCCGAATCTGCGGGTCGCGGAAGGCAGCGTGGCCATTATCCGTGAAACCTGGAACCACGGTGTTGATGCGGATGCCTCGGTGCGCGAGCGCGGGCGCTGCGTTGACGGTGAGGGACTCGATGGCTGCCTTAGTCATGGCGTACACGATGTCTCCTGGGCTGGCGAAGTGTGCCGCAGCGGATGAGACGTTCACTATGCCGCCGCCGCGAGGCATACGCTCGGCTAGTGCCTGGGTGAGAAGGAACGGCGCGCGGGTGTTGAGCGCGAAATACGCGTCGTACTCCCTGGCGGTCGCAGACGCGAACGCTGGCCCGAGCATTCGCGCCGCATTGTTGACTAGTCCTAGGAGCTGGTGGCGGTTGCGCACTGTTAAGATCTCATCGATTTGGTCGACGAGGGAGTCGACGCCCTCGACGGTGGCTAAGTCAGCTTGAACAAGCCAGCAAGTACCACCCGCCGCTACGACGGTGTCGCGAAGGAGACGTGCCCTCTCCAAGCCCGTGGCGTAGTGAGCGACCACGTCGAACCCATCCTGAACGAGCCGTCTGGCCGTTGCAGCCCCAATGCCGCCGGATGCACCCGTGATGACTGCGACAGCTCTCGAATCATGCGTCATTGCGTACCTGCTGTTGCGGGTCGTGTACGGATGAGATCGAGGACTGCCGCCGCTGTAGCCTCTAGTCGCGGCGGTGCGTCGTCCCAGGCGTCATGGAAGGCGAGCAGATCTACTGTTCCCATGCCGGCCGCGACGAGGACGCGCACAGCCGCAGGCACGTCGATCCCCTCGCGGATCAACCCGCTCGACGCTCCTTCGATGAGTTGTGCGCTGACAAATTTCTCCCAGGTCGCGAACGGATCGAGGCGGCGTTCGGGGAACAGGTGGCGTGACTCGGACGCGATCCTCACCCCCGCTCGCACGAGCATATCGGTGGCAAGGCTCTCTCCCACGAATTGAAAGACGAGCGTAAGCCTCTCCAGAGGATCGACCGTGGCCTTGAACGCACGTTCTTGTGCCGTGCGCATGCTAGCCCGCTCATGGTCGAGGACCGCAGATGCGATTACGTGTACCGTCGGGTACACGCGGGCGATCTGCTCCACAGGCACCCCAGCGTCTTGGACAAGCTCCGCCCATGTCACCCCTGAGAGTGGCGCAACGGCGAGGCGTCGAGATGCGGACTCGAGTGCCAATGCGCGGACATCGGTCATCTCGCGGTTGCCTCTTCGTATGCAAGCGAAGCTCGAGCCTGTACGCCCGTCGTTGCTGACGACTCCACCACGAGATCGTGAAGGCGACGCCCATTCCTGTCGAGCACTCGATCGCGAACCAGCCTCGTGGTTGTCTCAAAGGCGACCGGGGCCTGCGGTGATGGTCCGTCGATCGTGATCTCCATGGTGCGCATCCACAGTGCACCGGTCGTGGAGCGATCGATCCCATCGCGCGCGTAGATCATTGCCTGAGTGAGTTGCCCCATTGTGACGAGGTAGTCGACGATCGTCGGTGATGGCCAGATGTTCGCCTCGATACCTGGGCTGGCGTGCTCGGTAGAGTGTGCGACCGAGAACTCGTGCGCTCCACGAAGCACACCGGACATCACGTCCCGTGCGGCAACGAATGAGCGACACTCGCCGGCCTGGAACATGCCGCTGTATACGGTCAAGTCGTGGCGTCGGGCGTTCGTGTAAACTTGCTCAGTCGGGCGGGCCTGGCCCGCTAGGACAATGCGGGATCGAATGTTGCCGACTGTGCTGGTGAGTATCTCGCTTCCGCTAGCTACGCCAACGCTAAGGCTAACGGGCACGGCATCAAGCTTAAGCCAAGGCTGCCCAGCGGCACGTAGCTCGATCTCCTGCACCCGAAGTGTGGACAAGCGGCGTAGATCTTCGTTTCCCCTGGTCGCTTCGAATACGAACAGGGGTAGAACGATCGCGTCGATCGAACTCAGATGGGGTAGTCGCGGTACCCCTCCGCTGTCCAGCGACCATGTCCGCGGATAGGCGGCATGTGTCTCTGCCCGGATCTCTGAGCGGCCACCGCCTAACTTCGCATGAGATCTGATCCCGTAGCGCACAGCGCGGTAGCCAAGTCCAAAGTATCTGCCCGCGCTAGGGCCCAGAACCTCCTCCAGCGGCTGCATGCCTCCGGGTGCCAAGCTCGACTTCCTTCGTTCACCCCGAGCGGGATGGGTACCTCGTGGGGGGATACCAGGAGTCATAGTGAATACATTACAGACTAGGCCGTATGGTCAAAGCTCTCCTTCTGGTGTGTCTGTGGGGGCCGGTTGATACTATAAGAGGATGCCCAGTAGACGTTCCGGCAGGCCCTATGTGCCCGGAATTACGGAGGCGCTCCTCCAAGCCGCAGAGCGCGTAATGGCGAATGAGGGATACGCTGCGCTCACCATCGACAGCCTCGTCAGTGAGGTCAACACCACCAGACCTACCTTCTACCGCCGGTTTCCTAACATTGCCCACCTCGCGCTCGAGGTCATTCGGATACGATTCGGCACCGGAGCGAGTATCGACTCCGGGTCGCTGCACGACGACATCCTGCAGCTTCAGCGTGAGGAGATCGCGATGTTCGCATCGCCACTCCTTCGCAACAATCTCACCGGCCTCCTTGAAGCCGCCCGCGCCGACGCGGCTGTAAGAGCGTTCTACGAATCGCAGTTCATCGGACCACGTCGTTCCAACGTCGCCCGGGTGATCAGTCGCGCAATAGAACGTGGCGAGGTCGAAGGTCGGCAGGTCGACGTTGACTACGTGTGCGACCTGCTTCTTGGCCCCATTCTCGCACGAGCACTACTCCCTGTGCCGGCCGCCTTAGACGATCGACTCGCGAGGCAAACGACGGCCTCTGCAATCCAAACGCTGAAAGCCGCGAGCGTCATCGCGGAGGGCTGAGCGCCGCAATCGGCAGGGTGGCGACTAACCGTTCGCTTTAGGCATCGCACAGGTAGGCGTGCCACCCGGGAGACGGTGGCGGAAGCGTGCGATAAGGAAGTATCCAATCTTGGCACCCCACGAGAACGGTGGTGTCATCAGAAGACTCCCAAGGAACCGCAAACCGAAAGCAGGCTGCATACGCAGCAGCTCACCGAACGCAGCATGACCACGATACGACTGCCCGTCCACAAAAAGCCACGCGGCACTTGTGACGTCGCGCTCCGTGAGACCGAGAGCTTCCAGATCCAGCCATTGATAGGGCTGTGCCGCCGGGAATCTGCCGAGGCCCTTCTCGAGCCGTTGCACCCACGCTGCACAGAAGGCGCAGTCGCCGTCGTACACGAGCAGAGATCGGTCGAGATCCATGTTGTTATTCACCGAATCGCCGCCGACTCTCTCGAGTAATCGCATTTTTGAACAGCGCACGGAGAGGCGCGTCCTAGCGTTTCCGTAGCCCATCGGCCCATGCGTCTGGGGGACTGTCGCGCTCAACGCCGAGGATCCCAGCGGAAGTAGGTTCGCGCGAAGATGAACACGACTATGGGCCAAACGATTGCGGACACCAGAGCTGGAGCCGTGTGCGCCCAATCGGACGTGCCAAACCAACCATCCATCATCAGTTCAACGGCCGCGCCCCCTGGGAGTAGGCGCTTCAGCGCTGTGAAATCCTCGGTTCCGGTGACCGCGATCCAGCCTGCTACGCCGACACTGACGAAGAACAATGGAAGTGTCGTGACCTGAGCGTGCTCGGCTGATCGGCTGAACACGGAAGTGAGTAGGGCGAGCGCAAGAAACAGGGCCTCTGCGGCTATCACGCCAACTATCACCAGAAGTGTGTCAGCGGCGGGGACGCCTACGACGCCCATCACGACAAGAACCACTGCCACTTGGAAGATATTGACCGCAAGCACCGGGACCAGAAGCCCCGCCAAGATGGCACCGTCCGAGACGGTCGTGCTTCGCAATCGCTTCAGGAATAGCGTCTGACGCCGCGTTGCGAGGGTAGTAGTCGCAGTCACGTACACGCCGAGGCCCGCGAGACCGATAACGGCGAGTCCAACGACCGAACCAGCACCTCCCGGGAACGTGTCACGAGTCACGATTAGTACCGTGGCAAACATAACGGGCACGAGCAGAGCACTGGCCGCTACTAGGCGGTTTCGGAACAGCAAGCGGAGTTCAGCGATGGCGATCTGGCGCATGTTAGGCCTCATCCGCAGGTCTGCTCGCGAGCGGTTCATGCTCATGGGAAGCCACCTGCCGAAAAGCTTCGGCGAGTCCAGCTGGTGTCGCTCGCAGGTCTCTAAGCTCCAAGGCCGAGTCCTCTGCCCAGTTCAGCAGCCGCAGAAGATCACGTTGCAACTCAGTTGTGAGGACTGTTACCGATTGACCGTTGGTCTCAAAAGTCGGAACTGGAAGGTCTGATGGAACGAAGTCACTATCGAACGTGATTCTTGCCGGGAACTCACCCACTAGTTGCCTAACGCTTCCCTCGGCGCGGAGCCGCCCTTGATGCATGATGCCGACACGATCTGCATGCTCTTCCGCCTCTTCCAGGTAGTGAGTAGTTAAGAGGATTGTGACACCAGTGCTACGAAGCTCGTCTACGATGACCCACAACTTATCTCGCGCTTCCGGGTCAAGTGCGTTTGTGGGCTCGTCCAGGATGAGGAGTTCCGGCTCTCCGAAAACTGCTGCCGCGAAGTCGAGGCGTCGGCGTTCCCCGCCGGAGAGCTGCCCGACCGGAACGCGCATTTGTTCTGTCAGGCTTACCCGGTCCAGAACTGACTGAACATTGTCCGTACGCCCGGACAGGTTTCCCAGCAGTTTGAGCGTTTCCGACGCGGTAAGGTCGGCCGCGAACCCCGAATCCTGGAGCATCATTCCCACCCGTGGGCGGACTTTCACGCGGTCTGCGGGCGCTCCGCCCAGAACGCTCACAATGCCGGACTGTGCTTCGCGGTGGCCCTCAATAGTCTCGACTAACGTGGTCTTACCGGCACCGTTTGTTCCGAGAAGTGCGTATAGTTCCCCTTTTGCAACCTTCAGGGAAAGGTTATCCACGGCCACGAAATCTCCGTAGTTGCAAGTCACGCTCTCGACGGTTATGACCGCGTCAATCTCCTGCATCGCATCTCCTTCCTGCGGATCTCACACTTCGCGAGGCTGACCGGTGTGAGTGGGATTCGGGTCGGATTTCTTCGCTCAGTCGCTGCCCCGCAGATACTCACTGATGTGTGACACGGCGGCTGCATCGACGTTGGCTCCCGTCCAGTTGCTTGTGCGGGCTGCTAGATCGAAGCCCGCCGTCTGAGCTAGGAGATCCAGTTCCTGGGGGAGAGCGAACCTAGACACTTCTACGAAGGTTGCAACGTTTCCGCGCCCGACGATCGACCGGAGGGCGAGGAGTTGTTGCTTGATCGGGTCGACATCGATCTTGTCGAACAGCACGAGGTCACCCGCGCCGAGCGGCGTTATGTTCAGCACCGGAGACTCTGCGCGGAGGTAGTGATGCGCAGCATACGTTTCCAGGAGGAGCCGACCACCCGGCTTGAGGAAGCTGCGTGCCGCTTCAAGGGTGCGCACCCGTTGCTCGTTACCGAGAATCATGAAGAATGTGTTATTCAGAATCATGCACACGTCGTAGCTGCCATCTCCAGTTGCGCACGTGAAATCACTCACCTCGGTGGCTACGGTGTGCTCCGGGTCTTTATCGCGAAGTGCCTCGATCATGCGTTCGGAGATGTCGATGCCCAGCACGTGGTGCCCCGCGAGCGCTAGGGGGATAGCCGTTCGACCCGTTCCGACTCCAAAGTCAACGATCCTCGACCCGTCTGGATAGCGGGACTGCACATACTCGACAACATGCGGGACATCCGTGGGGGGGTAGAGAAGGTCATAGAACTCACTAACCACATCGCCATACAGCGGCGGCTTAATCATGCGCGGACCCCCTTGTTCCGGGGCACGCTGTGGAACGCCGACGCGAAGATCGGCACCGCATCGAGTGTATTTCGGTCAACTCCGCTGCTCTGAACAATCATGAACTGCACTTTCCTTGAGCTATCGGGAAGGGGTGCTGTCGCCAGCACGACGCTCAGCAACACGATGTAGGGGGGCGATGCGGCGATTCGCTCAGCAGCGATGTCACTCGAGATAAGCCTTTGCATTTGGGAAACAGCATCAAACACAGTCTTCTCGAGACGGCGATTGCTGTGAATGAAAAGGTGGCTCAGCCGACGACGCTCGTAGATGTCGAGATGCCGCCAATCGCTCAGGTCCCCCTGAGCCGCCGAGAATCGGAACACAACCTCGAAATCGGTGGTCCCTGGAAACGGCCCAAAGAACGTCCAAAGCGGAAGAAAAAGCATGAACGGGTCTATACGACTCGTAAAGTCTCGGCCCCTCCTAAACTGATGGGCAACCGTAAGTGTGAACCACATGAGAAACACCCATCTCAATGCTCTACCCTCGCCTTCCGAGTCTTTGCTGAGTGGGTCGCTGCCACCCAATCGATCGCGTCATTCACGAGCATGGAGTGCCGTTCGTTGAATACGATCGACTCATGGGTCGCGTCATATCCGCGAAGTTCGCGTGCGTTTGCGGAGCGCTTCAGGAGACCCGCGATGTATCGAGCCTGCAAGGAGGACTCGACGCGGGCGACCCCAGAAGAGACGACCGCCGTCACCGTGTCGTTGTGCAAGGGAGCGAGCCCAACTTCTACCCAATAACGCGCAGCGGCTCTCGATTCGCGATAGGCGTCGACCCAGAACCTCGGCCGTCGCATTAGAGCTTCTACGCGTACTGTCACCTCTGGCGGAAGCTGACGCACTCCTGCCAGCTCCTGATCAGAAGGACGCCTCCCAAACGTAGCCTGGAGGGCACGCACTAAAATCGCCTGATTTAGTCGGAGGTGTTCGTAGCTGGTGTCTACCCCCGGTAAGAACTGGTCGGGAGGGGAAGGGTCTACGAGCACTACGCCCGCGACGATCGAACCAAAGTAGCGCGCGTGTGCTTGCACAAGTAGACCGCCAACAGAATGACCTACGAGGATAAGAGGTGCTGCAAGTGCGTCGATGTCCACTGCCGCTCGGAGTCTCTCCCGGACGGCAGAGTAGGTTTGCTCTCGTAGCATCGCATCGACCACCGAGGGTGTCGACCGGTCGATAAGGATCTGGTCGTAGCGGTCTTTCTCGAGGCGCGGGGCTATCCATGACCATGAGAACGGCCCCGACAGAAGACCGCTCTCGAAGAGCACAGTAAATCGTTCGGTGTTCACAATCGCCCCCTCGACCACGCTGGGGCGTGCCTCTTGGCCCGAGTAGGGTTGCGTATGGTCCTCTGAAACTCCTCCGCAGTCTGATCTAGGACCGGGTGAAGTGACGCGAATGCCCACATGAACCTGTTCAGCCCCATGAATACGGCTATCGATAGATGCATCAGAATCATCGAAGCCTGCCAGGCTAGGCGGAAGGGTCGGGGAAGCAAAAGCATCAGAGGCGCCGTCGTTTCGCCAATGATTACCGACCATGCGACCGCCTTTCGCACCGCTGGATAGCGGCGCATCAGGGTGTTCAAGGCCTCGCTTCCGTAGGAGGTTGTGCGCGTGATGCCGACCATAGCGTCCCCGGACCGCCACACCGGAGACGCAAGTTTTACCAAACCCGACGATAGGTACGACAGGACCGCCTGCGCAGCCAGAAAATACTGGGCTGACTGCTCTGCCTTTCCGCCGTTCCTAGAGAACGCTGCGACAAGTTGTGCCGCTTGCTCCACGACGAGCGCCTGATCTGCGCCATCTTGTCCTAAGCCCGAGCCTTGGACGGTCTGGTACACCTGAGTACTTGCCTGTAGAATCCGGGCGCTGCGTGTGAGGGGCGTCCGCGGGCGTCCCGCGAGCAAGAGCAGTGCTGTTCCCAGGCGTATAGAAGCAACCGCCTTACCTGCTTTGGGAGAGAACAGGCGCTCGACCGCACGCGCTCGAAGAAACTTCGGAAGCTGGACGCGGGCCACGCGCCATGGCAGATACTTCTCTCGACTCGCGCGAGGTGAGCCGATCAGCTCCTCAATCGCGCTCACGGCGAACGCAATCTGAGCGAAGGCGTCGGCTTGCCGCCAGGCGAGATCCGATGGGGCTTTCTGCTGAGCGCGTGAAGCTCGCGAAACCTTCCCCGCTCCGGGCTTACGCATGGACCAGGCTCTCCGCTGACGCGCCCGAGAGAGCCATGCTGATAAGCGCCTGTTCAATGGCTTCTTCCAAAGAGGCGTCTTTAGCTGGCGTGGTAAACGCGTATGCGGCGAATAGCGCCACTCCATCACGAGACTGCGCCGTTATTGCGCCCGCCCGGTGTCCCGGGACGCGCCCCTTCTTGCCTCGGACTGCCGAATCACCGAAACCGTGCAGCTTAGGAAGATAAGCGAACGGATCGAAGGGCGCCGCCGCTGGACGCGTGACTTCCATATCCAGAAGTGCATCGACAAGACTGCGAGTGCTTGCCCGGTATAAGCCGGCGTTGGGATCAGCATCCGTCAGAGCGAGCTGATCGACGATAAGGGGCGGCAACCGCAATGTCTCACTAAATGGCGCTCCGGCGCGGACCTCCTGTAGCGGCGCCTCCAGCAGCGTCGATAGCGCATCGGATGCGGCGTTCGAGCTATAGCGCATCATGTAGAGAGCTAGCCTCGTCACCGGCACCCAGGCGTCGAGGGACTCGAGGGCGAGACCGTCGGCGAGCAGGCTCCGCTCGTGAGCACCGGCATCGGTCCCCGCGCGGTAGAAGCGGTTCAACTCACGCACATGCACTCCGCCTTCCAGCACCCGCTGGTCAATGGCGACGATGCGGGTGAGCGCACGAAGCACCAACACCTTCTGAGCGGAGGCCAGCACCATCGGAGTGCTGGCCCCCGCGTTCCAGGATCGTTCACCGCGCACACCGGAGACACTGAACCGCATGGTGTCCTCTTCCAACCACCTACTGGCCAATGCGCCAAGCGGGCTTCTGTACAAGATGTATCTCCCATGTGTGTCCTGTGGTGTTCAGGACTCGTAAAGCCGGACGAGATCCTCCAGTGACGGCGTTTCGCCCGTCGGCATGCGGTCAGGCGAGACATCGCGATCAGCGCCGCCGCCTATGAACGCCGAAGTAAACTGAGTGCTGGTCACGACAAGGACGGTAAAGACCACCGTCGCTGCGGCCGGCGTACCCATCACCAAACCGGTTCCGTTCTCGAACCGCTGGAAGCCGTCGCCCGGAAGCGACATCGCGTTCGCCGCATCCTCGACCCGTCTGGCGATCGTGCTCGGTGTACTTATCGTTGCAGTCATTTTTTCACCTCCCCCCGTCTATCGATGCGCCAAACATTACACGGCCATGCGTATCGTTGTAACCCTTCCAGATAAAGGGAGGACCGAATCGAGGACTTGTCCCGCCAATAGTGGAGCTCAGCGCTCGCTTGAACCCGCAGCGTCCTCATCCGGCTCGGTTCGCTCAGGCGACGGCGGATGACGTCGTTGCGTGTAGACACTCGCCAGGGCCGGTGTCGTACTCTCGGATCTGCAGGATTGGGTCTCGGCGGTACTGCTTCTGATGGACTGCTACTCGAGGATGACGCCGCGCGCCGGGTCAGTAGCGGCGAGTTGGAGTCCCTGCCGCGGCCTACTCATTTCGGAGGACTCTGGCGCGCCATGCCTTGCCGAGTTCCCTCACGGCTCGGTCGCTGGGGTTTCCGAGGGGGTCATCGGTGATCATGTACGTCCAAGTTGCGGAGGGACGTCGGAGCCCAAGGGCTTCGAGGTTCTGTCCGATGTCATCGGGGCGCAAGCCGCCGATGAAGGCAGCTGCGTCTCCATAGACGCGATCGAAGAATCCCTCAAACTCGCGCAAGGCAATGCGGTGGAACTCGTCGGCGGGCCGCTGGCCGGCGAGTGAGCGGAGGTGGATGCCGTCTCGGACCTCCTGGAGCAGTGCGAGGTGCTCCGTCCAATGGCGGTCGAGGTAATACGCCGCGGTGGTCCGGACCATGTCCGTCACCGCAGCGCCTCGCGCGCACTCGAGCGCGGCCAGACTGTCAGGGATGAGGCCTCGAATGGTAACCACCGCGACGCCGCCGGTCACGGCCTCCCTGCGGTGTGCAAGAACGGAGGCGCGTTGGGCGGCGATGGCGCGACTAAAACTCCACGTGTTCCGGTGCCGGTCCAGACGGATGCCCTCGGCGATCCGCTGGGCAGCGGCCACGATGTTCTGTCTCTGTTTCGGCGTGAGGGACTCGCCGGCACGCTCGATCTTGAGCACGACATGCTCGGGCACGTTCGCCATCACGAACTCGTCGTCGAGACTCACGAATGTCAGGCTCGTGCCGGGGTCGCCTTGCCGTCCGGCCCGGCCGCGGAGCTGGGCATCGAGGCGGCGCGATGGGTAGCGGCCTGTGGCGATTACCGCCAGGCCGCCCGCGGCCGTGACGCGTTCGCGTTCGCGTTCATCGGGTCCGCCGAGGCGGATGTCGGTGCCACGGCCCGACATCTGCGTGGAAATAGTCACCGCGCCGTATTCACCAGCGCGTGCGATGATCGCGGCCTCCTCAGCATCGTTCTTGGCGTTCAGCACCCGCGCTTCAATGCCCGCCTCTGCCAGTAGAACCGCGAGAGACTCGGACTCCGCGATGTTCTGCGTGCCGACGAGAACCGGCTGCCCTGCATCGTGCCGCTTGCGTACCTCGTCCGTGACGGCCGCCAACTTGTCAGCGGTCGTGAGTACGACGTCATCTGGTTCATCGACGCGGATGCTCGGACGGTGCCGTGAGATGCGGCCGGAGGGTAGCTTGTAGAACTCGATCAAGTCCTCTGCGACGGCGGTGATCGTACCGCTCATGCCGGACAGAGTTCGGTAGGCCAGTAGGAGATCTTGGATCGTGATCTGATCCAAGATCTCGCCCGGCGCGCTGACCATCAGACTCTCTTTGGCTTCAATCGCCGCGTGCAGGCCGTCCGGCCAACGCTGCAAGTGCGCGACGCGGCCGCGGGCGATGTTGATGAGCTTGATCCCGCCGTCCGTCACGAGGTAGTCCACGTCCCGACGTACCAGTACGCGGGCATGCAAGGCCAAGTTGATTCGGGTGAGCGTGGCGATGTGCTCGCCTTCGTACAGGTTTACGCCGCCGAGTTGCTCTTCCAGCCTGTCGAGGCCAGCGTCGGTGAGCGTGACTGTTGCGCGGTCTGCATCGATCGTGAAGTCGTCGTCCTCGTCCAGCGTCTCGACAAGCCGTGTCGCTTCAGCGAGATCGTCGGCGTGATCCTCAGAGGTGCCAGCGAGCACGAGCGGGACCATCGCCTCATCGATCATCACCGCGTCGGCCTCGTCGACGATCGCCACGTCGAGGACCGGTGCCACCCGCTCGTCGTCAGTGACGGCAAAGCGATCGCGCAACACGTCGAAGCCGATCTCGCTGACCGGCGCGTACACGACATCGCGAGTGTATGCTCGGCGTCGTTCCTCTGGCGATGTGTGCTGTCCAACCCAGCCGACGCTCACGCCGAGCAGATCGAAGAACGGCCTCATCCAGCCTGCATCGCGCTCGGCCAGGTAGTCGTTCACGGACACGACATGGACCTTCCGACCGCCTAGCGCGTGTCCGGCTGCGGCGAGCGCGCCCACGAGCGTCTTCCCTTCACCTGTGTCCATCTCTACGGCGTGTCCGGCCAGCAGCGCACAGCACCCTGCGAGCTGTTCATCGAACGCCGTCAGCCCGACCGTGCGTGCGGCGGCCTCCTGCGCGATAGCCAAGAACCGGGCGGTCGCATCCACGTCAAGCGCGCCGCCCGTAGCGAAGGACAGTGAATCCGCCTCCGTTCGGAGTGCGTGATCGCTGAGTCCGCGCAGTTCGTCGACATGCGCTCTCGCGGTATCCACGATCGAGTCGAAACGACGGAACGATACCGACCCGGGCAGCCCGAGCGTCCGCGACAGCCACTTGGGGGCAGCGCGATTCATCCGGGCGTGCCCGCAGCTACAACGATCGCCAACAACGGCACAATCCGCGACGCCGGTACCTCGTACACACCTCGCCTGTTCGACACCAGCCACCCGGCCGTCATCAGCTCTCTCAGGTGGTGATAAACCTGGCCGCTTGTGCCGTGCCCCAGTGTTTCCACTAGCGCCGATACTGTGGTCGTCCCGTTCAGCACCGCACGAAGCATCTGTAGTCGCACCGCATGGCCGAGTGCGCTCAGCGCTACCGCTTGCTCGGACCACTCGCGCGTGAACACCTCCGCGGTTGAAAGACCGTGTTGCCTTTGCACCGTGCCGCCCGTCGGTAGATCGACCGTGCCGCTGTACAGCACTGCGCCACCCTCGGGTGTGTGGACTTGGAGACTAGCCAGGGTCCGTAACGCGCTATCCGCTCTCGGCACTCCGGTGGCGGCAATTGCTGCGGCCTCGCCCTGCAACGCGGCGATCGCCCGTTCGAGCGCACTCAGTCGGGTCTCGAAACCCTCCTGCGCGGCCATATCTATGAGTGTACGTTAGAACGTACTCCGAGGTATCGACTCCCTGCCGTCGCCTTCCCATCATCATTCGCTCGCCGTGCCGTCCGTTGCCTCCTCACTTTGGGGCTCTGATCGCTCAGTCGTGCCGGACTCTTGATCGCCCTTCAAGAGTCCACGCGAATGATGTCTCTGGACCGTGCTGACGAGTCTGCATCGAGACATTGGCAACACTGCATTTGTGGGACATCGGTCAAGGTCCGAGCGGTAGCGAAGGGTCTCGTGGGTCGCAGTCGCCACGGGTGCCCACAGCGACATCAGGTTCGCCGCTGGCCTCGGGCTGATTCCGGCAGGGCAACTGTGGGTCTCATTGCTCTTCGCTCATGCGTTGGGACATCGATGCGATGAATGACGCACGGCGCTCCTCGGCAATCGAATACAGAAGGTTGTGTGCGTCGTTGTCATTCCAGAACTGCCCGGGGTTTACGCCGAGCCAGGTGTGCACTGCCAGCGACCAGTGCTGTATTGAATCCAGAACCACATGCCCGATTCCGCGTGCGAACGACTCGGGTGTCGCGAATGCTGTACTGATCTCGGCGTTGTCACCGTGGGCTGCCGCCGACATCTGCGAGTAGAGCCCGCCCACCATCGGAATCTCTTCGCGCAACCGCTGCGAATACTGAAACCTCGTCTTCGCGTGAGCCCGCCCTATTGTCACCTGGGAGACATCTTCCATTTCGACGTTGCCTTTGAAGCGCCGCTTCACGAAGCCCTTGGGATCGGATTCCTTCAAGCGGGTGACCAGCAGTTCTCGAGTGTCCTTCGCGCGCACTGCTTGTTCGCTGTTGCCCTCAACGATCACTTTCTCGAGGCTCGCGAACAGCGAAGCGTAGCTACGCACCGTCCGCTCGTCGGCGGAGAGCTCCGGCCGAAGAGCCCAGACGACAGACGCTGCGATCTCGGCGATGGATCTGGTGATCGCCATGGCTGGAAGAGGGAAGAACGTGTCGCTCTTCATCAGGACTTCAAGTCCCTTGAGGTGTGAGAGGAGGGCATTGGACGTGCTTTCTAGCTGGCTTACGCTGTAGAGGAGCGCTTCGCCGCGGGCAGCGTCCCTCTTGGCGAGAGCGCGATCGATCCCGCATGGCGTGCTGTCGACGGCGCTGTTGAGGCGAGCGCTGAGCCTTTCAATCGACTGTTGGACGTGCGTGCGGGACTGCGATACGAGCCTGCGGGCAGCACCCGCGGCCAGCTGGAACTCGTAGTCGCTGTCATCAGTGGTTGCTTCCCCGTCTTCGGGGGAGTGCTTTTCTGTCACGAGCCCATGATGCTCCGCCTCCTCATCCGGAGCGAGGAACGGACCTTGAGCCTGACCCGGTTTCCCCGAGGCCCGCACTGCGGGCCTGCGAGGTGAAGGCCCGCGAGGTCAATTGCGTGCCGTGATCCCGTGGCATCCCACGACGCGTCGGCTGAACACGTCGAACACGACGCAGCAGTAGAACTTTCCTTGTCGTGTCGGATGCTCCGTTGTGTCTGTCACTCAGAGCCGGTTCAGCCCGTCCACATGGAAGCGGCGGTGCCCGAGCTGACTCTGGCGCCCAGGGCAAAGCCGGCGGGAAGCTCGGGGCGGTCGGTAACCTCGCTACATGGGTGATCCGTTCGCCATTGTACTGTCCGTCTCCGCGTTGCTCGTGTCCGTGCTGGCGGTCGTGGTACCCGCGCTGACCGGCAGGCAGCAGCGACTCCGCGATGACAGAGCGAAGCGCAGCGAGATGTATCTCGAGTTGATGGAGCTGGCGGAATCGTACGGCCTGTGGGTCGTGGACCGTACCTACGACCTGACGGAGACCTCACACGACGACTTCCGTACCGAGATGCCACATCGCGGGACGTCGAAACCAGAAAGAACCACACGGGTCCGCGCCCGGGCCATCGTGAGCGCATACGCGTCCGCGCCGGTCTCGACCGCGTTCGAACGGTGGCAGGCGACGCTTGAACACTTCGAGGTGCAGCTCGATGTCATCGCGTTCGACGCGGAGGAGGGCGGCCCCCATAACGTCGACACCACCCCGTTGGCGCCTGCGCGGGATGCAGAGATCTCGGCGCGCGGTGCGCTGGCGGATGCTGTGAACAGGCAACTCCTTCAGGAACGCCGGTGGCGCCGCCCGGACGTCGAATCGCGCTGAGCTCGCCGTCCCGCAAGCGGCACCGAGAGCCACTCTGGTCAAAGTTGGCACTCGGTCGCGGCAGTCCGTGACCAAATCTGCGGCCCGAGCTCGCGGGAAGGTCCTACGAGACTCGGCCAGCCGTCAGATTGCTGCCCGAGAGCGCCGCGGACCTGGCTTGTGGCGCACGAGTGAGACGGTATCCGTATTCAGATCCTCGTCGAGTAGAGCGTCGCGGACGGCAGCGGTCCTAAGGGCTCGGATCTCGCGCACCAAGTCGGGTCCAGTCGGGTCGGACGCGAGGATCAGCGCCGAGAGCACTTCGCGCCGACTGGTGTTCTCGCCCTCAGATGTAGCCCGAGCGAGCATGGCGTCGAGGCGCTGATCAATCGCTGCGGCGAGGCGAAAGCTCACTTGCCGGTCTGGACTTGTGCGCAGCAAATCCCCGGGCGCTACGGCGTGTCGGTCATGGATCATCTAAAGCCTCATGGTAAAGGATGTCTAACAGACATATGTTATAGCCAAACTCATCGTTGATGGCGTCGTATGCCCGCGATAGGGTGACGCGGACAGGGAGAAGAATGACGGTACTTCGGGTCCACGACCACGCCCCAGAAACTGACCTCGACTTTCACGAGGTGAGCCAACTGTCGAGCATCGGCGTCCTCGCGGATGACGTTGTGGGTGACCTCATCCGCGTGCGTGCCGGCTTGATGTCCGGACCTGACAGCGATGCGATTCGCAGCGCGGTCGCCGTGTTCCGGACCGCGTCCGAAGCGGGCCCTGTGAGTGGCGAATTGTGGGACGCCAACCGTGTCTCTGACACGCTCCGCTTCCTCAATGAGGCGCAATCCGAGAGACCGACTGCCAAGGCATCCGAAGACATTCGTGACTGGATGGCGCAAGTTGCGAATGACCTCGAAGCCGTCACAAAGAACCAAGCGGATGGCGCGACGATTGGGCGGCTTGAGCAGGAGTTCTCAATGCTCTCTCACGGGACTTTGGCCGCATCGAACGATGCGATACGTCAGCGTGGGTATGCGACCACGTGGCTGACAGCGTAGAGCTAATCCGCGCGTCCACGAGGCTTCACATCCGTGAGGTCGAAACGGGCGCGAACAGCCTAGGTGATGGCAGAGGATCTCATCTGCGCACACTGCTCTTGCATGGCGTCAAGCAGTTCGACAGGACGTTCGTTCAAATCGACCGAGAACTTGACGCGGTCACAAGTGGTGAGATGGACGACGGCGTCAGGGCCAAGCTCCGCGCGACCGTCGCGCAGAAGTTTGAACGTCTCGGTGTCCAGCTCCACTTGGCTTACACGCTGCTGAACACCTTCAGTGCCTCGATTGGCAGAGCCGACGTTCCGATCGGGCTTCAACATCTGCTCGGCACCGTCCTGAGTGAGTTGGTGTCCGAGCCTAGCGACCCAATCGTGCACCCGAACCCGATACGGATGTACTCGACCAAGGACCTGGTCGATCGGCTCGATGAACTCTTGCTTCCATATCGCGGGAGCAAATTAAGCGATGGCTACGCGGGGCCCCATCCGATCGTCTTCAACCTGCCGGCGCTCGACCCCAGCAACGCGTTGCTGTCACCCATCATCGCGCATGAAGTTGGACACACAGCAGTGGAGAGGAAGCTGCGAGCCGATCTGCGGGCGCGGGTTGACGCCGATGTTCAGGCCATCCTGAGTAAACATCTTGCGTCCGCAGGGAGCGCCGTAAGCGGACCTCTCGCTGACACGTGGGCGAACCTGTTCCGCCAATGGTGCAGTGAACTCATCTGTGATGCGGTAGCGCTCGTCTCTGCGGGGCCGGCGTTCATGCTCGCCTTCGCCAGTTTTGCGCAGCCCACTGCCTCGCCGACGGTCGGAACTCACCCTCCCGTTCGCGACCGGATCGCGCTTCATCTCAGGATCCTTGATGAACTGGGGTGGTCCGAAGTCATGGACGAACACCTTCCGAAGGTCAGGGACTGGCTCGTCGAAATGAGCACCGATGTCATCTCCACAGGGACCCCGCTGGAGGCGTTCCTTCGAGAGGCCATGGATCGCGCTGCGGACGATATCTCAGCCATCGCACGGGAGCATGGCGCGCATCCGCTAGACCCCGCCACAACGGCAACTATTCTCCCGTCTTTGGTTGGCTTCGTGAGGGATGGCGTACCAAACGTAGAGTTCGATGGCATCACAGCATCGCCATGGCAGATCATCCTCGCGGGCTGGATCGCGGCGGTCGATTCTGGAGCAAACCCAGGAGTGCAACTGATCGAGGTTGTCGCAGACCGCGGGCTAAGTGATCTGCTGATCAAGAGCGTCGAACTGAGCAGTATCGTGACAAATTGGAGGACAATTGAGCGCGCTCGTACGTGAGGAGATTCGCGCAAGGATCGGGAGCTCGTCGGCCGCCGACAGGCTAGTTGTCACGCCGCTTCTTGATCCCGAGCGACAGCTCGGGCCTGGAAGTATCGACCTTCGCCTGGGAACGGAGTTCCTAGAGGTTCCGAGGCAGAACCAGTCGCATATGGACCCATTCCGAGCGAGTGCGGCAGATGCAGTTCTTCATGCAGAGGACCGGCGGTTCTTTGTGCCACTCGGAGACCCTTTCGTCCTGCATCCTGGACAGTTTGTGCTCGGCGCGACACTCGAGTTTCTCGTTATGCCGAACGACTTGATCGGGCAGGTACTAAGTCGTTCGTCATGGGGGCGCCTTGGGCTATTGGTAGCGACCGCCGTTGCTGTGCAGCCAGGCTTTCGGGGGGTGCTGACGTTGGAGCTCGTGAACGCGGGCGCCGTCCCGATCACTCTGCGTCCCGGACTTCGGGTTGCCCAACTTCAGCTGTGGAGAAGCGATGAGCCTGTGTCGGACGGATATGTTAGCGGCGGCAAGTACGACGCGCCGCTCGGGCCACAGAGCAATCGCCTCGCGTGGGAGGACGGCGAGCGCGCAATTCTGTCGAAAATCAGCGACTCAATGCTTGCGAGAGCGGGGAACGCGAGTGATGACATGGATGGGCAGGCGAGCGAACAGATGGATCAGCCCGAGTAGAAGACGGTCGAGTAGCGCGTCGAGCGGCGAACCGACCAGTTACCGCGGAGCTGGGAACGGACCCGTCAGCCGGCGCGGGTACAGGCGTGGGTAAACCTGGAGACATCGTGAACACCGCGAGGTCGGCCTCCGAAACCTGGCGACCTGCGGAATGACGGTGAGAAGGGTCCGAAGTCGGTCCCTGCAACTGGACCCGGCAATAGTTCAAATCCCACCGTCACCGCCATGCGCAAGGCCTCGATATCCGCAGAATCACGCGGGAATCGGGGCCTTCGCCATTCGCCAATCGGCACGGTGACGG
>MDTG01127384.1_pt1 | contig 33420 bp, 33 predicted proteins | sample 811421 | NCBI WGS metagenome assembly MDTG01 (sample SAMN05326645, study PRJNA326480) | marine metagenome | isolation source: seawater | place: Pacific Ocean: South East | collected 2011
AATAACTACTACTAATCCAGAAGAATTAGTAGTTGAAAAACTTATTAGAAAAGTACATAAGCTTAATAGTAATCATTGGCACAATATTGTTCCTGACATTATTGGTGTTTCTGAAGAAACAACAACTGGAGTTGCTCGATTAGTACAAATGGAGCAGGATAAGAAACTTCTCTTCTCAGCTTTTAATGTTAATGATTCAGCAACTAAATCGAAATTTGATAATCTTTATGGATGTCGTGAATCTTTAGCAGACGGTATTAAACGCTCTACTGAAGTTATGCTAGCTGGTAAGACAGTTATAGTATGTGGCTATGGAGATGTTGGTAAAGGATGTGCTCAATCTATGAAATCTTATGGTTGTAAAGTGATTGTTACAGAAATTGATCCTATATGTGCATTGCAAGCGGCAATGGAAGGCTTTGAAGTTAGAACCCTTGAAAGTGTTTTACATAAAGGACATTTATTTGTAACAACAACAGGTAATAAAGATATTATCACACTTGAACACATGAGGAAAATGAGAGATCAGGCAATTGTTTGTAATATTGGTCACTTTGACAATGAAATTCAAGTAGATGCTCTTAATGAATCAGACGCAACTAGAGAGCAGATTAAACCTCAATACGATAGGTATACTTTTCCTGACGGTAAAGAAATATTTCTTCTTGCGGAGGGTAGATTGGTCAATTTAGGATGTGCTACAGGACATGCAAGTTTTGTTATGTCAACATCATTTGCAAATCAAGTATTAGCACAGTTATTTTTGGCTAAAGAGAAACCTGAAGTTGGACTATATAATCTTCCTAAAGAATTAGATGAAGAAGTTGCAAGACTACATTTAGAACATTTGGATGCTGATCTAACTATACTTACAAAAGATCAGGCAGATTATATTGGTGTCGATCCTAAAGGTCCTTTCAAAAAGGATGAATATAGATACTAGATTTAAAAAATGATTAACAGATTAAATTAAAAAAAGGGACTCTATAAAGAGCCCTTTTTTTTATCAATTATGAAGCTTATATAGAAAATCCTGACTTCTTTGCATCATCATAGAACATCTTTACTGTTTCTAAAGAAAATTCATCAAGATCTTTTCCAAAATCTTTATGGTATGCTTTAATTAACGAAAAAGGAAGAGTGATAATATCAGTTTTAGTTCTTGCGGCTTCAACAATATTAAAAATTTCTCTTGAACTGGCCCATAAAGTTTCTACTAATGGATGATTTCTTGTTAAATCAGCTGCAAACTTCATTGTTGGCTCTGGATCAATTCCAACATTAGCTATTCTTCCAGCAAAAATTGATATAATTGAATTAACATCTGGGTTTAAAGCGCTATAAACTTTTTCAATATGTTCTTTAGTGAACAAAGCTGTCGCATTTATTTTAACACCTTCATAACTAAGTTTATTTATTAAATCATAAGTATAAATTGACTGAGTATTTGTAACAGGTATTTTAACCCAAACATTTTTACCTAAATCTGTTAAAATTAATGCCTGCCTGTACATATCATCTAAGTCATCAGAAAATACTTCAAACGATATAGATTTATCTTTTACTTCTGATAATACTTTTTTTGCAAAACCTAGATAATCTGTAATTCCTAACCTTGCCATAAGAGTAGGATTTGTAGTAAAACCATCAATAAAATTGTCATTTGACATTTTAATTATTTCATTAACATCTGCCCCATCTGCATAAATTTTTATACCTAAATCATTCATTTTACGGACTCCCATTTCATTTCATTTGCTAATAGAATTGGATGTGCGACTAGTAAGTGCCACACCACTGCCTGAAAAGCCTCAGTATGTGGAGTAATGTTATCTTCATTAACTGTCGGAACAATGATACAAGCATCTGCAACTTTAGCAGTATAACCGCCATCGCGACCAACTACTCCACAAATTTTTGCTCCACATTCTACTCCTAGTTGTAAAGACTTTAGAATATTCACGCTAATATTTTTTTCCAAATTTCCACCTCCAACAGAAAAAACAAATAATAAATCATCTTTACAAAGTTTTGAACCTTTGAGCCAATTGACATACGAAGTATCCCAACCATCATCATTAACTCTTGCAGTAAGTTCAGACACATTATCAGTAGGAGCATAACTTTCAATAGAGCAAATTTTACGAAAATCGTTTACTGCATGACCTGCATGGCCGGCTCCACCCCCTACTCCTAAAAAAAATATTCTACCATTATTATCTCTTATAGAATTAATTAAAGATGCCATATTTTCTATTTCTTGAGCATCTATTTTATTACAAATCTCTATACATTCATTTAAATAATTTTTTGAAAAACTCATTTATTCTCCTACATTTTGTAATTCAATTTACAATTATTTTAAATGTTATTAACTATTAAATAACGGTACTTATTATCTTTTGAATATTGTTCAAACTATCAATACAGTTATGATAATTTATATCTTTATTATGTTTTCGCCTAATTAGTATAAATGGTACCTTTGCGTTTTTAGCACATTCTAAATCCACTAAAGAATCACCTATAAAATAACTTTTTGATAAATCAATACTCCATTTATCTCGAGCCTCAAATATCATTTTAGGAGAAGGTTTTTTTGATCCACCATTAACAACTTCACTTTCAAAAGAATAATAAATCTCATCAATATGTAATTTTTCTTTTAAAAAAATATCAATTGAATTCAGCTCTTCTATTGTCATTTTTTTTCTAGATATATCGGGTTGGTTAGAAATAATTATGATATAAAATTGTTTTGCTTTAAAAAAATTAACTAAATCTTCGATATCATTATATAGCTTAAAGTCATTTAATTGTCTTGGTGAATAAAATCCATTATTTCGAAAAACTAGATGATTAATTACTCCATCTCTATCTAAAAAAAGAGCTTTATTTTTATATTCTGAATGCACTATTTCTTATTATTGAGAGTTCAATATGATGAATGATTAGAAATTATCCTTGAACCATCTAGATCGAAGGAATATTCTAATTCTTTCAAACCTTTTTCTTTCATTGCATTTCTTAGTTTGTGGTGATTTTCTCTGCAATAAAATGTGAAAAATCCGCCGCCTCCTGCACCAGTTATTTTTCCACCACTGGCACCATTATTTAAAGCTGTATTATAGATAGAATCAATTTTATTGTTTGTGACTCCAGAAGATAATTTTTTTTTCATCTCCCAGTGTTCTCTAAACATATATCCAAGTTCATCAAGATTGCCAGACCTTACAATATCCAATATTTTGTATCCTGACTCTTTAATATAATGTAGAGAGTTTAATACTTCTTCTTTGTTATTTTTTGTAGAACTATCTTGTTCTTTTAGAATCTTATCGTTCTTTCTTTGTTGGCCTGTATAGAAAATTAACAGATTTCTATTTAGCTCATTCATTATTGACTTATCTAATTTTATTTTTTGCGACTTTACTGTTCCATCTTTATCAATTTCAAGCACAACAAATCCACCTAAAGCAGCTAAGTATTGATCCTGTTTCCCCATAGGTTTTTTTAATATATCCATCTCTATTTTACAAGCCTCATCTGCTAAAAATTCTAAACTTTTATATTCGCCTTTCAACGAATATAGCGCATTCAATAAACCTACAGTATAAGTACTAGAACTTCCTAGGCCTGAGCCTGCGGGGATATCTGATAAAGATGCAACTTCAATTCTAGAGCTAATCTTGACTCTTTGAAGACAAGCTTTAGCTATGTCGTGTTTTAAATCTTCTACAGATTCGACAGATTCTGATATACTATATTTTAATCGAATTAAATCATCAGCTGATGGCCTATTCATACATATATACATATACTTAGACAAACAAAAACTAAAGATAAATCCGCCGTTCTTTTCATAATAGCTAGGTAAATCAGTTCCGCCGCCGCCTAATGTAATTCTAAATGGAGTTCTTGAGACAATCATTTCTTTAACTTACTTTTTTTTCATTCTATTTAAAACAATCATTTTTTAAATAATTGCTTAATTTAACTTTATCTTTACTATCAATATATTGTAACAATAATTGAATTTTTTCATCAAAATTAGTGAATTCTATTTCAGAATCTTTTGATTGTAAAATTTTGTCTTCACTTGTTCTTTCACAATTGAATTCTGATAATTCTTCATGAAGCTTCTCACTTTCTCCAAGACCAATAATTTTAATTGAAATATCTCCATTTGGATTATCTTTAGATCTAATACTTTTTCCACTTATATGAATCATTTTTTTTGCAATATCTAATATTTTTTTTGGTTCTCCCATATCTAAAATGAACATTTCATTCCCTTTAGATATCAAAGAAGCTTTTATAACAAGATGCACAGCTTCATCAATTGACATAAAATACCTTGTTACATCTTTGTCTGTTACTGTTAAAAAATCTTGCTCTAAGATTTGTTTTTTAAAAATAGGGATAACAGAACCTGAAGAATTGAATACATTCCCAAATCTAACTGCTGAATAAATGCAATTTTTATTGCTCTTAAAATTAAACATCATTAACTCACAGAATTTTTTAGTCATACCCATCATAGTAGTTGGTTTAACTGCTTTGTCAGTGCTGATTAAAACAAAATTACTTACATTATTTTTTTCGCATTCTCTTAACAAATAATATAACCCAATAATATTATTTTTAACGGCTGATAAAATATTGTTCTCTAACATATTCACATGCTTATAGGCAGCTGCATGATAAACCATATCAATATTATAAGTACTAAACATTTCATTTAGTAAATTTTTGTCAGATAGATCAATAAGCTTAGTAATAATTTTCACATTACTATTCATTTTTTCTAATCTTTGTTGAGTAAAGAACAGTGAAGACTCCGAATTGTCAAGTAGCACTATAGATTTAGGATTATAAGAAACTATTTGACTAGATAGTATGCTTCCTATTGATCCACCAGCACCTGTAATTAAGACGTCCTTACCTTCAACAAAGGTATTGGTATTATTTATCATGTCTAAGTTAAATGTTTTTCTATCTACAACATCTTCCAAGGATAAGTCTTTCAAGGAATCAACAGAATATTTCCCATCAAGAATATCTTTTATATTAGGAATCTCAATAATTTTTAAAGGAGCGTTGGACAATTCATCTAAAATTGTATTCTTTAATTTTGTGATATTTTTCTGTGAAGCTATAAATAACTTGCTAAGCTTTTTCTTTAAAATAAGATTTTTAATATCTGAGATTTCATAAACTTCAACTCCGTTAATAAAAAGGCCTTTATTATTTTTATCATCGCTAATAATAGCAACCGTAGAGTATTGGTTAAGATGATTAATATTATCTATTATAGCTGAACTATAATTTTTGTCTATATATATTGCAATATTTTCTGTCTTATGAGGAGATTGATATAATATAGACTTTGCAAGCATTCTTGATGTCACAATAAGTGAAAATGATACAAAAAAATTGAACGCTATAACTATTTCATAATTAAAATTATTAGGAAAAATTTGTAAATATAAAAAATAGCAAAAATGTGGGATAAATAAGGCAATCAATAGCTTGTATATATAACTACCTGCTAAATGCTTGATGACATTGTCATAAATTCTAAAAAATATGAATAAAAAGATTATTGTAATCTGAAAAACAAAAAAAGATACTTCATAAGACATACCCCCTTTTAGCAAAAATGAGATAGCAGTAAATGAAAGTACAGTGATTAAACCATCATTTATTATCACAATCAGTCTTTTAATTGACCTGCTCTGCTTAATAATTTGATTCAATATATTTTTTACTATCATCTTACAAATTATAACGAAATATTCTTCGCAAATAGGACTTTGTTAATTGTCATTAAAATTATTTTTATATCAATAATAATTCCCCTATTATTTAAATAATAATAATCTAAGTCTACTTTTTCTTTAATAGATAATTCGTCTCTACCATTAACCTGAGCCCAGCCAGTAATACCGGGTTTTAATTTATTAATGCCTAACTCTTGTCGTAAATTAATTAAGTCATCTTGATTGTATAATGCAGGTCTAGGACCTATAAGTTTCATATCTCCAAAAATAATATTAAATAATTGTGGTAATTCGTCTAGACTAAGTTTTCTCAGAAAATATCCAGATCTGGTTATATATGAACTTCTGTTGTTAATCAAGTGCGTTGGGATATCTCCAGTATCATTCTTCATTGTCCTAAACTTGTATATCTTAAATCTAGATTTATTAATACCTATCCTTTCTTGAGTAAATAAAAATGGATAGCCATCATCCAACAATATTATAAGAGACAATAATAAAAAAAGTGGTATCAATAATATGCTAACTAATAGTATAATTAATCTTATAATCATTACGATAATAATCTAATGATAGCAATCAAATCCACAAATATTATTTATTAAGATAGAATTCATTGTAACATATCATTAAAATCTAATATGATTTCAAAAATCAAAGAAATATTGGATATGAGAACGCTAATATTTATTCTTCTATTATTCATTGGTTTTTGGCGCATGCTTCTTGGAAGCATTGGAACTATTAATTGGGATTATCCAATCTTTTTAGATGGTACGTGGAGGATTATTCAAGGTCAAATACCTCATATTGATTTCTCTACTCCTATAGGTCCATTCACTTTTTTTATTGGATATTTAGGGTCAATATTTACCGGTTTAAGTATACATAGCTTTGATTATGGGATTGTTTTTGTTTATTTCTTAACAACATATTTTATATTTTATTGGTCAAAAAATTATATGTATAGCCTTCCTTCAATACTAATCACTTTATTGATTGGATCTTACTTAATTACTACAAGAATTATAGGCTATCCATTTTATATATTAGGATATACTAGTTATTACAATCTAATTGGATATGTCTTTTTATATATAATTGCAATAAATGTTATTTTTAGTAAAAAAAATCAAAAAAATAATATTTGGTCAGGCGGGGTATCAGGTTTTTTAGTTGTTTTATCCTTTTTTACTAAAATTACATTTGGACTTGGGGCCCTAGTTTTTACAATAATAAAATTACTAATAGAGCGATCAAATAGAGACTGGTGGATAGGCTATATACTTGGATTTGGAATTTGCTCTTTTTCTTTTCTATACTATTTTAATTTTAATGTTAATCTGGTCATTGAAGACTATTTGATTATGATAAATGCTAGTGGTGGAGAAAATAATATCATTGTTCACTTAATTGATTTATTAATAGCATCTATATTTTTTCAACTAACTAATCTATATAGTTTTATATTAGCATTCATTCCATTTATTTCAAGCTGTTTATTTTTATATTTTATTTATAAGGATTCTGTGAAAAGGGGTGGTAATTTTGATTTCTTTATTTATGTTACTTTATTAACGCTACTGGGCATAGCATTAATGATCACAGTAAACCAGCCTCCAGAATTTGTAATGGGCCCAATAGTTGCTGTTTTATTTTTTAATTGGCTAAATATTAAACAGAGATTTTTGCATAAGAGTTCAATCATTTTAACTAAAAATCTATCATTACTTATCATTATAATTTCATTAATGAATAACTCATTATCTTTATTGTTGGGTACATATAAAATGACTTTAATGGATAATAGTAAATATTCAACAGCATTGAATGATTATCAAACTCTTAAGGGTGGTTTTTTTACAAAAAATAATGAAATTACATTTGAATTTATTGATGGTTTAAAAATGCTTGAACCATATGTTAAAGAAAATGATAAAATAACAGTTTTAGGAGTTAACATTTTTTCTTTTTCGTTGATGCAAAATAGTACTAAAAAAGACTTATTATATTGGCATGATGGTATCACTCATTCCGATGAAACCCTTACCAAATTAAAAAAAATGAAGGGGGAAAATATTTTTCAGGATACTACTATCTTAATGTTGCCTTTAACTATGATTAATAAACCTACTAATGCAATCAATCATTACCAAGATTACATTGCTAGCAACTTTACTCTTTTTTCTCAATCTAAATATTGGAAAATGTTTATAAAAAATCAGGAATAAATAAAAGATTTTCTTAAAATAGAAACATGATTATAAAAGATAAAAATACAAAAAAACTTATGAAATTTATCAACTCTGAAAAATTAGATAATTTTTCTTTTGGTATCTTTGATCTAGACCAAACATTATATGACTATGAAAGATGCAATAAGAATGGCATATCAAATGTCATTGATCATATAAATAATGAATTTAATATCGATAAAAAAAAAATCTTAGATAGCTATCTTGAAGCTCGAAAACAAATCAATCAAGATCTTAAAAATACATCAAGTATGCATTCCCGATTTCTCTATTTAAAAAAAATGTCAGAAACACTTTCCATTGAAGATCCTATTGAAAATACTATTCAATTTTATAATATTTATTGGGATAAATTTTTTGAAAAAATGGAATTATTTGAATGGGTAATGCCAACATTTAGAAGGTTAAAAGAAAAAGATATTCATATCATTATCGCTACAGACTTTAATGCTAGATTGCAATTTTTAAAAATTACAAAACTAGGGATAGGCTCATATATAAGAAAAATTGTTACATCTCAAGAGGTTGGTGAAGAGAAGCCAAGTAAGAAATTTGCAGAAATTGTATTAAACATAACCAATTGTAATCCTAGCGAAGTATTCTGTGTTGGAGATAATCCCAAAAAAGATATTTTTTTAACTTATTATGATATAAAAACTTTCATAATTTAGCCGATGCAAAATTTTCTTAAACCAATTATAGTTATTAGTCTTTTTAAGTTATTAATAGGATCATTCTTTGCATCTGAAGATACATATAGATGGTTTATTCCATTTGTCGATTATTTTGTCACAAACCTTGATAATCCGTGGCAATACTTTTATAATATAGGAGAAACAATGGTGTTCCCCTATGGGCCAGTAATGCTATATCCTCTAGCGTTAGTAACATTAATACTGTCTCCATTAACTTTTATCTTTGGTAGCTCGTTAACATTAATATCACTTTCTCTTACTCTTCTACTGTTTGATTTGGGAATCTATTTTTTATTAATCAAGCTATTGGAAGGATATGAAAGAAAAGTGTTCTATCTTTATTTTTGCTCTCCCTTGGTATTCTATATTAATTATATTTATACACAGCTCGATATTATTCCTACGTTCTTTTTAATCCTTTCTGTCTTTCTATTATTTAAATCGAAGTATCGCACATCTGCATTTATTTTAGGTCTAGCTATTAATGCTAAACTTAGCTCAGCATTGGCGTTGATTTTTATTGCTACATATTTATTTAAAAAATCAAAAACCGAATCTGTCGTTTATAGTGTTGTTACATACCTTACTTTTTATATACTGCAATATCCATTTTACAACTCAATAGGATTCCTTGAAATTGTAAAGAAATCTAGTGTGCAAACTTGGGTATATGATTTATATATTAACTATTCTAATCAATCTCTTTTTCTCTTAATTACCCCATTACTGCTTGGATTATTCTATCTAAACTTTATTAGTTATTCAAAGATATCTAAAAGCACTCTTTTAATGTATTTAGCACTAGGATTTATGTCTTTGGTAATGTTTGTTTCTCCTGTACCAGGTTGGTATATGTGGGTTTATCCATTAATTGTATTTTGCTTTATTAAATATATAGATTTTCCGAGATTTGCAATAATAGGATTAAATGGATTTTATCTTCTATACTTCCTTTTTTCTACAAAATTTTCTGAATTTGGGCTATTTAGCTTATTTAGTATTAATAGTTTTATAACTACGACTGAGACTCAATTTAATAGTTTATTATTTACTCCTCTTTTAGCCATAATGATTTATATCATGTTCTTAATATTGAGATTAGGGAATGAACATAATAACTTATTTAATTACAGAACTAACCCTTTGATGATTGGTATAGGAGGAGATTCAGGTGCCGGTAAGAATTATATGCATAATTTAATTAGCGAACTATTCAGTCATGATACTTTATGTGTAGAAGGTGATGACGATCATAAATGGGAAAGAGGACATCAACAATGGCAAGCCTACACACATCTGAATCCTAAAGCTAATAACCTATATGTACAATTTGATAATACAATCGACTTAAAAAAAGGGAGGTCTGTATATAAGTCAAACTATGATCATAGTACAGGAAATTTTTCAAATCCAAATGCAGTCTCACCAAACGATACTATCTTCTTTCTTGGTTTGCATGCCTTTTATTTACCTCAGATGAGAGGATTATTCGATCTAAAAATCTTTTTAGACCCTGAAGAAAAACTCAGGCAAGAGTGGAAAATAGATCGTGATAAAAAAGAGAGAAATTATGACAAGAAAACTATAACAGAAAATATTGCTAAACGTAATCCAGACTCTCAAAATTATATTAGACCTCAATTAAAATTTGCAGATATCGTTATTAGAAATAAAACAAAAAATGATGAATTTTATACAACATTTGTTATTAAAAATGAATGGGACTTGAGTCAATTAATTAATCACATTGAAGAAAAAGTAGATAATAATTTTGAATTTAATCATACATTTGATTACCAAAACGATACGCAAATCATAAAATTTTCAGGAAAAATTAAAAAGACATTTTTTGATTACTATTTAAATGACTTAATTATTTCCAATGATTTATTCGATATTAATTTCCCGAAAAATGGAAATTCTTCAAATCTTATGACCCAAGTAATTGTTCTAACAATGCTTTATCATATTGCTAAGAAATAATCTGAAATGGATTATATAAAAAAAACAATAGAGCTCCATAATCACTTCGGAAAGAATGATAACTATGTCCAAGGTGCTGGTGGAAATATATCCATCAAACAAGATGATATAATACATATCAAAAAATCAGGGAAACACTTTAGAGATATCAAAGATGGAAATGATGTTATTTCATGCAATATATCAAAAGAAGATATTCGAGGAGTTTTAGATATATATAATAAGCAAAATCTTGAAAATCAATATAATGCACTAATTCAAGAGAAAATTTCTGGAAATGATAGGCCTTCCATCGAGTTAAGTTTTCATATATTCGGAGATAAATATACGCTTCACCTACATCCTACAATAATTAATATTTTTACCTGCACTGAGGAAGGGCAGGAAATTATTAAAAAACTATGCGAAGATAATGATAATATGTCATATGTGGATTATTGTAAGCCAGGAATCATACTTACCGATAAAATTATGCAAGAACGATCTATGTTAAATGAAATTACATTTTTATTTAATCACGGAATCATCATTACTGGACCATCAGAAGAATCAATCAAAGAAAGATATGAGCTTATAGAAAAACGATTAAAAAAAGAAATTATTTATAAGGAATATAGCCAAGATAATGAATTACTAATTAAGTCTTCAAGTGCTATGTATTTCTTTCTTATTAATAATAATTTTCTTCAAGAGAAAGGCTTAGAAATTCTCAAGCCTTTTTCAGAAGATAATATTCATGAACTACCTCATCTATATCCAGATTCTGCTATTTATAATTTAGGAGTCGCTTCACAATCAGCTCATAAATCTTCCAAGTATGTAAAAAATGTAATTATTCATAGATTGGTTTATGGTAGCTGTAAATGGCTAATTAATGTTTCTAGCAAAAAAGAAGCAATGTTCAAAACAGAGTTATTTATCAATAAAATGAAAATTGAATATTTTGCAAAACTCAATGGCTTTACGCCGTCTTATCTAGATGAAAAATCTGTAGATGAGCTGGTGAATTGGGATGCAGAAAAATACAGGCAGGATTTACTAAAATGAATATTATTATACCTATGTCAGGTTTAGGCAGCAGATTTTTTAATGCTGGATACACGATACCAAAAGCATTCATAGAAATTGAAGGCAAACCTATTATTCAACATGTAGTAGATCGATTCGACCCTGAAGACAATTTTATTTTTGTAGTGAATGAACTTCATTGTGAAAAATTTGGTATTCATAAGGTACTAGAAAAAATAGCAAAAAATTCTACTGTACATATTGTTGATCAAAGCTTTAACCTGGGACCTGTTATGGCTGTGCTCCAAATTCTTGACCATATCAAGGACGAAGATGAAGATTTTATTGTGAATTATTGTGATTTTTCATGGAGATGGGACTATAGAAATTTTAAAGAATTTATTAAAAAAAATAATCCGGATGGGTGCATCATTACCTATCAAGGATTTCATCCTCACCTTCTAGGTCCAAACTATTATGCTTCTACGCGGTGCGAAGGTGATACGGTATTAGAAATAAAAGAAAAGTTTAGCTTTACAGATAATAAAATGGATTGTCCTCAATCTTCAGGCACTTACTACTTTAAGACTGGAGAATATATTAAAAAATATTTTAATGCTATATACGATGATGTCAATACCCTAAATGGAGAGTATTATGTCAGTTTAGTTTATAATTATATGATTCAAGATAATAAAAAAATTAAAAGCTATGATATCCCCTATTTCATGCAATGGGGTACTCCACAAGATTTAGAAGAATATATTTATTGGAAAGAAATATTCTTTGATGCAAAACAATAGATAAGCATTATAGTCATGCATAATCAAAAAACATTATCTATCTGGTTATTGCCTGATAGTAAGACGATTAATTACAGATCAATTATAAACCATGTATCCAAGACTTTAGGTTCAGTATCAATTATTCCACATATTACACTAACAAGTAGTTTTAATAACTCAGAAGAGTATAGTGAAGAAAAATTAAGAGAAATATTCTTAAACCAAGCATCATTCACAATAGAAGCAGAAAAAATAGATACCGGGAATGCTTATTTTCAATCATTATTTCTTAACATTAAAATGAATCCTATTATTAAAGAATTAAGAAAAAAATCTTTGAAGTATTTTGATTGCAGAGAAAAGAATGATTATATACCTCACATGAGCTTGGCTTATGGAAAATTTGAAAAAAGTGACAAAAACAATATTATTAATGGGCTTGCTAAATCACTACTGAATCATAAAATATATATATCTTCTGTCGCAATTGCAGAAAATGATGAGTATAATTTAAAATGGAAAATTATAAAAAAAGTGGATCTTGATGATTAATACAATACTCATGGCTATGGGAGGCCAAGGTCAAAGATTCAAAGATGAAGGCTTTACTGACCCTAAACCGCTTATTAAAGTAGATAATCAAGAAATGTTTGTTACAGCTACTACATGCTTGCCTAAAGCAAATAATTATGTTTTCATTACAAAAGAAGAATTTGAAAAAAAGTATAATATTAAAAAAATTATTGATCGTGAATTTGAACAAAACCAATTGATTTTAATGGATAAGCCAACAGATGGACAAGTTAGTACATGTTTATTGGCTAAAGATGATATATTAGAAAATGAATCACTACTAATAAGTCCTTGTGATTCATCCGTGATATGGGACCAAAAAAAGTTTAGTAACCTCTTAGAAAATAAGGGTTTAGATGCAATAATATGGACATTCCGAAAGAATGCAACGGTAGCTAGAAATCCTCATATGTATGGTTGGGTAAAAACTAAGGACGGGCAACTAGCAGACTTCATATCTTGCAAAAAAAGTATATCAGAAAATCCTGTAAATGATCATGCCATTGTAGGAACATTTTGGTTTAAAAATGCAAAAAACTTTTTTCATTATGGCCAAGAACTAATTAAAAAAGATATAAGAATAAATGGTGAATTCTATGTGGATGAGATGATGAATCTACTGATTAATGATAATCTAAAGGTTGGAATATTTGAAGTAGAAAAATATCTATGTTGGGGAACACCAAATGATTTAAAAACCTACAATTATTGGAAAGAATTTTTTACTAAAGATTATGGAATTCAATAATAAATCCTTAAATATTTCATATAAGATATATGAAATATTGTTATTTATTGGAGTATGGACTTATGGATTATTTGGAGGATTCTTAACAAGAGCAGATAGCAATACTATATTAGTCTTGACCTCTGTACTTGCAATCATATTATGTTGTCTTTGTTTATTTTTTGCGCACAATGAAGAGAAAAAAAATCTACAAATCAATTCATATAGCATATTTTTAACTCTCACAATATTTATTATCACATTAATTCTGCTAAATGATGGTTTGGTAGCATCATTTTACAATGATCAGTCAGCGCATACTATAGAAGCCTTTAAACATGGTATTTTTTTAGGTCAATCTACTTCCTTCCTTCAAGACTACTCTTATAAAAGTGTTATTTATTTTACAAATCTTATAATGCTATTTTTTCTTTCATTGATGATGTTATTTTTTAGATATCAGAAAAATATCTATCTAAAAATGCTTATTTTAATACTAGCTCTTATATTTATGAGAGGAGCAATAATTTATGCAGGGGGGACTGCATCCACTCACCCTGGGTTAAGATTATTTCCTATATGGATTTCAAGTATCTTATTTGGTATTAATGAGCTGGGAATTAGAATCTTTCAAATATTATTAAGTAGCACTTTTCTCGTATATTGCTTCTACAGTTTTAGAAAAAGAGTATCTAGGGTGTCTAGTCTATTACTAGTGATTAGCATACTAACAGCTCCATTATTTTTGTTTGTTACCTTATCAATTGAGCCATCAATCTACTCTTTTATCATAGTAACAGTCTTTTTAATTGAAATCTATAATCAATTTGAAGAAGGTACGTTTAGTTTTAGTAAATGGATTTTTATTATCAGTATCGGTTCTCTCTTAAGACAATCTATCTTTTTACTTTTCTTTCCTTTATTCATCGGATATTTTTTACAAAAAAATTATCGTATTAATAATTGGATTCAAGAACTACTACCATTTTTTATATCTTTATCAATATTTTTAGTCAGTATCATAGTTGGGACTCCATCTACAACTGCTCTAGATGCAAATATTAACCCAATAGTTAAAATTGTTAGCTTGAACTATTCAAAAATCTTTCTTGATAATCTTGGAATCTTATTTAGTTTATCCCTATTTATTTTACTAATCCCGAATATCAAAAAAGCTAAAATTAGTCTTTTATTTTTAATCACTTTTTTTATTTTATTTTTTACGTTTGTTACCACGCCTTTTTATAATTACGAATTCACTTATAGATATCATGCGGAGTATCTATTACCCTTTTCTGTGATAGGCCTATATATATTCATCATATACTTAGAAAAAATTTCCTATAATAAAACAATAATTTTTACGACTCTTTGTGCTATCATTATCAATATTATCCTTTATTTATCTATATTTTTTAGCAATCAGGTTACCTTTAAAACAATGCTAGCCAACAACTTCACTGTCACTGAAAAAGTATATGTATACTTAGCTGATAAAAATTATGACAATAATTTTTATTACATAGGAAGTAATCAAAGAACTCTATCTAAAATAATCGGTAACATTTCTGTTAAAAACTCTATTGCAAGTACTAATCGAGATCATTTCGAAGTTGGCACCTTTGGTACCAACCTAAGCTTTGATGAAATAGATCAACTAGTAGAAAAATATCAAATAATCATCATAGACAATTTTACTGATCACGCTTTTACTAATCACAATTTTGAATTCAATACAGTTGAATATGAAATAAAAAAGCATAACGAAATTGTAGAGTATCTACAATTGAAGGGCTTGAAGATAGATAAAGTATTCTATGGATTAGGAAACTTTGAAACTTTAATTTTTATCAATGAATAGTATTCAATACTCAATAGTGATACCCTGCTATAATGAAGAAGAGAATTTAGAACTATTATTTAATTCAATTCAACCTCTTAGCAACAAAAATTTACAAATTATCATTGTTGATAATGGATCTACCGATAATTCGAGTAAAGTATTAAAAACACTTTCACAAAAAATACCTATTAAAAATCTTAAAATTGTTTCTGTTAAGGACAATCTTGGATACGGTGATGGGATTATTAAAGGACTAAATCAAGCGGATGGTACTTTTTTAGGCTGGACTCACGCAGACCTACAAACCGATATCAATGACATCATAACAGGATTCAATTTAATTAAAGGCTCTTCAGAAAAAACTATTATAAAAGGAAAAAGGACTAATAGGGGCATATTTGATGATATTTTTACTATTCTAATGTCTATAATATGTACAATAATATTAAAAAAGTCATTTTCTGACATTAATGCCCAACCAAAGATTTTTCGACAGTCGTTTTATTTAAAAATAAGAGAAGAAGCACCAACTGATTTCTCACTGGATCTTTATCTGCTGTTTATGGCAAAAAAACTTAAATATGATATCATAGATTTTCCTGTATTCTTTAATAAGAGGATGCATGGTGAGGCGAAAGGTGGTGGATCAATAAAAACAAAGCTCAAGTTGTCTATTAGAACATTTTCTTATATTTTAGATATATATAGAAATGAAAAATAAAACACCAATATTCATACAGCATAGAATCAATACTGTTAAGCAGCTTAAAGAAATTCCGAAAGAATATGGTGTTGAAATTGATATTAGGGCTTATCAAAATAAAATCATTCTAAATCATGAGCCATTTGAGTCTGGTGATACTCTTGATCATTTTTTAGATCACTATAACCATAAATTTTTAATAATTAATATGAAATGTGACGGTCCAGAATTACAAATTCTTAAAAAATTAAAAGAAAAAGCTATAAAAGATTTCTTCTTTTTAGATTCTTCGCTACCGACAATCGTCAATCTAATGAATTCTGGTATAAAAAATATTGCTATCAGATACTCTAAATATGAGCCAATTCAATTTGTTAAAAAATTTAAAAATATGGTAGACTGGGTATGGATAGATTGTTTTGATGGTTTTGATTTAAATAAAGAAGACTATTTTAAACTACAAAAATGGTTTAAAATATGTTTGGTGTCTCCAGAATTACAAAAATTTTCAGTGAACCATATTCAAGAATTTAAATCATTATCTAAAGAAATGTATTTTGATGCAATTTGTACAAAGTTTCCATCAGAATGGAAATAGAAAGGTTATTTCTTAAAGACCCACCATTTTTGACCTATAAAATTTATTAAAGCACTACTTCCTGTTGCTACAAAAAATGCTATAATAATAGTATTATTAGTGATATTTAAAAATAGCTTATTCATATAAACATTAACAATGAGAGAAAAAGTATACAGTAAAGCAAATTTAACTAACTCTTTAAATGAAAGATTATTTTTCTCGAATGTCCAAAATTTATTAATTACATAAGCGACTACTGCACCTATAACAAATGATAAAGTCTTTGATATATCATATGATAAGTAATTAATGAGTATATAATAACTTAGAAGATCTACAGTAACTGCGCTTAATCCAGCAACTGAGAATCTGCTAATTTGCTTATATAATGAGCTTTTTAGTAAAATGTATTTTTTCATTTATTATATTATAATTAACTAAAAAATAAGTTATTTTATTCCTTAATGCTAACTAGAAACTATTTATAAAAAATGAAATCAATTCTAATTGGTGATCTTATATTGGATAATTATATCTTTGGTGATGTTGATAGACTATCGCCTGAGGCTCCTGTTCCCGTTTTAAATCATACTAAAGAAAAAATAGTTCTCGGTGGAGCATTAAATGTTGTAAGAAATCTTAATAATTTAAACAATACTGTAAATGTACTTGGTATCGCAGGTGAAGATAGTGCAGGAAATTCTATGCTTCAAATTATGAAAAAAAATGGCGTTCAAACAGACCACATAATTTATGACAACCTTGCAGTAACATCTAAGAAAACAAGATTTATTACTAACAGTCAACAACTATTAAGATGGGATATTGAAAAAAATACTTATTCGAAAAAAAATGAACAGAAATTAATTAAAACTATGCATTCCTTAATAGATGAAACCGATTTTATAGTTATAAGTGACTATAATAAAGGTGTCTGCAGTGATTTATTACTAAATGATACCATCAAAGCTGCAAATCATAAAGAGATCAAAGTTTTTGTTGACCCTAAAGGTTCAGATTTTTATAAATATAAAAATGCATATTGTATCACACCAAATACGCTAGAAACTAGGGCTGTATATAATGGATCATTACAAGATGATAAAGATTTTGAAAAAGCATGTAAATTTATCTGCGATACATTCAGTATCGAAACATGTATTATAACAAGAGGAAAAGATGGGATGACAGCATATGACTCTAATACATGCTGTCATATTACATCTAAAGCAAAGGATGTATTTGATGTGAGTGGTGCTGGAGATACCGTTATTGCAACTTTGGCTACATATAAAACAAGAGGTGAAAATTTGATTAATTCAGCTAAGATTGCTAATCTAGCTGCACAACATGTTGTAGGAAAATTTGGTACTACCCCTATTACTGAAGAAGAATTAAATAAATACTTATAATGATACTTATTACTGGTTCTGCAGGTTTCATAGGTATAAATACCGTCTTATCTTTAAATCAACAAGGTATTGAAGATTTAATTCTTGTAGACCATTTCGAATTAGAAGAAAAAAGTAAAAAATTAAAATTATTTCAATATCATCAATCACTATTGATTAATGATTGTGAGAAACTATTAGACAGTTATGATGATATTAATATTGATTTAGTCATCCATCTAGGAGCTATTACAGATACCACATGTGACGACTCTGAACTACTTAAAAAGCTAAATGTAGATTTTTCCAAAAAAATCTGGCATTACTGTGCAAAGAATAATATTGATCTTATCTATGCAAGCAGCGCAGCAACTTATGGAATAGGTGATCAAGGGTTTGATGATGATGAAAAGAAAATAAATGAATTAAAACCATTAAATAAGTATGGACAATCAAAAAACGATTTTGATCTATGGGCAATAAATCAATCTCATTCACCTCCAAGTTGGGTTGGTTTAAAGTTTTTCAATGTATACGGTCCCTATGAAGATAATAAAGGAAAGATGGCTAGTGTAGTCCATTGGGGTCTGAGAAAAATACATTCCGAAAAAAAAATGAACTTATTTAAATCTCTTAATGCTGATTTTAAGGATGGTTATCAGACTAGAGATTTTATTTTTGTAGGCGATGTTGTAAATATAATTTTATTTTTTAAAGATAATACATTTACTGGAATATATAATGTAGGTACGGGAAATCCACAACCATTTCTAGTACTTGCAGAAACATTGTTTGATTCTCTTAAAATTCCGAGAGATATAAACTATATAGACATGCCTGAAGCTCTTACTGATATTTATCAATACTATACTTCTGCCAATATTGATAAGCTTCGTAGTCTTGGCTATAATAAAAAATTTACAAGCCTAAAAGATGGAATCGATATTTGTAAAAATTATTTTTTAGATACAATAAAATAATATGAAGCAATTAAAAATAAGCTTTATATCAATTCTATTAAGAATTCAAAATAATATTCTACAATTAGAAAAAATAATATGGAGATCTATCCCTTCTGAAATCAATGATATCTTAATTTATAAAAATGGAAATATTGGGGATATAATTACAGCGTACCCTACCATAAGACAAATTAGATTAAAATATCCTAATGCTAAAATTCTACTCTTAACCTCTCCTGGATCAAGAAATTTAGTTTCATCAGCAAGTATTCTTAAATCACAAGATATGGTAGATGAAATAGTCTACTATTATGATGGTGAAATTTTTAATTTGACAGATAAAATTCGTAAAAGAAATTTTGACTTATGTTTCATAATGAGTGCAAATCGAACTACTTTCTTCAGAGAATTAAGAAACTTATTATTTTTTAGTATATTAAACATTAAATATTTACGTGGATTCAATGTTACTAGATCTAATTTTTTTCAAAATATATATGCTGAAAAAATACCCTATCCTTATGAAAATGAAGTTGAAAGAAATTTTAAAAATCTTAATATAAAAATACCAAAAAAGAGCGATATCTTTGAATTTTCTCAACATAAATTATCAAATAAAATTTCAGACATTACAAAGAAATTTAATAATGCACTCATTATTGCTACTGGCGCAAAATTAGTATCTAAAAAATGGAATGAAGATAATTTTTTTGAAATAGCTAAGCTATGGATAAGCAATAAAGGTGATATTGTCTTTATAGGAAATAAACAAGATGGAGAAGATGCAGATAATATAATTGCAAAATTAAAAGAGTGGCAGAAAAGAACTGAACTTATGTTTCAATCTCATAATTATTATAATTTTTGCAATACAACAACACTAGATGAAACCATATCTTTGATTCAATGTGGGAGCGCAATGATAGCAAATGATAGCGGACCAGCCCATCTTGCATCTTTTACCGATACAAAAGTGGTAACAATACAAGCTCCACAAGATTTTAGATTAAAATGGGATCCTTATTTCTCAAAAGATCTTGTATTGAGACCAAATAAGGTTTCTATGTGCCGATGTAGTATAGAATCATGTGGACATTGTATTAACGATATTAAGTACAATGATGCATGGGTAAAATTAAGAGGTTTGGTATAATAAAACATTAGATGATGTTGAAAAATAATAACCTTTTGCATCTGGACCCATATTTTGAAGATCTGTATGAAATTTACTGATAACTTCTTTATGTTCATTGATTAGTAATAATATCTAATGGTACCAAATGTAGACTGTTTTTATGCTCAAAAATGGGTAGATAAAAATATTTAAAAAAACTTTTTTTAAATAGGTCTATATCATTTATTTTCTAATTAACAGTTATGGAAATTATAAAAGCGATACTGTATGTTTTAAAAAACAAAAAGAAAGTGTTACGTAATCTTTTTCTTCTACTTTCATGTATATTTATCTTGAATTACGTCTATCAAGATAGAATCTATATATCTGATATAAAATTAGCTCATAATTCTAAAGATGGATCAAGTAATTCATCATCATTGAGCAATATTGTTTCATCTTTTTCCGGAGGCAATGTAAGATCTATCGGATCTTCAACAACTAATTTTGATATGATACCAGAAGTAGTATATAGTAGGAGTTTTTTAAATAAAATTCTTGAAAAAAAATTTTATTACCAGGGAGAAAGTAAAAAACTTTATTTGATATACTCCAATGAAAAATCATCAGAAAATCCAAATATTCCATTATTAAAGCTAAATGGAAGAAAAAAGCTTTCAAAAAAAATCTCAGTCAGTAAGAATTTAAATAATCCTGTTATTGGGATAAGCATATCTGCAAATGATAAGCAATTATCATTTGAGATTGCAACTGCAGTTTTAGAGCAATTAAAAAAAGATTTGACTAGTTTTCAACTAGAGAGAATTGAGAAAGAGATATCTGTTATTAAAAGTCAAGTTAAGGCATCTTCAGTAGAGCTCTCAGCCTTAGAAGAAAACTTAAAAAACTTTCGTGTGAATAATTCTAATATTAGTCAATCTCCATCATTGAGAATGGAAGAGTCAAGACAGCTTAGAGATATATTAGCAGTTAGTAATGCTTATAGCTCATTAAAAGCACAATTGGAGTTAACAAAAATAGAATATTTTGAAGAGGCTAATGTCCTTCAAATAATTGATTCACCAAATCTTCCATTAAAAAAAAGTGGGCCTAGGCTTAGATATATGTTGCTAAGTCTTATAGTTAACTTCTCATTAATAACTTGTCTTTACGTTTATTTAATTCTTTTCTTAAAAAGTGATTTAGGAAAAAATATTCTGCAAGTCGTATCTTCTAAAAGAGATATTGATTAAAGATGTTTAAAATTATTAAAAATTTTTATAGTGAAGTGGTATGGAGATTATCAAGAAAAATATTTTTAAACATTAGGGATGATGCTCCTGCAAGTCATATGGATAGTAAATTAGCTGATCCATATGTAAGCGAAAAAAATATTATTAAATATTTTCTAAAAAAATATAAAAAAGAAAATAAAGTCCTGTTTGATATCGGAGCAAATATTGGAACTTGGTCTAAATTGGTAATTAATCAAGATAACAATGTTTCAGTATTTGCATTTGAAGCAATTAATCAAACATATAAAAATCTGAAAAAAAATTTTAATCAAAAAAACCATGGTATAACAATTATAAACAAGGCTATATCAAATGAAGTAGGCGAATTTAACATATATAATTTTGGAGAAAATGAGGGGACAAATTCATTTTTTAAAAATGAAATTATATATCAAGACTCTGAAAAAATTATTCCGACGTTAGAAAAAGTTACTACCACTACTATTGATGCATTTTGTAAAGATAATAATATAAATACCATTGATTATATAAAATGTGATACTGAAGGTAATGATTTAAATGTAATTCTTGGTTGTAAAGAAATGTTTAATAATAATAGTATTATTGCATTTCAATTTGAATATAATTGGAGATGGATTAATGCTAAATCATATCTTAAAGATGTATTCGATTTTTTTGAAAATACTGATTATCTAATTGGCAAAATTACTTCAAAAAAAGTAAAAATAATTAATAAATGGAATCCTGAATTAGAACAATTTTATGAAAATAATTATCTAATTGTAAATAAAAATTATCTAAAGAACTTTAAGCATGATTTTTATTATTTCAATAAAAAGAATGTTTTACAAGTTGTCTAGCTTTGAATAAAAAATAGAAAAAACTTGAAAAATAACATAATAAAAGAAAGTTTTTGGTCTTTTTTTGGTCATGCTTTTAGTGCTATTGCAGTGATTGCTGGAATTAGAGTAGTGACTGAATATGTAACTCCAATACATTATGGCCAATATATTGTATTCTCTGGTATTGCTCTACTATGCTTTAATATCATAAGTGGTTCACTTTTTCAGTCATTTTTAAGAATTATTCCTGAAAAAAATGAAGATAAGGCAATATTATTATCATCAAAGCTAATTTTCATTTTTGGAGGATTGGCTTTCTCCACCCTATTGACAAGTTTTTTGTTCAAATCCTATACTTTGTTCTTATTTTTTATTTTTTTTATTTACTTAATTTCAGAACATTTAGTGGGTTTATTTAAAGTATTAACTAATATTAAGAGAGACCAAAAAAAATATGCTTTTTTTCAAATTCTTGTTGCAGCATTTAAGCCTTTATTTGCTGTGTTATTATATTTGTATTATGATAATGACTTTACAAGCATCTTATTTGGATACTTAACAGGAAATCTATTTGTAAGTTTTTTATTTTTTGGTAAAAATATTTTTCAAGATTTGACAAGATCCTTTGAAAAGAAAGTTCATTGGAATGAGTTTTCTGAATTTTTTATCTATTCTAAGCCTTTAGTTTTACAAAAAGTCTTTGGTTGGACTATCAATAATGCGGACAAATATATAGTAGCTTTTTTCTTAGGTACAAGTACTGCAGGCCAATATGCTCCAATTGTAAGCTTAGTATCCATGCTATATTTAACTGCCAATGAAACGATTAATATTATTTTTAGACCTTATTATTTTGAATATATTGCTAAAAATAAAAAAGTAGCTGGTGAAAAAGTGATAAAAATTTATGCATTATTATTATTGGTTGTTTCAATTGCTTTTATAACAATATTCACATTATTTAATCAACAAATTGTAAACTTTGTACTAGGAGAAAATTTTCGTAAGTATTACTATTTGCTCCCAATGATATCTATAGGATTTACTTTTCTAATTGGTGGTTATTTATTTCAAACTATATGTCTTGCACATAAAAAAACATGGGCTGTCTTTAGAATTGAAACTATAGCAGCAATCTCAAATCTTATATTATTGCCAATTATGATTTATAACTTTGGTATCAATGGAATACCTTTTGCAATACTATGTACGTATATAGTGCATTTTTTAGCTGGTTTTATTACAACTAAACAACTTCGAATAAAATGAATAAGCTCATTCAAGAAAAAACATCCTCACCATTATTAGGTTTATTATCAATTTTCTTATTTTCTATTTCTATATTATTTTTATCTTTTTATTCAGCCTTAATACCTGATTATCAATCTTTTAATATTGGAATATTTATAAGTATTATTATTTATAATCTTTTTTATGCTCTGATAATTATAAGGGATAAAGATATATCTTACATACTATTCTCTCCTCTTTTTTGGTATAAATTTGTATCTACATTATTTTACGGTATAGGGCCACTATCATATTATTTTGGTAACTCTATTACAGTCGCTTTTATGCAGCGATATTTTTTTACAACAGATGAAACATTGTCTAAGATTAGTTTGATATATGTTACTACTATTTTTTTGATTGATCTTATATTTTTAATTTTAAATCATTTCTCCTCATTATCAAAGCAAGTATCAGTGAAATCTATCAATAAAAAACTATTACTATTTTACACACTGTCACTTGGTCTATTTTTTAAGTATGGAGTAATTTTTCCTTCAACACAGCTTGGTATTAATGCACCTGGGATTGCTCATGTATTTTCTCCATTTATATATATAGGAATTTTTCTTTTATATAGTATTGGGCAAACCAATAATCTGTATAAATATTTTTTCTATATATTAGTTTTTATTGAAATGGGATCTTCTTTTTTAGTTTTATCAAAAGAATACTTATATATGTCAATAATGTTTGCTTCATTTGTTGTATTCTTTCACAAAAAAAATTTTAAAAATATATTAATAACTGGATTGATATCTGCGTTTTTATATGTTGCTGTTATTCAAAATTTATTTTTATTACTCAGATCTACTGGGGAAGGAAATTTTGGGATTACATCAAGTCGAGAAATCTCATTAGCGCTTGATACGGCTAAAGCAGTTGGGAATACAATAGATGGTCTTGATTCGATTCAATCTTGGTGGGATCGATTATCTTATGTCAAATATCAAGCATATGCAGTAGAAGCTTATGACATGGGCTATCCAGGAGAAACCTTTGAGAACTTTAAGTATATTTTTGTACCTCGGTTTATTTATCCAGAAAAACCAAACTTAAACCCAGGTGCAGCATATAACAGTCTAGTGCAAGGTAGTTTTAGTGAAAGGGCTCCAAACAGTACTGGCCCTGGAATCTTTATAGAAGCATACTGGAATGGAGGTTGGCTATATTTGATATTCACCATTATTTATTTTTCTTTTTTATTATTCTATTCTTCTAAATTTATCATTAAAAAATTAAAAGAAAAGGACTATACAGTATTACTATTTTCTGTTAATGCAATATATATAGGTCGTTCTATAGATAGTTGGTTTGTTGGTAATTATGGGGGATTTTTAGTCAATATGATAATAATATATCTATTCTCTCTTTTTATGTATAAAGGAATAGAAAGTATTTTGAATACAACAAAAATTGAATTAAATGAATAAATCATTTTCAGTACATCATATCTGCTCATTTATAGCTAAAAATCAGCTAAGTGGACATTCCTATTCTGTTCCAGCTTTATGTGAAAGCATGAGTGGTGAAATTGATACCCATCTTCATACAACAGAGCCTAGTAACTTGGTGTTTAATCCATCTTTCAAAGTACACCAATATCCAACTAATCCTATTTTAAAGCCTATCTTGTCATCAAGAAAATTCAAATCTGACTTAAAAAAAATAGTAAGGAGAAGAGATATTATTCATAATCATGGATTATGGAGAATGCCTAACATATACCCTTTATTAGCAAAAAAAGAGAGTAGTGCAAAAATAGTCATTTCTCCAAGGGGTTCACTATCACAAAACGCTCTAAGTATATCTAAATATAAAAAATATATTTTCAGTACTTTTTTTAAACAAAATAAGTTATTAAAAAAATGTGATAGCTTTCATGCTACTTCAATAAGAGAAAAAGATGAAATAAGAACATTAGGATATAGACAGCCTATAGCAATTATACCTAATGGTATTGAAATACCATCACAGGCAAAAGATAATTTTAGTAAAGATAAAATTAAATTTCTTTTCCTAGGAAGAATACACCCTATTAAAGGGCTAGATCTTCTAATAAAAGCATGGAAAAAAATTGATGGTAAAAATGCAAGCTTAGATATATGTGGATATTGTGAAGATTTAAATTATTATAAATCTTTGAAGAAACTCATAAATAAATTGAATATAAAGAATATTTCCTTTTCAGGAGAAGTATCAGGAGAAAGTAAAAAAAAGAAATTCATTGAAAATGATATTTTTATTCTTCCTTCAAAATCAGAAAATTTTGGTTTGGTAATTGCTGAAGCTCTATCATATGGCATGCCTGTTATCGCTTCTGAAAACACTCCATGGAAAATTATAGAACAAAAAAACTGTGGTTGGATAGTTAAGCTAACCGAAGAAAATTTAATTTCAACTCTAAATGTTGCAAAAAACTTAAGTCCGATAATTTTGAAAGAAATGGGAGATAGTGGTAGATCGCTAGTAAAAACTAAATATAGCTGGAATAAATTAAATGTTAAATATACTAAATATTATAACTGGCTTACTACTGGTGGAGAAGCTCCAGAGTTTGTAGATTTGTTTTAATATGAAAGTATTAGTACTAGGTGGCAGCGGTATGGTTGGACATAAATTAATTCAACAATTATCGATTAAAAATGAAGTATTCAGCATATTAAGAGAACGAACAGATTTTAAATCTAGTAACTATTTTCAGAATGTCTTAAAAAAAAATCAATGTATTTTTATTGATGATATTAATCAACATAACAATCTAACTGAAGTTATTAACAATATATCTCCTGATATTTTGATTAACTGCATAGGGGTAATAAAACAAAGAGATAACATTGCAAATATGCTAAATATGATAAAAATTAACTCTCTTCTACCGCATGTATTAAACGACATATGTCAAAAACAAAAAATAAAGTTAATTCATTTGAGTACAGATTGTGTTTTCTCTGGTAAGAAGGGAAATTATAAAGAATCAGATAATCCTGACCCTATAGATAAATATGGAGAATCAAAACTTTTAGGAGAAATAAATGAAGGCAATAGTCTAACTATAAGAACTTCTTTTATTGGACCAGAACTATTTAATAAAAAAAGTCTATTTGAATGGGTTAAGTCGCAAAAAAATAAAGAAATTGATGGATTTGAAAATGCTATTTATTCAGGATTAACAACATTAGAATTTGCTAGAATCATTGAAGATATTATTGATAAACATCAAAATTTAAACGGCATATGGCAGATATCTTCAAATCCAATTAGTAAATTTGACTTAATTGAAATGATAAATAAGAAATTTAACTTAAATATTACAATTAATCGTAATAGTAGTTTTAAATGTAATAGAAGTCTAAATTCTTCAAAATTTAAAGTTGAGACAAAAATTATAGTTCCTTCTTGGGAAAATATGATTAATAATTTATATGATTGTGAAAAATGAATTTATTAAAAAATAAAATAGTTCTTATTACTGGCGGAACAGGCTCTTTTGGCAATGCAGTTCTCAAAAAGTATTTAAGCTTAGATGTAAAAGAAATACGTATTTTTTCAAGGGACGAAAAAAAACAAGATGACCAAAGAAAATTCTATAAAGACGAAAGAATTAAATTTTATCTTGGAGATGTGAGGGATAAAGAATCAATTAATGATGTAATGGTTGGTGTAGATTTTGTATTTCATGCTGCGGCATTAAAGCAAGTACCTTCTTGTGAATTTCACCCTCTTGAAGCGGTTAGAACTAATGTACTTGGTACTGCCAATGTTATTGATTGTGCATTTGCGCACAACGTGACTAAAATTGTCTGCTTAAGTACAGATAAAGCTGTATATCCAATAAATGCAATGGGGACCTCAAAAGCTATGATGGAAAAAGTAGTTATAGCAAAATCAAGAAATGCCCCAAAAAATACAAGTCTATGTTTAACTAGATATGGTAATGTAATGTCTTCAAGAGGCTCTGTTATACCTTTATGGCTTTCACAAATTGAACAAAAGATTCCAATCACTATAACAGATAGAGAAATGACTAGGTTTATGATGACATTGGAAGACGCAGTGGATTTAGTAGAGTATGCTTTTCTAAATGGGAAAAATGGAGATATTTTTGTACAACAATCTCCTGCAGCAACTATGGGTGTTTTATTAGAATCTATATTGAAGTTAAAAAAATGTAAAAATCATCCAATCCATGATATTGGAATCAGACATGGAGAAAAAGTATTTGAAGTTTTATGCAGTAAAGAAGAAATGTTTAAAGCTGAAGATTTAAAAAATTATTTTTGTATACCAAGCGATAAGAGGGACTTGAACTATGATAAGTATTTTGAAAAAGGGAATAAAAAAATTCGTGAAATAAATGAATACAGTTCTGATAATACAAAACGTTTAAATGTTAAAGAAATGCAAACATTATTGCAAAAGTTAGAGGAATTTAAATAAATGAAAGTCCTAACAATACTTGGTACTCGCCCTGAAATTATTAAACTTTCAAGAACAATGTCATTGCTTGATCAATTTGTTAATCACGTGGTAGTGCATACTGGACAAAATTATGACTATGAATTAAACCAAGTTTTTTTTGAGGATTTAGGAATAAGAAAACCTGATCATTTTTTAGGTGTTGCTGAAGAAAAACTGGGAGACACTATAGCTAATATTATAAAAAAATCAGATGAAATATTTGATATAGAAAAACCTGATGCACTACTTGTCTTAGGAGATACAAACAGTTGCTTATCAACTATCATGGCAAAAAGAAAAAAAATACCAATTTTTCATATGGAGGCGGGAAATAGATGTTTTGATGTTCGCGTACCTGAGGAAATAAATAGAAAATTAGTTGATCATATTAGTGATATAAATTTTCCTTATAGTGAACATGCAAAAAATAATTTAATAAACGAAGGGTTGCATCCTTCATCTATTATAAAAACAGGTTCTCCTATGAGAGAGGTCTTAGAATATTCTAAAGAAGCTATAAATAATTCTAAAATTTTATCAAAATTAAAATTGGATAAAAATGAATACTTTATTGCAAGTATTCACAGGGAAGAAAATGTTGATTGCCCAAAAAAATTAAATCAAATTATTGAATCCTTAGATGAAATAATTAGTAAGTATAATTTAAAAATTGTTTTATCCTTACATCCTCGTACTAAACAGAAAATTGCAAAACAAAAAATTAAACTAAACAAAAATATTTTACAGAGCTCTCCTTTTGGTTTCCATGATTACATACAATTGCAGAAAAATTCATTTTGCGTTATATCTGACAGTGGAACAATTTTTGAAGAATCCTCAATTTTAAGCTTTCCAGCAATAACAATTAGAGAAGCTACCGAACGTCCGGAAGGAATAGATGAAGGAACTGTAATAATGTGTAATGGTTTAGATAAAAATACTATATTGAAATCTATCGATATATGTATTGCTCAATATAATAACCATCCTCCATCAATACCATTTGATTATGATGTAAAGCAAGTATCCTGGAAAATTTTAAAATCTATAATGAGTTACAAAGACTACATAAATAAGAAAACTTGGTTCAAAGATTAAAAAATTTTTGAAGCTATGGATAAAAAAAATAGTATCTTAATTATTAGTCCTCTTTTTAATCCAGAAATGAATCGAGTAAATGATATTGTAAATTATTTACTAGAAAATAAATACAAAGTAACCGTTATTTGTCCAATACCAAATTACCCTAAAGGAAAATATTTTAAAAGTTATGGTATATTCAAAAAAAGGTATGAAAAAATTAATGATTTAACAATTTTTAGAATTCTAGTGTATCCAAGAAAAAATGGTTCAAAAATAAATATATTTTTAAACTACTTATCTTTCATTTTATTTAGCATTATTCCTGCACTAATTTTATCTTTTAAAAAGTTTGATATAGTTTTTGTAAATCAACTATCACCTATTACAATAGCAATACCTGGTATCATAATAAAAAAATTAAAAAAAATACCTATGCTTATGTGGGTAACCGATCTATGGCCAGAAAGTGTAAAAGATGGTGGTAATTTAAAATCAAACCTGTTACCGAGTATGCTCATGCCTTTGGTAAAATACATTTATAAAAATTGTAACGAAATTCTTGTTTCTTCAAGGAGCTTTATCGATTCTGTAGAAAATAAAACAGTAAATAAAAGAATTATTTATATGCCTCAATGGAGTGAAGAGATATTTACCAAAAAGAGTCAAAGCAGCTTTAAATATAAAAAAATAGAAAATATTAAAGGGTTTAAAATACTATTTGCGGGGAACATAGGTGTTGCTCAAGACTTTAACACTCTTATAAGAGCAATGAATGAGATTAAAAATCATAATATTCACTTGGTTGTCCTTGGTGAAGGTAGGGCAAAAAAAGATGCTTTGAAAAAAGTAAAGAAATACAATTTAGAAAATTGTATATCCTTTCTTGGATCTTTTCCTCTAGAAACAATGCCATACTTTTTTAACCAATCAGATGCCTTATTAATTAGTCTTAAAAAAAGTGAAATATTTTCTAAAACAATACCTAGTAAAACCCAGCCATATATGTCTTCCGGAAAACCAATATTAACAAATGCTGATGGAGAAGTATCTGAAATTATTAATGAAGCTAATTGTGGCATAACTTCTGGTTCAGGAGATTACATAACATTATCGAAAAATATGTTAACGTTAAGTAAGCTATCTAAGGAAGAGTTGGGTCAAATGTCAAAAAGAGGGAAAGATTACTACGAAAGAAATTTTAAGAGGGAAGATATTCTAATGAATCTTGAAAAAACATTTAGTAAGTTGCTGGCAAAATGATGAAAATTTTATATTGTGGACCTGAAGGAGGTACTTGTCAATCCAGAAAAAATGGTTTTATTGCTATGGGTTATAATGTTATTGATTTCACATTACAGAAAAATATACTTACAAATCTAAGGTGGTTTCAATTTTTAGAACAAAAATCCTTGAACTTTTTAAATCTAAAAGTATTAAACAATCGACTACTTAAAACAACCAAAAAAAATAATCCTGATATAGTTTGGATTGATAAAGGAACCTATGTTTATCCAGAAACATTAAAACAAATAAAAGGCTTCAATAAGAAAATTAGGATTATTCATCATTGCACAGATGATATTCAAGCTGGAATACATAAATTTCAAAACTATTTAAATTGCCTGGACTTATATGATGCTCATTTTACATGCAATGAATTTAATATTGATTATCTAAGGAAAATTTCAAAATCAAAGTTTTTTTACAATGCATTAGGATATGACCATAATATCTTCTACCCAAACGATGGAACTAAAAAATATGATTTATGCTTTGTTGGTCATCATGAGCCTAATTATGAAAAGTATGTATCTGTAGCAGCTGAAAAAAAGATTAGCTTTATGCTTGGAGGTGCAGGATGGAATTCATCTAAAATTCCAAAATCAAAAATTGCTTTTTCACATCACGATGAAGAAATATGTCCTAAAATTGTATCTGAGTCTTTAGCAAGTCTTGGATTATATTCTTCTTGGAATCGAAATGTTTATTCAGGAAGAGTGCTAGAAATTCCAGCACAAAAAACTGCTTTGATTGTTAAGAGAAATAGTTTTATTGAATCTCTGTATGATGAAGATAGTGAAGCAATATTCTTTAATAATTCTAAAGAATTAAGTTCAAAATTAGATGAAATCTATAGAAATAAAAATATTTTAAAAGATATTGCAGCTAATGGCTATAAAAGATGTTTAGCAAATAAATGTACATGGGAAGATGGTATGAAAGCGGCTATAGATGATCTTGAAACAGTAAATATTATTTGAATAACTTTTCTCTAATTTTTGTTGCTGAAATTTTTCCTACTTCTTGAGGAGGAACATGCTCGATGATACCATAACCAACTCCTCTACCGTAATTTACCGATTCAATATCTGGTATTATCATAACCTTCACTCTACTATTTTCTATTAAATCCTTTAATTCTTTTTCAACATTTATTTTAACTTCTGAAGGTGTATATGGGTTATTACTGTCTGTTGCTGTATCTCTAATACATATAAGAACATTCTTATTTTCATTTAATCTCTGATCTATTAACCAACGATGACCTTCATGCCACGGTTGCCATCTACCTATAAACATTGAGTATTTCATCTAGGCTTTCCTTAACTGATTTAGTTGTTGTGTCCATATCTAAAAAATTTTCTTGGGGTGGTTCATAATTTTCTACAAAATAATTTTCTCTTCCTCTAATTTCTGTAGTATGTAAATAAATTTCTAATACTTTAAATTTTGATTTAAACTCTTCTCTTAAACTTATGTATGGGGACACCAATGAAACAATTGGAATTGAACCCTTATTTATTAAATATGCAGCAATACTCATTCCTAATCTTATATTAGCTTCTCTACCTTTTCTTGAATAGTCTTTATTTTGAAATAAATCTCTCAAATCGTCGCCATCTATATTAAAGTATGAATAATTTTGGGAATCTTCTGATAATTGTTTAATAAGTAAATTAGCAAGTGTAGTTTTACCACTTGCAGGCTGTCCAGTTAGCCATATTGCATCATACTTTTTCATTATTAGTTAGAAAGCTAGATTAATGATCATCTGATTGATCAGAAACTGCCCTTCCTTTTAATTCTTCCCAGTCTTTTTCAGGCCTTACTTTTAAATTTGTCTCCCAAGCACCTTTCAAAACAGCCATGTCTACATCAAGAGTGTTAGCAAAATGAATTATCGCCTGTATATCTTTTGGAAAACATACGCCACCAAAACCATATTTTCCATCATGCCCAGGTACATTTAGATGAGAATGTCCAATTCTTCCATCACGCACAAAGCCCTCGATAACATCATCCCAATTTGCATTAGATTTATCACTTAATAACTTCATATCATTTAGAAATGAAATTTTAGTTGCAAAAAAAGTATTTGCCATATATTTAATCAATTCTGCAGATTCAAAATTTGTTTCCAGTATAGAAAATGAATCACCAAATCTCCATCTAAATAAATCTGCTGCTTTATTAGTGTTAGCTTTTTCTCCTCCAAAGATTGCTCTTGATTGATTAATAAAGTCAAAATTTGCAGACCTTTCAGTTAGAAACTCAGGATTAAACACAATTTTAAGATTATCAAATTTAGACTGTAAGGCCCTTGTTGTTCCTGGAACAATAGTTGAACGAATTAAAATTATTGTTTCTTCGTTTGTACATATATTTGCAATATCATCTAATGCGCTTTCTAAAATTGTTAAATCGGCGCTACCATCATTATTTGAGGGCGTAGGAACAGATACAAACACAAAATTACTTTCATTTACAGTTTCTTTAAGGGTGTGTAATGATCTGGAAGGATCCTTATCATACACTCTGACTTCAGCATCGCAGCCTACATTTGGAGAAAAACCATGTTGAACAGCACTACCTACAAATCCTTTACCTACTATGCCTATTTTTGGTTTGTCCACGAATAAATATAATGTAAAATATTATAATAAAATAAAAAATTCGTTTAAGTTTTCGTTATATTTGAAAGAAATATTTAAGGGCCCATAGCTCAATTGGTTAGAGCAACGGACTCATAATCCGCAGGTTCGGGGTTCAAGTCCCTGTGGGCCCACAAATGAGCAGTCATTCATA
>MDTG01244665.1_pt1 | contig 33401 bp, 28 predicted proteins | sample 811421 | NCBI WGS metagenome assembly MDTG01 (sample SAMN05326645, study PRJNA326480) | marine metagenome | isolation source: seawater | place: Pacific Ocean: South East | collected 2011
ACGCCCTTGCCATTCGGATTATCTTCCCCTCAGTCAGGGTGATTCAGGTTTCTTTCAACCTGACGGGTTTGCCAGCTTCGCTGGGCAAACAAAAAAAGCCGGTCAAAACCGGCTTTCTGAAAAATGATTGGGCTAACCGCTGAAGGGTAATTGTGTTGCTTCCCGTTGATTCCATAACTCGAGAGCCAGCGCTATCCCTCGCTCGACGCTAATATCTTCCAACAGGACTAAGTAACTTGCTAAGGTTGCGATAACCGCTTGTTGTCCATAAGCGTGTTGAATTTCACCTCGCCAGAATTTGAGCATATCGTTGACATCCATTGCGGTATCTTTCAATGCCCACTTTTGCGTTTGTGCTGGCAGGATAATTTCTTGAGTTTGTCCGCTTCGGGTAATAAATAGCTCGGTGTCTCGCTCGCTGTTTACCTCAGGATCTCCTCCATCGCCACGAAAGCAAAGTGCATCGAACTCGGGAAACGCTTCATTCACACGACAATGTTTATGATCAAGGTGCATATGATAAACACCTTGTACGCAACATTTGGCCAAGGTGGGATTCAATAGCCTTGCTAAGGTATTCGCACATGAGCGCAAACCAAAAAACTCGCGTAGTTTAATCAGTTTATTAAGCGGGCTGAGTAAATGCGACAAGTCCAGGTAGGTTACGCCAACCTGTGCTAATTGTGATTTTGCGTGAGGTATATCTGTTGCCGGAGGTAAACCTAAGAGGGGCAGCGCTTTGCTGGCGTACAAACGGCCTGAACCCGGCTCGTGGGCGCCGTGTAGCATAACGGTGTAGCCTTTTCGTGCTAATAGCGCCACCGCCAATAAATACCAAGGTAGTTGCCGACGTTTACCTGCGTAACACCCTATATCGATTTGTGGAGTAAGGGTTGATAAATCAGGCGCTAGCAGTTCCCTACACGCGTCTATAAACCCAATCACCTCTTCGGGCGTTTCTTCACGGGTTCGCAGCAACATTAAAAAAGCCCCTCGTTGCTCGCCCGTGACTTTATCAGCTAACACCATTTTCATCGCGTGGTAAGCTTCTTCCCGCGTTAAACTTCGGCTACCTTTTTGGCCCTTGCCAATTATTTTAATATATTCGCTAAATTGCTGTGACATTGAGATTCGATTGAAGCAGAGATAATGAAACGTCTTGTCTCGACTCTACCACTTTTCCAAATACAAGTAACGTCGGACCTTGAAGGTTTGCTGTCTTAACCTGCTGTGAAATGGTTTCAAGGGTGCCGGTCATCGTTTGTTGATTGGCGCACGTCGCATTTTCAATAACTGCCACCGGCCATTGTGCACTTAGCCCCGCGGCGATTAATCGCTCAGATAACAGTGCTAGCCGACTTAACCCCATATACACCACGACCGTTTGCTGCTGCATAGTGGCACAAAGGCGCTGCATATCAGGCCAGGTCTTAGGATCGCTAAAATGTGCGGTGATAAAACTGACGGCTTGGGCGCAGCGTCTGTCGGTTAAAGGGATGCCCGTGTAGGCCGACATACCGGATGCGGCTGTAATACCAGGGATAATAGCAAATTCGACGCCGGCTTGAGCGAGCGCGGTGGTTTCCTCACAGGTACGCGCAAACAGCGCTGGGTCACCGCCTTTCAGCCGTACTACGTTGACACCTTGCTGAGCAAGTAACACTACTTTTTGACAAATTTCCTGTTGAGTCATGCTGTGCTTGCCACAGCGTTTACCAACAAATTCTCGTTTTACGTGGTGAGGGATCACCGCCAATACTTCTTTACTAACCAGGGCATCAAACAAAACCACATCAGCGCTTTGAATAGCATTGACCGCTTTAACCGTAAGTAACTCAGCATCCCCTGGTCCTGCCCCAACAATAAAGACATGACCATACTCAGAGCGATTAGCTCCAGAGCGGCTAAAAGATGATAAATAACGTGAAAATACCTCTTTTAACTCCACTGAAGTATCAATGGTTGCTTTTAAAAAACAATGACAACGATGCGTGAGTGTTTGCATGTGAATGCCTCCTATTTAATTAGGCTGTTTCGACAGAGGGGATTTCAAGGGAAGCAAAAGCGTTAAGCATTTCACTCAGTCGAGGCTTACAAGAACCACAATTGGTGCCACACTTTAATCGCTCACCCAACTCATCCACCGTTTGGCATCCAGCTTCAATCGCTTCACTGATGGTCTTTTCTCTCACATTAAAGCAACTACAAACCTGTGCTCCTTTTGTGAAGGCATCGTCCACACGGCCATGAAGCAAATTGGATAAGGTGTCGTTAGTGAGCGCTGAGTTGAGTAAGCTATCAATCCACCCCATTGGCAGTAGCCAATCCGGTGATTGACTAGGACATACCTGGCCAAGGGAGACGAAGGCACACACGGTATCGTTATGAACACCGACTAGGCAGACGCCTGAGGTATTTTTGTGTTGGTATATTACCCAATCTTTGGGTAAACGGGTTAAAAGGTGTGATAACCACTGTGAAATATCAAGGTGACTTGCCACTGACCAGCTGACGCCATGTGCCGTTTGAGTTTTGGCCCAGTAATCTCCCCAGCTATCGCCTAAACGCTGCGCATCTTGTTCTCTTATGCACACTTGCCCGAAACTCTTAAATGAGGTTGGCACCAGGTTAACCGCGGCATGCTTTAACTCGGGTTGGCCAGAAATAGCATCTGTCGCCGGAGCATAAAGCTTTGCGAGCTTGCTGTGGGAACCCCAAACTCCGGACCAGTGAATGGGAATAAAAAGCTCTCCCCGTCTGATACCCTCATCAATACTTACAGGGAAAATACACGGGGTTTCTCCACTGACTTCACTGCTTAAACTCACATAAGCCTTTGAGGAAAGCTGCAGGGCTTGTGCGTCCATTGGATGCATAGACACGCTTGCGTGTGGCATATGCGCATGTAATTTAGCGGCCTTCCCTGTACGTGTCATGGTATGCCAATGGTCTCTAGAGCGGCCGCTGTTAAGCACAAATGGAAAGCTAGCGGTGGTGATTTGTTGGGGTAACTGAGGCGTCACTGCAATACATTTCGCCTTACCGTTGTCCGTTGGAAAGGTTAACGAAGTAAAGGGGCGAATAGTTTGTACACTTCCATCAGAGCGCCTTTCAAGAGGCCATTGTACAGGGCTGAAGTTGTCGTATTCCTGTTGAGTCATGCCAACCAAAGCGGCTAAATTCAGCAATTTTTCATCGTCATTTTCGTAAGCAGTAAGACGCGCAAATTCATCAAGAATTTGGTAAGGATGAGAATAATCAAAGGCATCTTCAAACCCCATTTTTTTGGCAACATCGCACATAATTTTCCAATCGTGACGCGCCTCTTTGGGGGGAGGAAGTATGCCTCTTTGACGAGACATTCTCCGCTCTGAATTTGTCACCATCCCATCTTTTTCTGACCACCCGGTTGCAGGCAAAGCAATATGTGCAAAATCAAGGGTATCATTTTTATTGACAATATCTGACACCACCACGGTTTCACATCGGCGAAGGGCATTTTCCACTTGTTCTCGGTGTGGCATACTCACCACGGGGTTTGTGCCCATTATCCATACAAACTTCACTTTACCTGATGCCATAGCATCAAATAGATCCACCGCCTTAAGGCCTTGATGTTCACAAATATGCGGCGCGTTCCAAAACGATTTGACAATGTCCCGGTGCTTGGGGTTTTCAATGTCTCTGTGAGCCGCAAGCATATTTGCTAATCCGCCCACCTCTCTTCCCCCCATGGCATTAGGTTGGCCGGTAATAGAAAATGGCCCCGCCCCTTCTCGACCTATCTGCTCCAGTGCTAGGTGACAATTGATGATGGCATTTGCTTTGTCTACACCAAAGGCCGATTGATTGATGCCCATTGAGTAAAACGTAATCACGCGCTCAGCGTCACAAAACCACCTATAAAAGGTGTGTAAATCGTTAGCGTTTACATCGCTATATTGGCTAACGCTATCTATGTCCATGTCGTTAGCAGCCGCCACAGCGTCATCCAGTCCATCGGCAAAGGCATGTACGCGGTTTGCGTCAATGCTGCCATTGGTGTGAGCAAAGTTAAGCAACCCATTAAACACCGCCACGTCTGTACCTGGCTTAAGCGGTAAATGCAAATCTGCAAGGGTACAAGTTTCTGTTTTACGCGGATCTAGCACCACCACTTTCATGTTGGGATTACGCAATTTCGCCCGTTGAATTCGTTGAAATAACACAGGGTGGGCCCATGCGGCGTTGCTACCAGTAAGCACCAGCAATTCAGTGCTCTCTAAGTCGGTATATTGACAAGGCACCACATCTTCACCAAATGCGCGCTTATATGCCGCTACTGCTGAGGACATGCACAAGCGAGAATTAGTGTCTATGTTGGCACTACCAATAAAGCCTTTCATTAGCTTATTGGCAATATAATAGTCTTCTGTCAGGAGCTGACCCGAGACATAAAAAGCAACGGCATCCGCGCCATACTGCGCTACGGTCTGTGTTATTTTGTCGGCAATCAGGCGCGTTGCTGTGTCCCATTCCACCTTTTCCCCTGCTATGGTTGGATGGAGCAAACGCCCGCCAAGGCTGTTTGTTTCTAGCAGGTTTGTACCTTTCACACATAAGCGACCGTGATTGGCCGGATGCTCGGGCGTACCACAAATCTTGTCCAGGGATACGACACGCCCATTTACGTTGCAACTGATATCCACACCGCAGCCCACACCACAGTAAGGGCAGGTAGATTGCCTTAGTTGTTCTATCGATGTATTCGCTTGGTAGGTGGGTGTGGCCATATTCATCCTATTTCACTTCGCAATCTTATTTGAAATTATTCAACGGCAACAAAAATACGGTCACCGTCTCGCTTCACTTTATATGCCAGCACGCTGACGTCATCCCGCTCTAGACAGCGCCCCGTCACTAATGAGTAATGCTCTTTATACAGCGGTGAGGCTACGACAATTTCATCGCCAATAGAGCCAAGTAAACCGCGGTAAAGTACATTTGCTTTCCCTACGGGATCCCAATTGCTAATCGCGTAGATTTGCTGCTCACCCTTGATAGTGAGTGAAAAAATGGCAATTTGTTGTTCGCCGATGAGGGCACATACGCCACTATTGTTTACTAAATCGTCTAGCCCGCAGACATCATGCCACTGAGCGGCAAGTTGTGTTGTTGCTGTCATCATCTTCTCCCGGAATTAAATTACGTCCACTGGAATCGCTTTATTCGTACCTAGCTTTTTTTCCATTTCTGTTGCCGGTCGAACTTGTCCACGCTCTTCAACGAATTGAATATTGGCATCTGCAGCTTTGCTATTTACAAACTGACGGAAACGCTTGCGTGATGCTTCATCTTCAATAGTGGTTTTCCACTCGCACTGATAGTTTGCTACCAAGGTATTCATTTGTGCTTCAAGTTCATCGTTGAGATTCAACGAATCATTTATCACCACATCTTGAAGGTATGCCAAGCCACCTTCTAAATTGTCCATCCAAACTGAGGTACGTTGGAGTCGATCGGCAGTACGCACGTAGAACATCAAGACTCTGTCGATATAACGTACTAGGGTTTCAGTATCTAAATCGGTGGCAAACAAGTCGCCATGACGAGGCTTCATACCGCCGTTACCACACACATATAAATTCCAGCCATTCTCGGTGGCGATAACACCAATGTCTTTGCTTTGCGCTTCTGCGCATTCACGGGTACAACCAGAGACCGCAAATTTGATTTTATGTGGCGCGCGCAATCCCTTGTAACGGTTTTCTAAATCAATAGCGGTTTTTACTGAGTCTTGAACACCGTATCGACACCAAGTACTGCCTACACAGGATTTCACTGTTCGCAGCGCTTTCGCGTAGGCATGGCCCGTTTCGAATCCACCGGCCACTAAGGTTTCCCAAATTTCAGGTAATTGCTCCACCCGCGCCCCAAAAAGGTCGATACGTTGGCCACCGGTTATTTTTGTATAGAGGTTATATTGCTTGGCGACCTCACCCAGAAGAATGAGTTTTTCTGGGGTAATTTCGCCGCCAGCCACCCTTGGTACAATGGAGTAAGTCCCGTCTTTTTGCATGTTACCAAGGTAAATATCGTTGGTATCTTGCAGGGGGAGGTGCTCTTGTTTAAGAATATAGTCGTTGTACACAGAGGCCAGAATTGAGCCCACGGCAGGTTTACAAATCTCGCAGCCTAATCCTTTGCCATGACCTTCAAGCAACTGCTCAAACGAGGTAATGCCATTCACTTTAACAATGTGAAAAAGCTCTTGTCGGGTATGATTGAAGTGCTCACAAATAGCTTTAGACACTTCAACACCGCGCTTTTCAAGCTCACTGTCTACGACATTTTTCAGCAATGCAGTGCATCCGCCACAGCCGGTGCTTGCTTTTGTTGCGCCTTTCACATCCCCTAAGCTACAGCAACCCCCATCAATTGCAGTGACAATGTCGCTTTTGGCTACGTTATGACACGAACAAATCGTGGCGGTATCTGGCAATGCATCTGCCCCTAGCGCAGGTGCGGCATCGCTACTTGGGAGGATAAGGCTTTCTGGCTGTTCGGGCAGTTCAATTCCGTTTAAGGCATACTGCAACAACGTGTCGTAATCACTGGTGTCACCCACAAGTACAGCACCTAACACTTGCTTTTGCTCAGCATCGACCACTAATTTTTTATACACACCTTCCGGTTGATTAAAGTAGGTGTAACTTTGCGCCCCCTCGGTTCGCTCGTGAGCATCACCAATAGAGCCAACCTCTACACCCATTAACTTTAATTTGGTGCTCATATCTGCGCCGGTAAAGCGTGTATCGCCACCGGTCAAATGACTGACGGCGGCGCGTGCCATAGTATAACCAGGCGCGACTAAGCCAAAAATACGGTTTTGCCACAAGGCACATTCACCAATGGCGTAGATATCGGGATCTGAGGTTAGGCAGCTATCGTCAATGACGATGCCCCCACGTTCACCTAGCGCCAAATTGGCTTTTTTGCCCAACTGGTCGGAAGGACGAATACCTGCAGAAAACAGGATCATGTCCGTTTCTAAATAAGTATCGTCAGCAAACACCATACGGTATCGCGCCTGCTCGCCACTCTCAATGACCTGAGTGGCTTTTTGGGTATGCACAGTCACCCCTAAATCTTCAATCTTGTCCTTGAGGACTTGACCGCCAGTAACATCAAGTTGCACGGCCATGAGCTGAGGTGCAAATTCCACCACGTGGGTATCTAAACCGGCTTCTTTCAAAGCATTTGCAGCTTCTAATCCCAGTAGACCGCCACCTACAACAACCCCTGTTTTACTTTCTCTGGCAGAAGCTTCTATTGCCTCTAAATCGTCAATGGTTCGGTAAACCAAACAGTGGGGTTGGTTGTTACCTGGAATAGGAGGAACAAAGGGGTACGACCCCGTTGCCAAAATGAGTTTGTCGTACGCATAGGCCTGACCTTCAGAGGCTAATACCTTTTTTTCATCACGGAGAATGTCGGTTACCATGGCGTTCGTAACGAAATTCACTCCCCACTCCGTATAAGTAGCAGCATCAGTTAATGCAAGGTCTTCTGCACTGGCACCACTGAAATAAGAGGACAGATGAACACGGTCATAGGCCAAGCGCGACTCGCCGCACAACACGGTAATTTGAGCATTTTCGTTGGCCTGATGTAACTGCTCAACAAAGTGGTGTCCCACCATGCCGTTACCAACAACAAGAATTCGTTCTTTCGAAGCCAGAGATGTCATGGTCTCTCCTCTTTTTTCATCGCAAAAAAAAAGCCCGCTCCAACTAACGTTGGAGCGGGCTTCGTTGCCTATCTACTGTTATGACCATTCACGTAATCACAACACACACATTGTTTTGAGCAAATTGCTCGACACACATTCACACTTTCACTAAATACGTATCCAAAAACGATGCCATATTAGTAGGCGCTTAATTTATCGAGGTTTTTTCGCTTATTCGCAAATGACACTAGCCTTTAGTGCACCATGGAAAGGCAAAAATGCCTTTCCATGGTGCGAACAAGAGCGGGCTTCCCTTAAGCAAGTTTGTCTGTGGCTACACGATAGCGAGGGTCTTCACTCACGTTGATTTCAACAAATTTATCCGCTTTGCGAAGTAAGCTTCGGCACTCGTCACTAATATGACGAATGTGTAGCTTCTTACCTTGTAGCTCATATTTATCAGCCAAGGCATCCAATGCATCTATACCTGAAGAGTCCCATATACGTGACTCTTTAAAGTCGATAACCACGTCTTGGGGATCGTTGGCTATATCAAACAAATCCTTAAAGTGAGTCACTGATCCGAAGAATAATGGCCCTTCAAGGTCGTAGACTTTCCAACCATCTTTATCGATATGGCTTTTCACTTCGATGTGACGTGCATGCTTCCAAGCGAAAACAAGCGCCGACACGATGACCCCCACGACCACCGCAATGGCAAGATCAGCAATAACAGTCACGCCGGTGACTAAAAACAGAACGAAGGCGTCTTCTTTGTTAACACCTCGAATAATGCGAAATGAAGCCCATTCGAAAGTGGCAATAACCACTACAAACATCACACCTGCCAAGGCAGCCAAAGGAATCATTTCAATAAGTGGCGCAGCAAACAATATAAACCCGAGCAAAACTAACGCCGCTGTAATACCAGAAAGTCGACCACGACCACCTGAATTAATATTGATCATGCTCTGCCCAATCATGGCACAACCGCCCATGCCGCCAAAGAAACCATTTACTGTATTAGCAACGCCCTGACCCACACATTCTTTGTTGCCTCGACCCCGTGTATCTGTCATTTCATCAATAAGTGACAACGTAAGAAGCGACTCAATTAAGCCCACCAAGCAGAGAATGACTGAGGTAGGTAGAATAATCATTAGGGTGTCCCAATTGAACGGCACCATAGGGATAGCAAAACTAGGCAACTCACCCGCTAAGGTGGCACTGGCTTTTTGTTCAGCAGGTAATAAATCGCGAACGAAATCAATCACAGTACGAGCCTCTAAATCTAAGCCGTGCACCAGTGCTGTGACAGTAATAATCGCCACCAAGGAAGCCGGTACAGCGGTGGTCAGCTTAGGCAGCAAGTAAATAATTGCCATGGTTAGTGCCACCAAACCTAGCATCCAATAAAGCATAGTGCCTTGCATCCAGCTTAGTTCGCCAGCGGCGTTAATGACTTTAAATTGTCCTAACTGGGCAAGAAAGATGACGATGGCTAACCCGTTCACGAAGCCTAGCATGACGGGATAGGGTACAAGTCGAATAAACTTACCCAACCTGAACACGCCACACAGTATCTGGAGTAAACCGGCAAGGATGACCGCAGCGAAAAGGTACTGCACGCCATGCTGAGCAACCAGGGCTACCATGACCACCGCCATTGCACCTGTGGCCCCTGAAATCATTCCAGGACGTCCACCAATTGCTGACGTAATCAAGCCCATCATAAAGGCGGCATAGAGGCCTATCATAGGCTCAACACCTGCAACAAAGGCGAAGGTCACTGCTTCTGGTACCAATGCTAACGCAACGGTAATGCCAGAGAGCACGTCATTTTTAACATTGCTATCGCGACTCGTAATTAAATCAAACATGTTTTCTCAGGAGTTAAAATAATTAATATAGGCATGCTACGCTGTGCTTGCAGACAAGCAGCACTAAGTAAGCACGTAGAAAGTGGTGGCGATTCTATCACCATTTTGGCTTAAAATCTTTTAATAGAATGTTAAAGGGCACCAACCTAAAGCACACTCTATGACGACGAAAGCGTAGAATAAATTACCTAAGTAAGCTGACATTCATAGTAATACATGGCATCGTTACTTTTTTGCTAGTGTCGTCGTGTCAGGTGTTTATTTTTTGTCTAACGGCCAACGCTGAATCTTAATTAACGTGTTAAGGAGTGTATGTGGTCCCTTATATATTGACCCTTTTGTGTGTATTGGTTGCAGGCGCCATACACTGGACTGCCCCCAAGTCTTATTGGAAAGCCACCTTTATGTCCACTGGCGTCATTCTGTTATTCTCAATCGCCGCATTATTCATCTTTCAAGCCTCTGGCATGCTGATCAGTGAAGAAACCGGTGAAAACGCTAATTTTTCTGGCAAACTTCCCACTATAACGCTGCTTATGGCATTTTTCGGCTTTTTGATTTCCCTCTTTGTTGGCTGGTTTTTAAGAGTAGTAAGACAGTAGCGCAAGGCAGAGGTATTTCTGCTAGAAAGGGTCGTGCCGCACCAAAATGGCGCAAACAGAGACTATCAATGTCTCTCATTGCTTCTCCACACTGCGACAATATTTAAAGAAATACATTTAAATTCAGCAATCTAGCTCATTTTATGCAAGAGGCGAAAAGTGGGCATAGCCATTGCTTTTTCTTATGTTATTCACTCAAATTTTATGCATACGGATAGTGAGCTTACGTGAGACGGCGCACACGTCCGGTATAAGCTCATCTATTAGGGTGTAAACACTGAATCATGCCTACCGATACCCAAACTGCACATGCCGATAATTTAAGCGATGCAACCAAGCGCTTTTTATTAGCTGCCAAGCATGCTGAAATTAACGTGCTAGAACAGTTATCCAGCAACTGCCGTATTGTTATTGCCGTGAAAAATGTAGTGCATGCTCTGCAAAAAGAGCGGGGAGCCAGTAACATTTACCTTGCATCGAAAGGTACCCGTTTCGTTGAGCAAAGAGACACTCATATTGCGCACGCAAAAGACGCTGAATCCATATTACGCAGCCAGCTTAAATCGCTATTTCTAACTCAAGATAGAGTCAACGCTAACCCGCGCCTGTTAAGCAGCATCACGTTAGCTCTTCAAGGCATCGACTATTTGCCGGTGTTGAGGGAAAAGGTGTCGGGCTTATCATTATCAGCCCTCGAGTCTACTCGTGCATATTGTCGGTTAGTGGCTGGGTTACTTACCGTGATATTTGAAGCTGCGGATATTGCCAGTGATCCCACTATCACTCGCACCCTCGTGGCACTGTTTAACTTTATGCAGGGCAAAGAGTATGCGGGCCAAGAAAGGGCATGGGGGGCCATTGGTTTTGCCGAAACTCATTTTGATAAACGTTTATGTGAAAAACTATGCACGCTCCAACAAGCGCAATTGCACCACTTCTCTGTATTTCAAGAATTCGCCGCCGCCAAGCAAACCGCCTTACTAGATAAATTAAACGATAGCCCTGCGGCGCATGATATTAACCAGCTACGAAAAATGATTGCGCAATTGGCCGATGGTAGCCCTATTGCACCTGAAATTAGTGAAGTGTGGTTCGACGTTGCCACTCGCCGCATCGATGCCATGCAAGAAATTGAAAATACCCTCACCGAAGGGTTAATTAACGAGGCGAGACACAAAGTCACGAACGCCCAAAATGAAATGAAAAACCATCAGCGTCTCATTAGTAGTTTTTCTGATGAGTATGTGCCAGAAGGCTCCCCATTAACGTTGTTGTTTGACCCCAGTATGCCTGGGCTAGTGGAAGATCATGATGCACATCCCCACCCTACGCTAGACGGACAAACTGAAACGCTATCGGCACATCGCTCGTTTTATGATTTATTGCGAGGGCAGGCACAATACATCGAAGATATGACCCGTGAGCTAGAGGAAGCCAAGCGCGCCATCACAGAACATAAGCTTATTGATAGAGCGAAATTAATTCTAATGCAGCAATTTAAAATCAGTGAACACGAGGCCTATCGACGATTGCAAAAACAAGCCATGAATGAAAATACCACTTTGCCTTCCATCGCGAATAAAGTGGTAGAGATAGCGCAGAAAGCGGCGTCACCCCGAAAGGGTTAAAAAAGGCCAGAGGGTCAACCAGCCTTTGTCGTTCACTCTTTGACGAAATACACTGGGTCTGGGGTATTGCGGATTAATACTTAGCGTACCTGAAAAATTCGCATCTATACCGTAAGGCGCAAGAATATCGCATTTTCCCTCATCGGTTAATCTTACCGCCACGCAGGTTTCTCGCTCTATCCAATACGACAAAGCTTCTTCACAGTTTTTATAGGCAGCATGACCATGCTTAAGGTGCATACGCGCTTGATTTCTTACCTGCCAGTTAGCTTCAGGAACCCTACGGCTAAGTTGTGTTTCCAATAAGCGTTCTGTTTCTTTGCGTGTATCCTTTACATCAAAATAGATAACGTCGATATCGTTAAGCGGTGAACTATGAGTGAAGTTTGAACGATGCTCAGGTAACAGGCTGTCCCAAATGCAATTACGTAAAAAGCCAGCACCGATATAACCTTGTGGAAGTTGAAGAGACTGCAGGGCCAGTAAGCACCGCCAGCGAAACGGGTCTGCCTTTAGCAATAACCCAATACGCGCGTGATATTCATTTGACCCTGCCAATGTTAATGCTGCCCTACCCTTTAGTGATGGCGAATACGCAGTTTTCGCTGCCACTTTAGAATATAAAAGCAAAATGCCACAAAGGCACCACCACCTAACCATCCCGCCAGCACATCGGTAGGCCAATGTACGCCCAAAAATACCCGACTAATCCCCACAAAAAAGGTAAGTAAACCAGCCACCATGTACACCCATATTTTGACTGAGATCTGCGTGGTCGATTTAGCAAAAAGGCGAGCTATATAAAAATACACTATGGTAGACATCATTGCATGGGCAGAGGGAAAGCTTTGCGTGTATACGTCTACCTGGTGTTGAGCCAGCGGTGGACGGCCGCGACTTATTCCATACTTTAACGCAAAGGTTAACGCTAACCCCGCAATAACGGCAAATACCAGGGTACTCGCCTGTTTAGTATAGCCTTGAAATTGAAGTCCTAATGCCGCTACAAAAGCAATAAACAACAACACACTGTTGCTGCCCATGGCGGTAGCATCCCTCAGTATATCCTGCTGCCACTCAGCCAACGGGTACTGTGATAAGGCGCCATGAAGCTGGGTATCGAATGGCGTTAATACTCCCATTGTCTCAAACAGCATAAGTAACAAAAAACCGCCGCCTAATAGCACGACTTGCACCGTGGGGGTTTCAAGAATTTGAAAGTAGGCCTTAAAGGTACTTTTCACTTCCATGTTTGTATCTGCTCCTTATAAAGGGTTAATCGCGTTTACTGCCACCAAGGCACGCAGGGGAATTCGCCGCTTGACCGCCGCGCGCTTCCCACTCTTGTGGCGTATAAGTATGCAATGCCAATGCGTGTACCGGGCCTTTAAGGGCCTCATCTGCCAACGCATTAACTTGGCGATGACGAGCAATCAAGCGTTTACCTTCAAATTCGTCTGACACCACTGTCACCTTAAAATGACTTTGCGCGCCGTCGGGGACACTGTGCATAAAGCTTTCGTCGCGGATATCTAAATAGACCGGGTGCAACGCCTCTTTTAGTGCAGACGTTAAAAAATCTTGTACATTCATGGTTAACTCAATCAGGCAAAATTAACTGTCGATACGTGAGGTTGATTCTATCACTGATTGGTTTTGTCGTCTTTGCAATACCATGAAAATAATGGTGTTGTGTACTACCTGACATCACTAACAAGCTTCCGTGTTCCAACACTTGAACATGGCGCGCTTTTGTTTCTTTGTGCTTAAAAACAAACGGCCTGGCTTCACCCAAGGTTACCGACGCAATCGTGGGCGCGGGGCCAAGCTCTGGTTCGTCGTCGGCGTGCATACTCATGCTATCTTGACCATCTCGATACCAATTTGCCAGTACGCTATTAAAATGTGCGCCAACTTCGGCCGAACATAAGTCACGAATAGCGGCCAACTCCTTGGTCCATGGCGCGGGGGAAAGGGACAAACCTGAATAGGTGTAGTGACAATTGGCATCCCCGTGCCACGACTGTAATCGAGGAATTCGGATAGACTTACCAAACATACGTAGACTGTCTTGGCGCCATGGCAACGACTCGACGAGCCGCTTCTTGTAAAGGTTGGCTTGCTCTGTGGTAAGCCATTGCGGATAATAGCGCACGTGGGCTTCTGGTAACGGAAGCGTGAACGGTGACTTCACTGCTTTTTCTGTACCGGAAAAAAGGGGTAGTTGCATAATGACCCGACAACCTTAGAAAGAATTAAATGAACACAGAATTTATTCTGGCCGACCGCCAGTTTACCTTAATTCGCTATCCCGAAAAGCACCAACATGTGAGTTTACAAGCATGGGACAGTGCCGACGAGCTACTCATTTCTCATGTGGACGATTTAGTGAGCGAGCAATCACTAACCGGAAACATGCTCATTTTCAATGACGACTTTGGTGCTCTTGGTTGTTGGTTTACGCAACATAACCCTATTTGGATTTCAGATTCTTTCATTGCGTTAAAAAGCCTAGGTGAAAACTTAAAAGCCAACCTATTGAACCCCGTCATTGATGATAACGACAAAATAAGCGCACCGGTAAGGTCACTCACCAGTGTGGAAAGCCTTACGCTAGACACACATTTAGCGCCTGACATCATATTAATCAAAGTTCCTCGCACTTTGGCGCTGTTAGAACAACAGCTTATTGATATTAGAAAGGTGGCCACACCGGATACTCAGATTATCGCTGCAGGCAAAGTAAAATCTATCACTAAATCTGTTTTAGCACTGTTTGAAAATACACTGGGGCCAACCACAACGTCGCTGGCTAAGAAGAAGTCTCGTCTCATCTTCTGCCAAGTGTCGCCGGCACTTCGCCCAAAAACCAATGATTACCCTAGCCGGTGGACTTGCACATTGCCCACCGGCAAAACAGTGCAACTGAATAACCATGCCAATGTATTCTCTCGTCAATCGCTAGATATTGGTGCCCGCGTACTTTTGCCTCACATGACAGTGAGCAGCAATGATGTGGTCGTAGACTTAGGCTGCGGCAATGGCGTATTAGGGTTACAGGCACTGGCGATGGCACCGGATTGTAGAGTGTTTTTTGTGGATGAATCTTACATGGCTGTGGAAAGCGCCCGCTTAAATGTCTTAGAAAATTTCCCAGACAAAATAGATCAGTGTGAATTTGTGGCCAGTAACTGTCTTGAAGCCTTGCTAAACAAAAAGCCCACACCTGAAATCACTAAAGTGTTCTGCAACCCGCCGTTTCATCAGCAAAATGCGATTACCGGTCATATTGCGTGGCAGATGTTTCAAGATGCCCGAGAATGCTTGGTGAAAAGTGGTCACCTTATTGTTGTAGGTAACAGACACCTTGAATATCACATAAAACTTAAACGCCTATTCGGCGGTGCTAAGGTGATAGCAAGTGACAATAAATTCGTAGTACTAGGCACAGCAAAACGTTAAAGGACTTATTATGTTAAAAACATTTGCCTCCATTTTTTTTGTATTGAGTGTGGCAGTGACCAGCCTTGCCCATGCGGCAAATAAATCCGATGGTTCACATATTCAACCTGACAACTATTATCCTCGGGTTAAGATTGAAACCTCCATGGGTGATATTGTTGTAGAACTTGATAGGCGTCGCGCGCCAATTACTGTCAATAACTTTCTACGGTACGTAGATAAACGCAGTTATGAAGACACCATTTTTCATCGTATTGTGCCTGGGTTTGTTGTACAAGGCGGCGGTTACACCACTGATTTTGAAGGGAAGTCGAACTTTCCTGCTATTTTTAACGAATCGGGTAATGGGTTAACCAATGACTTACACACCATTGCCATGGCTCGCCAAAATGATCCTCATACCGCAAACCGTCAGTTTTTCTTCAACGTTAACGATAACGAAAGCCTGAACCCCGGGCGAGATTGGGGCTACGCGGTTTTTGGCCTCATCGTGGAAGGGGAAGATGTGGTAGATGCCATGTCAGAAGTAGAAACAGAGTACTCATTGGTGCTAAATGCGAACAACGTGCCTATTGAGCCCATTGTGATAAAGAAAGTGACGGTACTCCCACCACTTTAATCACTCCTTTGCGAGGTGCACATAGGTGGCCTCGCTGAACGCCTGCAGATATAAAGGTTTACTAAAACTTAAGCCAATACAAATGCTGAACATCAAAGCCTTAATCTGCATAAAAACCGTGCTTGTGAAACCCCAAACCCACCAGTAATTGCTGTGACGCGACATTGTGTGGGTGGGTCATGGCGGTAAGAAAATCAAAACCTTGTTGCTTCGCCCACGCCATCACGCCTTGGCAGGCTTCATTTGCCACGCCTTTTCCTCGTCCTTCTGGCAGTAATGCAAATCCTAAATCTGGGCAGCGAAAAGAAAACCGATTAAACAAACCACATACCCCTAGAGGGTTACCCGTAGACTGACATTCCACAGCACACAAACCATATCCCCACTCATCTCGTTGGGCATTGGTACGCGCAATGTAATCACATGCATCTTGTAAGGTGAAGATTGATTTACAGCCAATAAATTTAAGCCATAGGGGGTCTCGATTTAGGGTGAGGATCCAGTGCTTATCATCTAATGAAAGCGGGCGTAAACGTAATCGAGGGGTAACAATGTTCATACCATTTGAGCCGAGAGACAAGGACGCTACTGATAATCCCTGTCACACCCGGGTATGTTCAAACCAGCAGTCGCACAAACTCAACAAAATGACGCATTGGCAGCAATGCTGCCAATGCGTCGAGGTAGGATTTTTAGAATAACGCTCTTACACCAAAGGTGATATTTCTGCCCGGAAGCGGCGCCTTGTCCTTCAAAAAGGAGGTGTGAATACGTGCCTCTTCATCGGTAAGGTTGCTGCCTTTAGCGAACAGTACCCAATCAACACCCTGGCCAGATATCTCATACTGCACATTGGCATTAACCAGCGTATAGCCGTCGGTTGTGCTTTCGTATGAAGCCACATCGGTTTGGTCGTCATACCACGTAAAACCGATATCGGCAGTTAACCCGTCATTGACATAGCTTAGTTCACTGCCAAATCGCATAGGCGGCGTGCGAGGTAAATTGTCGTCCTCCACTTCAGCATTAATATAATCACTAAAAACGGTTAAACGGAAAGCGTCGTTTAAATCGACATAAGCTTCAACCTCTACGCCCCAAATATCAGCATCGGCTTGTTGGAAGTAATACACAGGGGTTGTATCTTCGTCACTGTGATCCTCTTCCAACTCGGCGTCATCTTCGTCATGTTCTTCATGCTCGGTTAACGCGAGCAAGCCCGTGTTCGACTGGAAGATATAATCTTCGGCTTGGTTATAAAAGAAGGAAACACTGTAGCCCCAGTCGCCGGTAAACTTACGGAAAGTAACGTCTAGGTTTGTGCTTACTTCCTCATTCACATCCCTTAATTCATCTTCAATATGGCCTTCGTCGTCCATATCAAACACTAGGCCTATTTCGTAACTTTCGGTCGCTAAATGCTGGCCCGCCGAAAATAGCTCTTGCTGACTCGGCGCTCGCTCGCTCCGTGATAGGGTAACAGCAACAGACTGACCATCGGTATATTCCCAATTCACACCCGCTGACAAAGATAAACTGGTGAAGTCATACTCAGGGAAACTAAACTCGGTACCATGCTCTTCTTCATCATGGTCATCCTCGTCGTGCTCGTCCTCTTCATGCTCTTCTTCATCTTCATGGAAAATATCTAACTCTACGTCACTGTCTTGTGCATCATAAGCGGTATTTTCTAGCCGGCCACCAAGCTCGAATGTGAGGTCTCCGACTTTTTTCTGCTCCACAATATAAAAAGCGTAATTGGTGCTGGTGTTAGCAGGGGTAAAAGCTTCTTCGCCTTCAGCAGCATAATCACTATGAGCAAACTGCATGCCGAACACGCCATGCCAGCCCAGCACTTCTTCATGATAAAGCGAGACTCGGATATCACTTGATTCATTAGAGAAAACGGTGGCGGGTTCACCATCTTCTATTTCTGTATGCTCATAGTCCGTGTATGAACCGGCAAACTTAATATTCGTTAATCCTTCCATCGGTGAATGCCATTCACCTGCCGCTTGGTAGCGGGTCATATCTACGTCAAGAGACACGCCTTCTTCATCTTCGTGCTCTTCGTGCTCTTCTTCCGTTTCGTCTTCGTGTTCTTCTTCATGCTCGTGGCTGTGACCCGGTACACCGTATTCGTTGTCTAATTGTTCAACCGCAAAGCCAAAGTACCCTTCATCTGCCACATAGGAAATGCCCGCGACAAGATTAGAGGTCTCCATTTGGCTGTCTTCCAATACTCCTTTTTCTTCGTCTTCATCTGGGTCTACGGAGGCATAACCAGGAATATCCGCGTTTTCGGTGTCGCGATAGTATCCATCTAGGTGCCAAACGATATTGCCGCTGCCACCTGTTACATCACCGCGGGTATACTTACCCTCATTTACAGTGCTGTAACTCACTTCAGCCTCACCTTCTACACCGTCGACGTGGTACTGTGGAATACGTTTATCAACAATATTCACCACTCCACCAATAGCGCCACTACCGTATTGTAGGGTTGCTGGGCCGCGCAATACTTCAATTTGGGTTGCACTCGCCGTGCTTGAAGCGACATTGTGATCTGGACCTACACGGGAAACATCAGACACATCTAACCCGTTTTGAACAATCTTAACTCGTGGGCCATCGTTGCCACGAATAATCGGGCTACTCGAGACAGGCCCGAAATAGGTACTGTGCACACCTGCGGTGTTTTTGAGTGTTTCACCTAAAGTGGGTGCTTCAATTTTACGAAGTTTATCAGCGCTGATAACCGTGACCGGAGTCACTGACTCTAATACCGACGAGTTTAATGCGGTCGCAGTCACGACGATGTTTTCAACCGAGGCTGGGCTCAGTATAAAGTTAACCGTTTGATCGCCCTGGATGTCGCCTAAGTCATTATCGCCGTGGATAAACTGGGGTGAAAACACATGAAGATGGACATGAGGTTGTGCGACGTCCTCAAATCGATAGACACCATTTTCATCGGTCATCGCTACGCGACGTGTGCCTTCAATTTTCACTTCAGCACCCGCTACAGGGTTCCCCGCAGGATCAGTCACTTTTCCCGAGATGGTTGTGGCAAGGACAGGCGTACTTAATAACGCTGCTATAGACAAGCTTAGCAGTGAACGCATCTTCATGTGGTTTCCTTTTTTAAAAGAGAATGTTGTTATTAGCTGTGATGTTATAACATTCTTAAGGATGTGCGCGAGAAAGTCAACAGCCGTTAACCGGAATAAAGATTCCATTTATCGTGAAATAAATTTAAGCGCGGCTAATGGGAAAGTTAATAACTTCGCGGATATGAGAGGCGCCCACTTTCAACATAAGAAGCCTGTCTATACCAAGGGCAACGCCGGCGCAATCAGGTAACCCCGATGCTAAAGCGGCTAAAAAATACTCGTCTATTGGTTTTTCAGGTAAATTGGCTTTTTTACGTTTCGCATTGTCTTGATAAAAGCGGTTTCGCTGCTCTTCTGGAGCGCATAATTCATAAAAGCCGTTTGCCAGTTCAGCGCCTTTATAGTACACCTCAAATCTGTCTGCGGTGCGACTGTCTTCTTCGTTGATTCTTGCCAGAGCAGCTTGTGTAGCGGGAAAACCATAGATAAAACAGGGCCGTACTTGACCGATTGAGGGTTCTATCACCACAGAAAAAAGCAATTGTAATTTGGCATCATCACTGAGCAATTCCGGTGTGTCGATATCAATGCCCGATGCCTCCATTGCGTTCAGTAGTTCGTCACTGCACGCAATAAGCGGATCTACCCTTAAATACGTAATAAATGCCTCTTTATAACTCATTTTATAGGCGGGTTCTGTGTCTAAGGTGGCCATTAGAAGCGCATCCACTTCTTCCATTAATTCAACATGGGTGAAGTGGGGTCGGTACCATTCAAGCATGGTAAATTCTGGGTTGTGCCAGCGACCTTCTCCTTCATGCCGAAAGGCCTTACCTATTTGATAGATTGCCCCGCTTTGTGCGCACAAAAGACGCTTCATGGCATATTCAGGTGACGTTTGAAGGTATAAGGTTGTCGGCTTACCAGACTCGTCGTAGTGAAATTCAGTACAAAACCCGTCAAGATGTTCATCGGTCACTGTGCCGTGAGAAAGCACTGGCGTGTCTACCTCTAACACATCCCGCTGGGCGAAAAAGTCACGAATGGTAGAAAGCAATTTAGCTCGGGCTAAGCGGTTTTCATGAGAGGTTGTTGGTTGCCAATGATGCATAAAAAAGAAAAGCGAAATGTGGAATGAAAATGCCGATATGCATGAAGAACATATCGGCAATAGGTGTATGGCTTATTTTTGCGCGCGAGACACATATTCACCAGAGCGCGTATCTACACGGATAACTTCTCCGGTTTGAACGAACAGTGGGACACGAACTACAGCACCCGTACTGAGTGTTGCAGGCTTGCCACCTGTGCCCGCAGTATCGCCTTTTAGACCTGGATCCGTTTCAGTAATCTCTAGTTCAACAAAGTTAGGCGGTGTAACGGTAATGGGAGAGCCGTTCCATAACGTAATGGTACATACATCGTTTTCTACCAACCATTTTACATTCTCGCCCACAGCTTTTTCGTCAGCAGCGATTTGTTCGAATGTATCGTTATTCATAAAGTGGTAGAATTCGCCGTCGGTGTACAAGTAGGCTAGCTCTGTATCCATTACGTCAGCGCCTTCTACTGATTCACCTGAGCGGAAGGTTTTTTCAAGAACTTTACCTGAAATAAGCTTACGGATTTTTACACGGTTGAAGGCTTGACCTTTACCCGGCTTCACATATTCGTTTTCTAGAATGTTGCATGGTTCGCCGTCCAGCATGATTTTCAGGCCGCCTTTGAACTCGTTAGTGCTGTAATTAGCCATATTTCCTCTGTCTAAACATAAGGTACAAAAAGTTTCGTGGAACAAATAATACCTAAAAAACCGATTTCTGTAGAGTCAAACTGGCAAAAAGAATTAGCAAAGAGCTTTACTGATCCCACTAAATTGCTCGATTTTTTAGATTTAGACAGCAAAAACTACCGCCAACACATAAAAGCGCGTCGTTTATTTCCGATGCGTGTACCTCGGCATTTTGCTCACTTGATAGAAAAGGGAAACCCCAATGATCCTCTATTGAAGCAAGTCATGCCGTTAAGTGATGAATTTGTTAGCGAACCCGGTTATACCCAAGATCCCCTTGAAGAGCATGACACTGCGGGTCGAGGCGTGCTGCATAAATACGACTCTCGCGTGTTGCTTATGGTTAAAACGGGCTGCGCCGTCAATTGCCGATACTGCTTTCGTCGCCACTTCCCTTATCAAGATAATGCGGTAAGCAAAAGGCAATGGGACGACGCCCTCGCCTATATTGCGAGTCATCCTAATATTAACGAGGTGATATTTTCCGGTGGCGACCCGCTAATGGCTAACGACAACCAGTTAGCATGGCTTGCCGAGGAAATAGCGGCGATTTACCACGTTAAACGTTTACGCATACATACACGCCTCCCTGTGGTGTTGCCAGAGCGTATAGACCACGCCTTTACCACATGGCTAACCCGTTTACCGCTACAAACCGTTTTGGTGCTGCACGCGAACCATGCCAATGAAGTAACACCCGCATTGGCAGAGCGATTAAGTGGTTTGCGACGAGAAGGCACGACAATACTGAATCAGGCTGTACTACTTAAAGGCGTAAACGACAATGCATCTTCACTGTGCGATTTAAGCGAAACCCTGTTTGATGCTGGTATATTGCCGTATTATCTACATGTGCTGGATAAGGTTGAAGGGGCGCATCACTTTTATGTTTGTGATGATAGCGCACGGCAGCTAATGAAAGAAACGATAAAACGTCTGCCAGGTTTCCTAGTACCAAAACTGGTGAGAGAAATTGGTGGGCAACCTGGCAAGACGCCTATCGACTTACATTTGCATCCATAATCTTACGCATAGGTGTCAATATTGGCACCTAGTGACGGGTTAGATGACGCAGGTTTTGGTACGTCAGCTGCTGTTTCCAGTAGCTGAAGCGTCGCTTTTCCTTCTTGCTCCTGTTGGCTTTTTGCCAACTTTAGCGAAGCTACCTCAAGTGACGCACCGGACGTTCCAGATGCAATTGCACCTTGTAAATCCATACCGATTTCCTTTGTTGCTTGTAGCAAAGTAAAAAAGTGGGCAGAATTGCCCACCTCTTAAGGTATCGACACCTTAAACAGTATCTTTAATCATTTTTCACATAGGCAGCTTTGAGGGTAACCATGCAAGCGATACATCAAAAACTTCAAGACACCATTCAAACCCTTTACCGTAAAGCCGTCGATGCAGATCAAGCGCTCGATCATTTACAAAAAGACCAAAAGGGTAAGTTTGCGGCGGTTTTCACCGCAGACAGCCCGTTTAATACCTCATCCAAACGCTTTGGCCCCTACGTGGAAGAAATAGCGCAAGATTGGCAAGCGCTAAAAGCGATGGCTGAAGAAGAGGCAAAAGCTGCATTGCCTCTGCTGATAAAAAAAAATAGAGTTGGCCTTAGTCACTATTGCCCAGTTTCAGTCAACACTGAGCAAAAAGTAATCTCGTGTTTTTAATCACGATACAGGGGGATGTTGGCTAGTCGGCGTCTGATTTCATTGACTTGTGCAATGTAAGGCGGGCTATCTACCCGTTGGTAGCGCTCAGTAAATTTTGCCTTGCTGATCCCTTCGGGCAAGCCTTCGATAGGGGGCATAATATCCAAATCAGATTGTATCCGCGCCACCGCATTTTGAACCTCTATTGCGTGGTCTGGATGATTTGCAACCTTGGCAAATTCAGCACCAGCCATATCGGCCGCTAAATCGACAAAGCTATATCCGGAACCTCCTAACCCTCTATCCATAAGTTCCTTAAATTCACCAATGGCCAAGGACATACCCGCTTCACCCATTAATTCTAATGCAGCAGAGATAATAAAATGGCGCGCTAAATCGTTGCGTTCAGCCAAAATTGCCGCAGAACGTGGCTTTAGTGCTTTGTCTGGATTAGGTTGAATATTGCCCACTAAATGCCCCACTCTGTGATGCCCAACAAAAGCGGCTAAAGCAAAAATAACCGCCTTGTTATGCATTACGGCGTCATCTGGGGTCTGACTTTGTTCTCTCGCTCTTGCCATACCTTCGCGTAGGTACTCTATAAGTGGAACCGGGGTAGAAGACAGGGCAAGTTCTCGGCCAGAAATGTAGCGCAAATAGGAAGCGGTAAGGGTCTCTAATTCGTTGTCGGTATCGACCGAAAGCTGATTACTGACGTTGTCAATTTCATGAAGCAGTTCGTCGAGGGGCCCCAGCTGTAACTCTACTTCATTATCTCTCATTACCACGGCTTCAACCCGTGTTAGCGCAAGCGTGCCGATTTCAGAACGGGTATAGCGATTGATAGCGGCCTCTGCTAAACCTAACGCGGTGTCACCGGGTATAGAGATATCTCCCAGGGTGATGTAATCAATTGTCAGCGCTTTACCCGGTAAAATCAGCGCCGACACATTAATATAGATGTCATCGTTATTCGGTGAAAAGGTAAAGGCCACTGTACCGCCATTCGCGGTAACATTCACTACACCTCGAAAATGGGGCATTGCGCGCTGCAGCACGCCCACCAAGCTCTCGATTTGAGTTTCAGATAACACAATGGTGTGACCTTCTTCCCGCTGAGAGAAGGCCGTATTGAGTTGCGCGAGAAGCGTATTTACCGTGTCTGCCCCATCTAACTGGTTCGGGGCGCTAGCCGCCACTAATGGCTGTTTTTGAATAATCGCGATGCTAAGCCCAACCACCGCAACAAGTATTAGTATAAACAGGGTAACAAGCAGGCCAATTAGCCAACGAAATGCACGCGCCATAATTTAACTTCTAATCCTCGTGGCTAAGCCTGTGAAAATAAAAATAGTAACTGAAAGTCACCCGTAAAAGCTAGCTTACAACACCTCGGCTTCTAACCAATGTTGTAACGAGCCGTAACTGACGGTGGCCAGTCCTAAATCGTGATTCGCGGTTTGGGCGGTGGGAATAACCACGCAATCTAACTTCGCCGCGACCGCTGACTGCAAACCATGCATCGTATCTTCAATGGCGACACAGGCAGATGCTGCCACACCTAACTTTTCCATTGCCAACTGGTAACTTTCGGGGTCTGGCTTACTTCGGGTAACGTCTTCGACGGCCACCACTGTGCTGATGTATTCTCGTAATCCATAGCCATCTAAGGTTTTTTCGACGGAAAGCTTACTGCCACCAGTGACAATCGCCAAGGTATACCCCTTTTCGTGGCACGCCTTTATTGTCTCAGCAGCATATGGCATGAGTGGAAACGGTTGCTCTTTCAAGAAGGCTTCAACCTTTTCATGTTTTTCATTTTCTAAGGCTAGCGTACTTGCGCTAATGTCGAAGTGATTTTTTAGATCGATGGCGTTTTGTTTCACCGGCACCCCAGCCATCATATCGCAATACAAAGACTCAGAGAGTGACACGCCGTAGGGCAACAATATTTCGTACCACAATTTATAGTGTACAGCCTCTGAATTTATCAAAGTACCGTCATGATCGAACAGCAAAGTGGATGTGTTGGCGGTGACAGCTTTTTTAACCATGTAAACTCCTAGGTGCGTCAAATCAAATTTGTAACTTACGCCTCTCTCATCAGGGAATCTAGCGTGATTAGGTGAGTAATCGTATAAGTGCGGCTCTTAGCTTTTTCGCCAGTAACAAATCCCTTTTTGACCACGGCAGACTTTGTTCACCGTCTACCTCACTCCATTTTTCAAACGACGCTCTGGGTGACAAAACGCCGTGAGCATTTACTTTTTGTATGGTTTTGTCGGGGTTACCTGCCCAGTGAGTAATTTGCTTCTCAGGTTACCGAAACACATAGAGGCGCAAGCTTTTAAGCTCGAAGTTCAAGCGAATTAACATTACGCCACGTACTTCCTCATGAGACACACTCGCGAGTCCGTCGACGTCCCTTATATCTTGTTTACTTAAAAGAACATCTGAGGTGTCATGTCGACAGGCATTATCTATATCTCGCACAAGTCGCTGTTCGGCCTTTGGCAAGCAAAGATGCCAATCATCGTTAATGTACATAGCAGCGCCGCTGGCCTGAAACGCCGTCTTTGCTGCGTGCAAGAATGACGGAATACTCTGCTCACCTTGTATTCTCAATTTTTGCGCTAGTACGCTAACTTCATCGTCTAGGCTGGTCAGTAAGGCTAAACGCTTTTTCGACTGATACGTAGAGTAAATCATAGAAAAATATTTAACTAAACTTTCCGCCTGATAGCGCAGATGCGCGTCAATGGGCGTAGCTGTAGCATGGTGACAGGAAATAATTCCCCATAATTTTCCCGTTTGCATAATGGGAACAGAAAACGACGTTGCTACCCCCATATTTTGAAGGTATTCGCCGTGTAGGGGCGACACGCTGCGTAAATCGGAATAGGTCAAATCCAGTGGCGTGCCGTATTGGGTGAGGAAGTTAACTGCCTCCTGACGACTATCTGCAATGTACCGTGAGGGATTCTGATAATACATTTGCCTCGCAATGGCGGGAATGTCTGACGCAGGAAATTTTAGGCCTAGATAAGGCGGCAGCCCCGTAACCACTTTTTCAGCCACCACTTCCCCCGACCAATGTTCATTGAAACGGTAAAGCACAATTCGCTCACAGGGGAGGAATTCATCGAGGGTGTGAATAAGTTGGTTCCAGTAGTCATGTTCTTGCCAAGATGCATCAATGCGCGGCAAGATAGACGCGCGCAATTGCAAATACTGGCGCTGGGTAACCGTGGCGGTACTGCGTTCAATTTCAATTAAGATGCCTGCATCACTGCGATGACTTCTATAATTCAAAGACGCTGTCGTGGTATTGTCATTAAACGCATAAGCACGATTGCCCGCTTTGATGCCCAAATTGTACAGTAATTCTAAGGGTAGCCAGGTTAAATCGTGAACTTTTGTCCCCACGAGTTGCGCGACAGATAAAGGGCAATACTCAGCAATATTTTCACTGGCGGCAGTGACCGTTAAGCTTTCGTTGTCAATAAAAAATGCACCGCCAAAACCTTGAATTTGACCGCTTAAGTGCAATGCTTCATTTTCACAATTTGCAACGAGCTCATTGAAATCGTCGGTCTCCAAATTGGTCCCCTTAGTCATTTTCTGCATTGTTGTTAGCGGTCTAGTTTTTCGAGCATGTTATCAAACGTCACTGGTGCAGAGAACACGAAACCTTGCGCTAATTCGCACCCTACCGATACGAGGTAGTCCATTTGTTCTTCCGTTTCCACTTGGTCAGCCACCACTGTCATACCCAATACGTTGGCGACATCAATATAGGCGCGAAGCAACTGCTCACTGGCGTCGTCTGGTTGTTCAATAATTTGACGAGAAAGCTTCATTTCACTGGCACCACATTGCTGTAGCTGCGCAACTGCACTTTGGTGAATACCAAAATCGTCAATACAAATAACCGCGCCCATCGATTTTAGCGACTGTAATCGGTGGAAAATGCGCTTCTCACCCTTTTGGATATCACGCTCGGATATTTCAAACTTAAAAGCTTCTGCGGGTAGAGAGGTGCGCGACAGTAGTTGTTCGAAGCGTTTTGTGAAGTCTGATGTTAGCAACTGCTTTCCAGAAAGATTAACAGATACTCTAGGTAGAGAGATACCTTTTTGCATCGCCATTTTTAAATCGAACGCCACCAGCTCTAGCGCGTGAAATCCAATAGCATCAATAAGGTTCGCTTTTTCAGCAACATCGATAAACTCTGCTGCCCGGGTAATATCTTGTTCATCATTCGCAATACGTAACAACGCTTCCATTCCCACTATAGCATTGCTGGCAATATCGTACTGGGGTTGGTACACCAAACTAAACTGACGCTCTTGTAACGCGCTTTTTAATCGCGCTTCAATTTGACCCCGGGCTTGTGCCTTTTCCATCATTCGGGCAGTAAAATACTGATACTGGCCTCGCCCTAGTGATTTCGCATGGTACATGGCTTCATCAGCATGGTGTAACAGCACGTCTGACGTAATTCCGTCATTAGGATAGACAGCCACTCCCAAGCTGGCAGAAATTGCGATTTGGTGATTGGCCACTTGGAACTCAGTTTCTACTTGGGTAATAATCCGTTTAGCGATTTCATCTATTTCATCTACACGAGCCGCAGAAACAATCGCCACAAATTCATCACCGCCTAGTCGTGCCAACATATCGGTGTCACGGATGCACTTATTGATTCGCTTCGTCACTTGTTTAAGTAACAAGTCTCCCACTTTGTGTCCTAAGTTATCGTTCACCGGCTTAAACTTGTCCAAGTCGATAAAAAGCACGGCGCACAATTGTTCCGCACGCTTTGCGTTACCTACCATCAACTCTAAACGCTCAAGCAAAACCGCGCGATTGGGCAGGCCCGTTAACTCGTCGTGGGTGGCCAAATATTCAATACGCCGCTGCATGTCTTTAATTTCGTTAACATCACTGAAAGCTGCAACATAGTTCACTATGTCGCCATCGCCGCCTTTCACAGCGTTAACGGTTAGCCACATAGTGACCCTCGACCCACTTTTCACCTTTATCTCGGCTTCACCCTGCCAAAAGCCGCGCTCACTTAGCGAGGCCCGTATTCCCCGGTAAAAATCGTCGGAATGAGAGGAAGATTGAAGCATGCTGGGCGCATTTCCGGTCAATTCCTGGGTAGTGTAACCGGTAACTTCCGTGAAGGTTTCGTTGGCCGTGACAATTTTTTCGTTAGCGTCCGTCACTAAAATGGCTTCACTGGTACGCTCAAAAATTTTCCCCGCCAGTCTTAGCTGTTCATTAGCGTGCTTTTCCTTAGAAATGTCGGTGGCTTGAGTGCAAATGGACTTAATAGTACCTTCAGCATCAAAAATCGGAAAACGTACACTGTTTAACGTGACTTTACCTAACGGTAGCGTGAATTCATCAATGGTTTCCAATGGTGATAAAGTACGCATAGTATCTAAATCTTTATCACGAAACTGCTTAGCCGTTTCTCTTTCGAATATTTGCAAATCGGTTTTGCCCACCACCTCATCGGCATGCAGTCCAAACACTTCTTCAAAACGCGCGTTGACGAACTCGTAACGTCCCGCGTTGTCTTTAAGCGCAATCACAGCCAGTGAATTATTCATAATAGAAAGAAGTTGTTCTTGGCTCTTCTCTATACGTTCATGGGCCAATACCAATTCTGAATTATCGATAATAACAATAATTGCGCCTGTAATACGCTCGCGGCTGTTGAAGATAGGCGTAATGAATACGTTATAGGTTTCTTGGCTCGAAGGCTTGATAATCACATTCTCTGCCACACCCGTTTGCAGCGTTTTATTCAAACGCATTTCAATGTCTTCGAAATAATCAGGAAAGTTCAGGGTGTCCATGGGCTTTCTAAAAGACCCATTATTTAAATGAAAGCGCCTATTCGCCGCATCATTAGTGCGATTTAAGCAATGATCCATGTCGAACACCAAAATAGGAAAATCCAAGGTGTTATATACACTCATTAACTCACTGTTTACGGCTCCAAGTTCTGCGGATTTACGCATACTTTCTTCATTCACACTAATGAGTTCTTCATTGGTGGCTTGAAGCTCTTCATTGGTGGCTTCTAGTTCTTCGTTATTGGCTTGCAGTTCCTCGTTTGCAGCCTGAACTTCCTCGTTGAGCGCTTGCATTTCTTCTGCTGAGGCCGCCATTTCTTCGGTTAGCGTTTGCAATTGCTCTCGTGCTGCAATGAGTTCGGCCACGTCCGCTTCACTGTTATCCGCTTCCTGCGACGGCGAGGTTGATGCTTGGACTTCTACTTCGAAAAAATTCACTAAAAAATGAGAAGGCGAGTGGGTCTCTAACGGCAGGATCCGCATTTTCCATTGCTTTTCGTCACTTTCGTCCAGCTGCTTACTTCGGCTGACGATCATCTCACCTGTTCGACTGGCTTTGTTCATGCAGGAGATAAGCTCAGCGGAAAACGGCGCCGCAATGAGTTTTGATAAATTAAGATCGGGAATGCCTGATGGAAAACGAATAAAAGGCTCAAGCCGACCATGCGAATGCAAAATAGAGAAGCGTTCATTAATCAATAAGCTAGGGCCAAAACAATCTAACACCGAACGGGTGAAGATGTTTTCATAGCTGTTAGTGACCGTGTCTTTCACTTTCGATGTGGATAAGTGACTTTTCAGCATTTTCGGCAAATTAGGCCGCTTCGAAGCTTGGCTAACCTTGAAAATGCGGCAACGCCTATCAAGGGCCACAAACATATCTTCGGTGGACCCAATAGATTCAGATTTTCCTAAGAAAAGAACACCATCTTTGAGCAGTGAATACCTAAATAGCGATAACACCCTATGCTGCAACTCGCTGTTGAAATAAATAAGTACGTTGCGAAACGACACCATATCTAAATGTAAAAATGGCGGGTCGCGCGTAATGTCTTGGCGCGAAAATGTAATCACGTCTCGTAATTGCTTCTGAGGATAATAAGCGTCTCTCTCGTAGCGAAAGTACTTATCCATCATTTCACTGTCTAAGCCTGACATGGATTGCACCGAATAGGCACCTTTGCGCGCTACGTTTAAAGCATGTTCATCAATATCAGTGGCAAAAACTTGAAGCGTAATCTCTAAGTTTGCATTTTCTATGGCTTCGAGAAATACGATGGCGAGTGAATAAGCTTCTTCCCCCGTGGCACAGCCTGCCACCCAAAGACGAACACTATCGCCGTTACGCTTTCGCGCTATAATTTCTTCAATGTGATGACGAATGGCGTTAAAGGCCTTGGCGTCACGGAAGAAATCGGTGACCGAAATAAGCAACTCTTTCGAGAGGGCGACGACTTCGTCTGCATTTTCGTCAAGGTAGCTAAGATACTCTTTTAGTTCCGTTGTTTGCGTAGCAATAAGACGACGATTAACCCGGCGTAGCAAGGTAGATTGTTTGTAGAAACTAAGGTCAATTTTAGTGGCTTCACGAATTTTTCCGTAAAGTTCACTCATTAGCTCATGCCGATCATCTTCTTGAGAAGAAAACACGTTTCGGGAAATGTTTTGCGAAATATGGGCAATTTCCTGCCCCATTTCTTGCGGCTCTAAAATACCGTCAACCGCAACACTTTCCAGTGCCGCTTTGGGCATGCCGTCATACTTTGCGGTGGCTGGGTCTTGTACAAATGCAAAGCCCCCCACACTTTTAATGGCTTTTAGACCACGGGCGCCATCACCGCCAGTGCCCGATAAAATAACGCCAATGGCATGGTCCCCAATTTCATCGGCTAATGACTCAAACAAAAGATTGACCGAAGGCTTTGGAGACAATTCGCTGGGCGTCTTGTCTAAGGCAATGCGCCCTTCGGTATAACGCAAATGGTAACCCGGCGGCCCTACGTATATGGTATTGGCTTTAACGCGACATTGCTGGCTAGCTTCTTCTACAGGATATTCGGTTTCACGCGCCAAAATATCCGACATTTGACTTTTATGGGAGGGTGATAAGTGCTGTGCAATAATAAAAGAGGCGTTGATTGACTTAGGTAGGTTGCTAACAAGATTAATCAGTGCTTCGATGCCTCCCGCTGAAGAGCCTACGCCAACGACAAATGGTGCAACGTCAGTTTTCCCATCATTCGATACAGGTAAAGAATCCATTTTACATTTCGCCTCATTTTAACAACCGGTTCTCAGCCCCCAAAGGAACACCGTCACTATACCAGTAACCCTTCAACCAACCCATACTAAAGTATAGGTTTGAGGGTATAAAAAAGGGGTAATTGTTATCATTACCCCTTAGTATGATTCGAATTGTCGCGAACTACAGATCAACTTCTGCCATATTTCCTTTGCTTTCTAACCAAACTTTCCTGTCACCTGAGCGCTTTTTCGCGAGTAACATATCCATGAGTTCTAACATTTCTTCGGCATCTTCAATGGTTAGTTGAACCAATCGGCGCGTGTTGGGATCCATAGTAGTTTCACGCAATTGCATCGGGTTCATTTCGCCCAGTCCTTTGAAGCGCTGTACGTTTACCTTACCGCGTTTTTTTTCTGCTTCTATGCGATCTAAAATGCCCTGCTTTTCACTCTCATCCAGCGCATAGAAAACCTCTTTACCAACGTCAATCCTAAACAAAGGAGGCATAGCCACATAAACATGCCCATGATTCACCAAGGTTCTGAAATGTTTCACGAATAACGCGCATAGCAGGGTAGCGATATGCAGTCCATCGGAGTCAGCATCGGCCAGAATACATATTTTTCCATAGCGCAGACCCGATAAATCTGAAGAGTCAGGGTCTATGCCTAAGGCAACCGAGATATCGTGAATCTCTTGCGACGCTAATACTTGGGACGAGTCGACTTCCCAGCTATTTAGAATTTTTCCGCGCAGCGGCATGATGGCTTGAAACTCGCGATCTCTCGCTTGCTTTGCTGAACCACCCGCGGAATCCCCTTCCACGAGGAAAAGTTCAGAGTATGAGATATCTTGCGAGGAACAATCGGTTAATTTTCCTGGTAAGGCGGGCCCTTGCGTTACCTTCTTACGCGCGACTTTTTTGGTTTGACGTAACCGGCGTTGAGCATTGTTAATACACATTTCAGCTAACGCTTCAGCCACTTCAGTATGCTGATTTAACCACAGGCTAAATGCGTCTTTAACCACGCCAGAGACAAAAGCTGACGCTTGCCGAGAAGACAGTCGCTCTTTGGTTTGCCCCGCAAATTGTGGATCTTGCATTTTCGTTGATAAAATATAAGCACAACGGTCCCAAATATCATCTGGAGAAAGCTTCACACCGCGGGGCATTAAATTTCTAAATTCACAGAATTCGCGCATAGACTCCAGCAAGCCCTGCCTGAGCCCGTTAACATGGGTTCCGCCTTGTGCGGTTGGAATAAGGTTAACGTAACTTTCTGTGACCAACTCGCCGCCTTCAGGCAGCCACATTACCGCCCAGTCGGCAGCTTCAGTATTGCCACTAAAGTTACCAATGAAGGGACTATCGGTGGGCAAGGTTTCAAACTCTTCAACGGCTTGGTACAGGTAGTCTTTCAAGCCATCTTCAAAGTACCATTCTTGGCTGTCTTTGGTTATTTTATTATCAAAACGAATGCGCAGGCCGGGGCTTAATACTGCCTTCGCACGAAGGTTGTGCATTAAGCGGCTTACTGAAAACTTCGCTGAATCAAAGTATTGTGCATCAGGCCAGAAGTGAACACGGGTCCCCGTGTTACGCTTACCACAGCTATCAATAACCGCTAAATCTTCCACTTTGTCGCCATTTTCAAAGGCGATTTGATACACCTTACTATCTCGACGAATCGTCACTTCAACACGGGTAGAAAGGGCGTTTACAACTGATATCCCCACACCATGTAAACCACCTGAAAATGCGTAGTTCTTGTTTGAAAACTTGCCCCCTGCATGTAATTTACAGAGGATAAGCTCCACCCCAGAAATTTTCTCTTCTGGGTGAATATCTACCGGCATGCCTCGCCCATCATCAATCACTTCTAAAGATTGATCTTCATGCAATATCACTTTGATATTCGATGCGTGTCCCGCTAAGGCTTCATCTACACTGTTATCGATGACTTCCTGGCCAAGGTGATTAGGGCGCGTGGTATCGGTATACATCCCCGGTCGACGTTTAACCGGGTCTAAGCCATTTAAAACTTCAATTGCATCTGAATTATATTGATTTGACATAGTTATGGTTGTTATTTAAGCCAGCAATAAGAAAAACATGCACACATGCACATGACGAAAGCAAACGATTTTGATGTTATCAAGGCTTTTCGAGCCTAGCAACGAAAAGCACGTTTACCGTGTTGCGTGTCAACCTACTCACTATTTTATCCCGTTAAGCAGGAATTCAGCGATATCGGGTAAGTGACGTGAGTAATCAACAAAACTGTGGTCTCCACCTTGCTCTACAATAAGGTGGCTATGGGCATATTTTTGTTCTGCCTGACGATAATCTAAGGTCTCATCGTCAGTTTGCAACATTACGCGATAGGCCTTGGGATTATTCAGCCTAGCGGTATCCAACTGTTTTAGTACCTCTATATCGCTAGGCACAATAGTAAACCCTTCATTGGTGTAAGGGTTAACATGTTCTCCTAAGTAGTTTTGGAGTAGTTCATAGGGGCGTACGGCTGGGGTGACTAACACAGCCTTACCTCCAAACTTTTCAATCAAGTAGGTTGATAAATAACCGCCCATGGAACTGCCTATCGCTTTTAGCCCGTTTTCAATCAGTCCAGGGTGCTGGGCAATTAGGGTAAGAAGCTGCTGTTCAACATGGGCTGGGGAATTAGAAAGCTGCGGAATGTGCAACTGAACGTCGGGATAGTACTGAGCGAAATATTCTCTCGTGGCTTGCGCTTTCACCGACGCCGGCGAACTTAAAAATCCATGAAGATACAAGATGTGATGCATAGGGTTAAAGTCTCTCTAT
>MDTG01247638.1_pt1 | contig 33397 bp, 32 predicted proteins | sample 811421 | NCBI WGS metagenome assembly MDTG01 (sample SAMN05326645, study PRJNA326480) | marine metagenome | isolation source: seawater | place: Pacific Ocean: South East | collected 2011
GGAGAAGGCCGCGGCGCGCGCGGCCCTGCGCGGCGGGCGCTTCGCCGAGGCCTATGCCCTGCTGCGTCCGGCGGTGGCCGAAGCCGGCCGGGACGCGGAGTTTCTCGGCCTGCTGGCGCTGGCCGCGGTGCGGGTCGGCAGCGACGGCGAGGCGCTGGTGCTGTATCGGCACCTGGCGGACCTGCAGCCGGACCGGAGCCGCTGGCGGATGGGGCTCGCCCTAGTCCAGCAGCGTCTCGGCCTGGAATCCGAGGGACCGGCCGCCGCCGCCCTGGCCGACGCGCAGAGTGCGGCCGATGATGGCGGCGGGGGGCTCGGCTGATGGCCGCCGCGCACCGCAAGATCCGCATCGGCGACCTGCTGGTCAGCAAGGGCGAGATCACCGAGGAGCAGCTCCAGCAGGCGCTGGTGGAGCAGAAGAAGAAGGGCGTCAAGCTCGGCCGCATCCTGATCGACATGGGCTGCATCGAGGAGGACCGCTTCCTCGAGTTTCTCTCCGAGCAGCTCGGCGCGCCCTTCTACGACCTCAAGGAGTTCACCTTCGACCCGGAGGTGGTGGCGCGGCTGCCGGAAACCTATGCGCGGCGCTACCGGGCCCTGGTGCTCGAGGAACGCAACGGCGACGTGGTGGTGGGCATGGCCGACCCCATGGACATCTTCGCCTACGACGAGCTGTCGCGGCAGCTCGGGCAACCCATCAGCGTCGCCGTGGTGCGCGAGAGCGAGCTGATGGCCATGCTCGACATGGCCTACCGGCGCACCTCGGACATCGTCAGCTTCGCCAGCGAGCTCGAAGGCGAGCTGTCCACCGAGCAGTTCTCCCTCGGCCGGGACACCAGCGACGAGGACGCCAACAGCCCGGTGGTGCGGCTGCTGCAGTCGATCATGGAGGACGCGGTGCAGATCCGCGCCTCGGACGTGCACATCGAGCCCGACGAGGAAGTGCTGCGCATCCGTCAGCGGGTCGACGGCGTGCTGCAGGAGCAGACCATCAAGGAGACGCGCATCGCCAGCGCCCTGGTGTCGCGCCTGAAGCTCATGGCCGGGCTCGACATCTCGGAGAAGCGGCTGCCCCAGGACGGTCGCTTCGAGGTCCGCGTGAAGGGCCGCGACATCGACGTGCGGCTGTCGACCATGCCGGTGCAGTTCGGCGAGTCCGCGGTGATGCGGCTGGCCGATCACAGCGGCGCGGCGGGCAACCTCGACACGGTCGGCATGCCGGCGGCCATGCTCGACCGCTACCGGTTCCTGGCGACCCGCCCGAACGGGCTGATCCTGGTGACCGGCCCCACCGGCAGCGGCAAGACCACCACGCTCTACGGCACCCTGAACGAGCTGAACGCGCCGGAGAAGAAGATCATCACCGTCGAGGACCCGGTCGAATACCAGCTCCCGCGCGTCAACCAGGTGCAGGTGATGCCGAAGATCGGCCTGACCTTCGCCACCGTGCTGCGAGCCACCCTGCGGCAGGACCCGGACATCCTGCTGCTCGGCGAGATCCGCGATCTGGAGACCGCCGAGATCGCCCTGCGCGCCTCGATGACCGGTCACCTGGTGCTGTCGACCCTGCACACCAACGACGCCATCTCCAGCGCCACCCGGCTGCTCGACATCGGCGTGGAAGGCTATCTGGTGGCCGCCTCGCTGCGTGGCGTGGTCGCCCAGCGGCTGGTCCGCCGGGTCTGCGAACGCTGCTCGGCGCCGGCGGAACTCGACGATCAGCAGTACGCCTGGCTCGACGCCGTGGTCGGCGAGGAGCGGGCGCACCAGCTCGAGTTCCGGGCCGGCACCGGCTGCAACCGCTGCAACCAGACCGGCTACCGGGGGCGGATCGGCGTGTTCGAGCTGCTGGAGCTCAAGGAGAACCTGGCCAACTGTCTGCGCGCCGGCGATGCCGTCGGTTTCGCCGAGATGGCACGGCGCCAGCCCGGCTTCCGGCCGCTGGTGCTGAATGCCCTGGACTACGCCGTGGCCGGCGAGACCAGCATCGCCGAGGTGCTGGCGCTGTCGGGCCAGGTGGAGGATCTGCAGGTCCACACCGACCGGCCCGCCCCGGACCCGACCATGCACAATGCGCTGGACACCGGCGCGCCGCCGCCGCACTGACGCCATGGCGCGCTTCGCCTTCACCGCCCGGGACGCCGACGGCCGGGCCGTCGAGGGGCACCGGGAGGCTGCCGACCCGGGCGCTGTGGCCCGGGAGCTGGCCGCGGCCGGCATGGTGCCCGTGTCGGTCACCGAGGACCATGAGGTCGGCGAGGAAGCGGGCGCCGTCGACGTCGGCGGCTGGCTGCAGCGCCGCAAGGTCACCCTCGACGAGATCATTCTGCTGAGTCATCAGATGGCGAGCCTGACCCGGGCCGGCGTGTCCGTGGTGCGGGCCCTGCGCGGACTCGCCGAATCCCACCGCAACCCGCGGCTGCGGGAGGTGCTGGACGACGTGGCCGGCACCCTGGAGGCGGGTTCCGACGTCGCCTCGGCGCTGCGGCGTCATCCGACGGTGTTCTCGGAGCTGTACGCCAGCGTCGTGCACGTGGGCGAGAACACCGGCCGGCTGGACGAGGCGTTCAAGCAGATCGCCGGCTACCTGGAGGTGGAGCGGGAGACCCGCCGGCGCATCAGGACGGCCACCCGCTACCCCACCTTCGTGCTCGGCGCCATCGCCGTGGCCATCGTCATTCTGAACATCTTCGTCATCCCGGCCTTCGCCCGGGTGTTCGAGAAATTCAACGCCGACCTGCCCTGGCAGACGCGGGCCATCATCGGCGCCTCGGATTTCATGGTGGCCTGGTGGCCGCTGCTGCTGGTCGGCGCCGTGGGCGGCGCGTTCGCCGTGCGGCGCTGGGTGGGCACCCCGGAAGGCCGGCTCACCTGGGACCGCTGGAAGCTCCGGCTGCCCATCCTCGGCGGCATCTTCGAGCGCATCAACCTGGCCCGGTTCTGCCAGACCTTCGCCATGGTGTCCCGGGCCGGCGTGCCGATCACCCAGGGCCTGCTGGTGATTTCCCGCGCCATCGGCAACGAGTACATGGCCGAGCGCATCGACGGCATGCGCCACGGCATCGAGCGCGGCAGCGGCATCACCGTCACGGCCCGGGAGAGCGGCATGTTCTCGCCGGTGGTGCTGCAGATGATGGCGGTGGGCGAGGAGACCGGCTCCATGGACGAGCTGATGGCCCAGTCCGCCAGCTTCTACGAGGAAGAAGTCGACTACGAGCTCAAGGGGCTCACCGACGCCGTCGAGCCGATCCTGATCATCGCCATCGGCGTGATGGTGCTGATTCTGGCGCTGGGGGTGTTCCTGCCGCTGTGGGACCTGTCCTCGGTGGCGAATCGCTGACCTGCCGCCAGGCCGCGGCAGCAGGCGTTTCTGTGACCGGTTGCGCGGACCGACCGTGCATGGGTCCTGCAGAATCTTCAGCGGCGTCTACGCTTTTGGTAATGACGAACGGATCGTCTTACGCGCCCATGGCGCGGCTACTGTAGAGAGAGGCAGAGGACAACAACAATGCACAGGAAGCATTCCGGTTTCACCATCGTCGAGCTGGTCGTCGTGATCATCCTGCTCGGCATTCTGGCCGCCACCGCGCTGCCGCGCTTCATCGACATCGAGGACGACGCCCACGAGGCGGCCTTCGAGGGCGTGCGCGGCAGCCTGCAGACGGGCATTTCCCTGTATCACGCGAAGGTCGTGGCGACCGACACCGCCACCGACGCCGTGCCCCAGCCCGACGACTTCGCGGGTCTGCGCACCAACGCGGATGGCTATCCCTACGGGACCACGGACCGCAGCGGCGGCACCAGCACCGTGACCACCTCCGGCGACTGCGCCGAGGTGTTCGCCAACGTGCAGCAGGCCGGCGCACCGACGGTGACCAGCGCCGCCGCTCAGGGCGACGTCGACACCGCTGGCGCGAACTTCGACTACGTGGCCGTGCTGGTCGGCGGTTCCTGCGTGTTCCACTACACCGGCGAGACCACCACGGTCGGCGAGAACGTACGGACCCTGTCCTACGACCCGACCAACGGTCAGGTCGCGACGGGCACCTTCACGCTGACCTGATACGCGGTCCGGGCTTGCGCGCCGGCAGGGACGCCGGCGCATGACTCCGGCGGCGGGCCGTTGCCCGGACGCTGGTCCGCGGCGCAGGGCCGACCGCCGGCGCAGCCGTCATTCGCTGAGAGCCTCCATGGAAGGTCGCGAGTCGAACGATCCCTTGCGCGGCGCCCGGATTCCCGGGGGCCGCGTCTGCGCTTTCACCGCTGCCTCGCGCAGCGGCGGCTTCACCCTGGTGGAGCTGATCTCGGTGATGATCCTGCTGTCCATTCTCGGCATCTTCGCCATGGCGCGCATGACCTCGCCGGAGCTGTTCGCGCCGGCGGTGGTGTCCGGGGCCGTGGCGGCGGAGGTACGCTTCGCCCGCCAGCTCGCCGCCGCCCGCAGCGACGCCGTGGTGTCCGTCACCGTCGACCGGGTCGGCGACGCCTGGCGGCTGCGGACCAGCTCCGACGTCGACGGCGTGGTGCGCACCGAACTCGTCAGCGCCGACGACACGGCGCTGCAGGCCGCCAGCGGCGCGGTCAGCGCCTCGCTGGACGCGGCCACCGCCCTCACCCTGGTGTTCGACCACGCCGGCGACCTCGCGACCGTGCTGATCGGCGCGGTGCCGGGCGCCCCGGACAGCGGCGTGAATCTCACCGTCGCCGGTGACTCCACCCGCCGTCTCTGCGTCTACCCCAGTGGCTACGCCCATGCCGGCGCCTGCAGCTAGCCGCGTCCGCGGCTTCACCCTGGTGGAGCTGGTGGTGACCATGGTGGTGATCAGCATCGCCGTGCTCGCCATCGGTCAGGCGCTGTCCTTCGCCTTCGCCCGCCAGAGCGACGGGCTGTGGCAGGCGAAGGCGGTGGCCCTGGCCGAGTCCTACGTCGAGGAGATCCTGGCGCGCCGCTTCGACGAGGCGGCGCCGGTGGGGGGCGTGCCGCCCTGCGCGCCCTCCGCGATTCCCTGTTCCTCCGCCGGCGCCGACGGGGAGCCGCGCGCGCAGTTCGACGACGTCGACGATTATCACGGCCTGGACGAACAGCCGCCGCTGGATGCCGACGGCAACCCGCGCGCCGAGTACGCCCGCTACCGGGTTCAGGTGCGCGTGGCCTATCCCGATGCGGCGCAGCAGGCGGCGCTCGGACTCGACGACGCCACCGACGCGAAGCTGATCACCGTGGACGTGACGCCGCCGGGCGAGTCGGTCATGTCGTTCCGCGTCGTGCGGGGGAACTACTGATGCCGGCGGCGCCGGCCGCGCGCCGGGCGACGGGCTTCACCGTGGTGGAGCTGGTCACCGTGATCGTCATTCTCGGCGTGCTGGCGGCCGGCACCGTCGCGTTCATCGGCGATTCCAGCCGCGGCTTCGCCTCCACCGTGGCACGCTCGGAGCTGGCCGGCGAGGCGCGGTTCGTGACGGAGCGACTCACCCGGGAACTGCGCAACGCCCTTCCCGGCAGCGTCCGCGTGAGCGGCGCCTGCATCGAGTTCGTGCCGGTCGCGGCAGCCTCCCGCTACGTCACGCTGCCCGTGGCGACGGCGGCGTCGAGCTTCCGCTCGGTGCCGGTCGACCCGGTACCGGCGGGAACTGTCCGGGTCGCGGTCCATCCCGGCGCCGCCGGCTACGCCCTGGCCAGCCCGGGACCGATCAGCCCGCCGGCGACCCTGTCGGCGCCCGGCGCCGGCAACGAGGTGACGGTGACCCTCGCGGGCCCGCACCGGTTCGCCAGCCACTCGCCCACGGGCCGGTACTTCCTCGTTCGGGACCCGGTGAGCTACTGCATCGTCGGCGGGGCGCTGTACCGCTATCGGAACTATGGATTCGCGGCCGCACAGCCGGGGCCCGCGACGCTGCCGGCCGGCCTGCCGGACCGCTCGCTGGTGGCGGAGTCGCTGACCAGCGCCACGCCGTTCACCGTTTCCGGCGCCACCCTGACGCGCAACGCGGTGGTGGGGATCGATCTCACCATGACCCGGGACGACGACCGCGTGCGGCTCGAACATCTGGTGCAGGTGCGCAATGTCCCGTAGCCGCGTCGACAGGCATCTGGGTCGGCGCCAGCGCGGCATCGGGCTGGTGGCGGCGATCTTCCTGATCGTCGTCGTCGCCGCCCTCGTCACCGCCATCGCCAGGACGGTGCGGACGTCTGCGGACGCCTTCTCCCTGGACGTGGTGTCTCACCGGGCGTTCCTCGCCGCCGAGTCCGGTGCCCAGCTCGGCCTCAACCGGGTGTTCGCCCCATCCGGCGCGCCGGTCTGCGGCAACTGGTCGTGGGATCTCGGCGCGGTGGGACTCGCATCCTGCGAGGCCGTGGTGGTCTGCCGCAGTGAGCTCGTCGCGGGCACGCCGCACTACACGCTGGAGAGCGACGGGCGCTGCGACGTCGGAGGCGTCACGGCGGAGCGTCGCGTGCTGGTCAGGGCCGCACCATGACGAATGGCCGTTCCAACCTGCTGATCCACCGCCGGTTCTGCCTGCTGGCGCTGATCTGGCTCCTGGCTGGTGGTGAAGCGCGGGCGGCGATGATCGCGGAAGACGATTTCGAAGCGTATCCGTCGGGCAGCATCGACGAGCGCAACGGCGGTTCCGGCTGGGCCCGTGAGTGGGAGGGGCGGCGGGAATCCATCGAATCGATCGTCGACACCAGTGGCAACGAGATGCTCTACCGGGCGGCCAGCGGAGAGGCGGTTCGGGGATCCGATCGCGCCCTGGCGATCTTCGGGAATCACGATCTGGCCGCGTTCAGGGAGACCGCGCAGCGGATCTCCACCCGGAACGTGTTCGTCAGCATGCTGGTGCGCTTCACGGGGACTCAGAACATCAACGACTTCCTGGCGCTGTGGTTCGAGGAAGAGCAGTTCGGCGCGGCGCCGAATATCGGCATCAAGATGGAGGACGGGTCCGGCGCGACTGAGAACGACTTCTTCGTCAGGACCCAGGCCAACAATCACGTGTCCGTCGAGAACATCGTCGAAGGCGCGACCTACTTCATCGTCGGGCATCTGTCGAAGCCCGACAACGACCCGGACTCGGAGTATGACGTGTTCAGGCTCTGGGTGAATCCAGTCTCGCTTCGTGTCCAGCCGGCGGAGGACGCCGTGTCCCGGGGCAGGAACAACATCGCGGAGATCCGGAGGATCGGGTTCAGGTCGGCGAATCTCGACCGCGACGATCAGGTTGAGATCGACAGGCTGCGCCTGGGGACCACCTGGGCCGACGTCACGGAGCCGGACGTCGTACCGGTGCTCGAGTTGCGCATGGACGAACGGTCCTGGACGGGTGCCGTCGGCGAAGTCGCGGATTTCTGGTCTGGTCTGAATGGAACGGCCTTCGACGGTCCGACCACGTCCGGTACGAACCCGGCGATTCCGGGAACAGTCGGCACCTGCCGGTACGGTGAGTTCGACGGCCGCAACGATCATGTCATCGTGCCTCACGACCCGGTGCTGAACGGCGCCACCACGCTCACCTACATGGCGTGGGTACGGCCGAACGCCTGGAACGGTATTCGTCAGATCATGGCCAAGTCCGTGCACGGCGGCGGCGCAGGGCGTGCGCAGATGGGGATCTTCAGCGAAGGCGGAGTTCTGAAGGTGCGCGCCGAAACCGATCGGGGGCGCCAGGAAGCTGCGGCCGCGCTGCCGCCCACCGGCGTCTGGTCCCATGTGGCCGGAGTCTTCACCCGCACCCGGCTCGCGCTCTATGTCGATGGCGCGCTCGTGGGCTCGGTGACCTACTCGCCGTCTACGCTGATTCAGACCTCGGACCCGTTGGCGATCAGCAAGCGGGTGGGCACGGATCAGTACTTCTTCGACGGCGCCATCGACGAGGTGCGGGTCTTTGCCGAGGCTCTCGACGGCAGGCAGATCCGAGCGGCCATGAACGATACCCGCCAGTGTGACGTTGCACCGGTGACCACTGCCAGCGCGCTGGCGATCGGTCATGACGGCACAGGTATCCACTGCCTGGACGAGACCATCTCCGTTGCCGCCCTGGATGATCTCGGCGCGGTGTTTCAGAACTACGCCGGAGAGGTGGCATTGTCCACGAGCACCGGGCGGGGCACGTGGCGCCTGGTTTCCGGGAACGGCACCTTGTTGGACGCCGTCGCGGACGATGGCGCTGCGGTCTATCAGTTCGCGACGGCCGACGCGGGCGTTGCCCGTTTTTCCCTTTCCTATCCCGAGGGGGCTTCGCCAGTGGACGTGGACGCGGTGGACTCGGCGGACGGCGCGGTGCGGGACGACGACTCGGAGGGCCCGCTGGCGTTTGCGCCGAGCGGTTTCACGCTGACGGCCGGGGCGCTGTCCAACCCGCCGCCGAGCCCGATCGCCGACCCCGTCGGCAGCCAGCGCGCGGGCGTGGTGTTTCCGGTTCACCTGACTGCCTACGGCGTCACCGAGGACGACCCGCGGTGCGGCGTCATCGAGAGCTACGGCGGCAGCCGCGACCTGGCGTTCGCCATGACCCATGTGAATCCCGCCAGCGGCGCCGGGGTGACGGCCACCGTCGACGGCCTCGCCGTCGGCGGGCCGGCGCAGCCGGTGGCGTTCGTGTCGGGCCGTGCGTCGGTGTCCGCGCGCTACGACGACGCCGGCTCGATCCGGCTGCAGGTGACCGATGCCGCGAGTTTCGGTCACACCCTGACCGGCGCCAGCAACGACTTCGTGGTGCAGCCCTACGAGCTCCGGGTCACCCGCGTCCAGACGCCCGCCGGCATCGACAATCCCGCGCCGGCGGCATACGCGGACGACGCCTTCCTTGCGGCGGGGCTGCCGTTCGAGGTCGACGTCGAAGCGGTCGACGCCGACGGCGACCGCACGCCGAATTTCGGCCGCGAGACGCCGGCCGAAGGTGTGCGGGTGACGAGTGACGTTCTGGTGGCGCCCGCCGGCGGGCGCAACGGCTCCAGCGGCGACGTGATCGACGGCGCGGCCTTCGGCCCGACCGGCGTGCCCGGGCGGTTCGAGAACGACCGGGTGGTGTTCGACGAGGTCGGCATCATCCGTCTGCGGCCGGCGGTGGCGGACGGCGACTACCTCGGCTCCGGCGCCGTGCCGGGGGTGGCGACCGGCAACGTCGGGCGGTTTCACCCGGCCGGATTCGACGTGACCGGCGATGCCGTGGCCGCGGCATGCGGCGCGTTCACCTACATGGATCAGCCGGCGCTCGGTGTCCGCTACCGGCTGCAGGCCCTGAACGCGCTCGGCGGCGTGGTGGAGAACTACGACGCCGGACTGCTCGGCGCCGGTCTGGTGGCGGCGGCGGGGCTGGCGGCGGAGGCCGGCGACGACGGCGTCGACCGCGGCGGCCGGATCACGCCGCCCGGCGGCGTCTGGTCGGCCGGCGAGATCGACGTCGACCGGATCGATCTGGCGTTCGGGCGGGTCGCGGCGCCGGACGGCCCGTTCGATCCGCTGAGCGTGTCCCTGCGGGTCACCGATCCGCTGGGCGACGCGACGCTGGCGGGGCTCGACAGTCATCCCGCGACGACCGGCGACTGCAGCGTGGCCGGCAACTGCACGACCCGTGCACTGGGCGCGCCGACCCGGGTGGTGTACGGCCGGCTGGTGGTGCTGCCCGCCGCCGGGCCGGAGAACGAGAACCTGACGGTGCCGCTCGCGGCCCAGCAGTTCACCGGCGCGGCGTTCGAGTCGCATCCCGCCGACGTGTGCACCACCTATCGGGCCGGGGACGTCACCCTGGCCGGGTTCACCGCCAACCTCGCCGCCGGCGAGACCGCCGCCATCGCGCCCGTGGCCGCGACGGCGCTGATCGGCGGCGCCGGCGACCCGGCCCGGCCGCTGACCCTGTCCGCGCCCGGGTTCGGCAACGAGGGCACCGTCGACGTCACCCTGGACGTGCCCGGCTGGCTCGAATTCGACTGGCAGGGCACCGGCCTCGAGGATCCCGCGGGCACCGCGGCGTTCGGCCGCTTCCGCGGCCACGACCGGGTGATCTACTGGGGCGAGCCCCCCTAGTCGCAGCCCCGGCTGCAATCCCAATTCGATCGAACCACCGTGGGAGCGGCCTCCCGGCCGCGAATCCGGCCGCGAGTCCTGTCTTGAATCCGGTCGCGAATGCGGTCGCGTGGCCGGTGGGTGGTGGCCGGTTGATCGCGGCCGGAAGGCCGCTCCTACAGGGCGGGGGGTCAGGCGTGGTCGAGTATCGCCGCTTCGGCGGCTGCGCCGTCGTCCGCGGCGGACACCGCGAGGGGATCCGCGGGCAGCACCCGGTGGGTGAGCACGAGCTGCGCCAGGCGGGCGCGCTCCGGCGTGCCGATGCGTGCCGCTTCCCACGCCATCGCGGCAGCGGTGGTGACGTGGTAGAGGGCGGACGCGCTGCGCCGGGTGAGGTGTTCCGCGCCATCGGCTGCGGCGCGGGCCAGCGCCGACGCCCGCGGCATGGCCTGGTCGAACAGGGCGCGCAGCTCGTCGGTTGGGGCGGCCTCCTGGAGCAGGCTCGCCCAGTGGGCTTCCAGCGCGTCGAGGGCGTCCTCGCGGCGGATGGCCCGGTTCACGTCCAGCGCCACGATGTTGCTGGTGCCCTCCCAGATGGAACCCAGGTGAGCGTCCCGGACCAGGCGCGGGTCCGCCCACTCCTCGATGTAGCCGCAGCCGCCGCGCACCTCCATGGCGTCGCCGGTCACCCGGCGGGCGTCCCGGCAGGCGCGGAACTTGATCAGCGGCGTCAGGATGCGCGCCAGCCGGTAGGCGTCGCGGTCGCCGCCGTCGGACCGGGCGAGCACCGCGGCGGTCTGGAACATCATCGAGCGGGCCTGCTCGCCGGGCAGGATGATCTTCAGGAGCTGCCGCCGCATCAGCGGCAGGTCGATCAGGCGCCGGCCGAAAGCCGCGCGGTGACGGGCCACGTGCAGCGCCTCGCTGGCGGCCCGCCGCATGAGCCCGGCGGCCCGCACGCCGTTCGACAGGCGCGAGTTGTTCACCATGTCGGCCATCTGCACGAAGCCGCGCTGCGGCTCGCCGATCAGCCAGGCCCGGGCGCCCTCCAGGCGGATCTCGCCGCTGGCCATGGAGCGGGTGCCCAGCTTGTCCTTCAGCCGCACGATGCGGTAGCGGTTGAGGCTGCCGTCGTCGAGGTGGCGCGGCAGCAGGAACAGCGACACGCCCTTCAGTCCCGGCGGCGCGCCCTCGGGCCGCGCCAGCACCATGGCGAGTGACGCGTCCGCGTTCGAGCAGAACCATTTCTCGCCTTCCAGCAGCCAGGCGCCGGGCGCGTCCGGGTCGGGTCGGGCGGTGGTCTCGGTGGCGCCGACGTCGGAGCCGGCGCCCTGCTCGGTCATGAACATCGCGCCCTGGTAGAGGGCGTCCGGATCCAGGCTGGTGAGGCGCGGCAGGAACCGGTCGACCAGCTCCCGGGCGCCGAACTTCTTCAGCGTCCTCGCGAGCGAGTCGGTCATCGACACCGGGCAGCACAGGCCGAACTCGGCCTGGACGAACAGAAACGTCAGCGCGTACTTCACGGTGGGCGGCATCTGTCCCTGCCAGCCGAGCACGTCGTCCCGGTGGGAGATCGCGGCGAGCGCGAACTCGCCGAATGCCAGCCGCTCCATTTCCCGGTAGGCGGGGTGCTTGGCGATCCGCTGGGCGTCGAGGCCGGTGCGCGTGCGCGGCGCCAGGGTGGGAGGATTGCGGTCGGCCTCGCCCGCCAGCGCGTCCAGATGGCCGCCGGCCAGCTCGCCGAGGCGGTCGAGGCGCGGCGCCAGGTGGGTCAGCAGATCGGCGGGCAGATAGACGCCGAGCAGTTCCCGCAGCCAGCGGTCCTCCCGGTACCGGTTGACCCCGAACTGGTCGGGTACCGGGTGGCCGTCCGCGGCGCTCATGCCGGCGACGTCACGTGGCGCAGCAGGTCGCCGTAGCCCCGCGGGAAGTCGACGTCGTCGTAGTAGCCCTTCTGCTCGAGCATCCGGTGCATGCGCGGCAGGTTGTAGATGGGCACCGACGCCAGCATGTGGTGCTCGAGGTGATAGTTCACCCCCAGGGGGCAGAAGATCAGGCGCTCGATCGGGTTCGCGATCACCGTGCGGGTGTTGCGCCGCGGGTCCAGGTCGTAGAGGTCCGGCACCGCGCCGTGCTCGGCGACCTGACGGATGCGGCTGACCACCCGGTTGGTGGTCAGGAAGGCGACCACCCACACCAGGTACAGCCAGGCCTGGCCGGCGGCGGCCAGCGCGGCCAGCAGGCCCAGGTTGACCACCAGTCCGCGCGCCAGCGCGAGGCGTTGCTCGGCGTCCAGCCTGGCGAAGTTGGCGAAGCCGCGCGCCAGCCCCCGGGTCTGCTTCCAGCCGGTGCGGCCGGTCAGGTCCCGCCACAGCTTGCGCTTGAGCCGGTCCCGGGTGATCGGGTAGTCGGCGTAGTTCGGCAGGTCCGGGTCCTGGTCGGTGCCGGCCAGGCGGTGGTGATGCAGGTGCCCGCGGATGTAGGCGTGCATGTTGTTGAAGGTGGGCGCCGCCGCCAGCCACACGCCGACGGTCTCGTTCAGCCGCCGGGTGCGGAACAGGGTGCCGTGGCCGCACTCGTGGGTGAGCACGCCGAAGCCGAGCTGGCGGCCGCCCAGCACGATGGTGCCGAGCACCACGGTGAGCGGGTTCGGCCACAGCGCCATGACCGCGAAGGTGGCGGCGACGATGGCGTAGTTGCAGCCCACCAGCCACCAGGCGCGGGCGTCCGAGCGTTCGCTGATGGCGGCAAACTCCGCATCCGTGAACAGCGCCTTCGGGTTGGCGGGCTTGTCGGTCCGTGTCTGCATGTTCATGTCGTCGTCCCGGGTCAGGGCGGCGTGGCCGCCAGTCGTGGATGGGGCATGCGGTTCAGTTCGGCGTGGCTGGCGCGGGCCCAGAGTTCCTTGCCCTGCCGGTCGTAGTCGACGGTGGCGCGCCACAGCGCGCGGCGGGCGGCCACGTCCGCGAAGGGTTCGGGGAGCAGCGGGTCCTTGGCCAGCCGGTGGATCATCTCGCCGCCCAGGCGGAAGCACTCGAGCTTCGCCTCCCCGGCGGGCAGCCCGTCGAGCCGCGCGCTGCTGGCGGACAGCCGGGCGAGACCGTCGCGGTAGTCCCGGTTCAGGGCCTCCGGCGCCCAGGCGTCGAGCCACGCCGCGGTGTCGCCGAACGGCTCCCCGGCGATCAGCCGCGCGCGGCCGCTGAGGCCGATGCGGGTGGCCAGGCGGTGCAGCGTGTCGCCGTCGAGGGCCAGGTTGTCCGGCCGGGCGTGCAGCCCCGGCAGCACGCAGCGGAATCCCAGCGCGTCGAGGGCCCAGGCGCTGCGTTCGTCGGCGTCCGTCAGGTGGACGAACAGCCAGCGGCCGGGCTGCCACGGCCGGACCCGGTCTTCACCGAGCCGCCACCGTTCGACGAAATCGTTCAGCGCGTCGGTGCCGGGGCTCAGCCGGTACTCGCCGCGCCGGGGGCTCTCGATGCGGCCGCGGGCCATCAGCCGGGACAGGGTCACCCGGACGGTGTTCTCCGAGAACCCGAACAGCGCGGCGCTGTGGATCAGCGAGCTCGCGCTCTGGCGCCGGCCGCGCGCGCTGCGCAGCAGGTCCAGGATCACGTCGCCGGGTCGGGTCCGCGCTCTCGACATTACACAGGGAGCCCTGTCATCTACCAAGTCGTAATATTACGGCGGTGCCTGATCGGGATCAATTCCTGTAATGAAACCCGTAATGAACCCCGTAATGAGTCCCATCATGCAACGCGCGGCGGGTTGCGGGTCGGCCCGCCCGCCTTCAGGGGCGCCCGCCGGGGTCCCCGGCCCGGGCGATGCGGTCACCGGCGAAGGTGCCGAGATACAGCGCGCCGTCGAAGGGCAGGGCCACGGTGGCGCCGCCCATGGGCGGTCCGGCGTGGTCCAGGCGCACCTCGGTGGACATGTCCGCGGGATCGATGGCGACGATCTGGAAGCGAAACCCGCAGCTCCCCGACTCGAGCTCCTGGCAGCTCATGGAATCCGCCAGGGAGGCCAGGTGCGACGCGGCCAGCAGGGTGCCGCCGTCCCAGGCCAGGTTGTCGGGGCTCGACACCTCGGCGCTGGCGACCACCTCGCCACGGGACACGTCGACCTTGAGCACCCGGCTGCCTAGGTAGCTGTTGAGGAACAGGAAGCGCTCGTCGGCGGACTTCTCGACGCCGTTGGCGAAGCGTGCCGCGGTTCCGGGGATCGCCGTGAAGCCCGCGTCGGGTTGCCAGCGGTAGACCAGCCCCGGAGCGTGGCCGGTGAGCTGCATGCGCAGCACCGTCCACAGCAGGTTGGCGTCCCGGGGGAACATGTGGCTCACCCAGAACCCGCCGTCGCGCAGCACCACCAGATCGTTGAAGAAGCCGTTCTCCGGCGCTTCGACGCAGCCCCGCCAGGTGAGCGAGACGTCGGCGCCGGGCGTCACCTCGAACATCTCCACCGACTCCCGGCCGGCATGATTGACCACGTACAGCGCGTGGCGGCCGTCGTCGAGCTGCTCGATGTCGATGCCGTGGGGCGAGAAGGCCGGCGGCGGCGGGCAGGCCGGGTCGCCCCAGGCCGCCTCGGGCTCCGGGGCCGCGGCCGGGTCCGGAAACAGGGTGCGGATGCGGCCGTCGGCCGGGCGCAGCGCCACCAGGCTGCCCTGGGCCTCGCCGGCCATGCCGCCGAACTGGCTCACCAGGATCTCCGTGGCGCCCGGCGCGGGGACCAGATCCTCGGGGTTCTGGAAGCGGCAGTCCGGAACCAGCCCGTCGCCGGGCTCGCAGCTCTGGATGGGTGGGTGCTCCGGGCTGCAGCCGGCGGCGGCGAGCTCGGCCAGCAGGCCGGCGGCCGCAGCGTGCAGACGATGAATGCGCATGACGTTCCTCCTTCCCCAGCGGCCTACGGTAGGCGCGCCGGGCACCGGAGACAACAGGGGCGCCCTACAGGTCGGTCATGTCCAGCTCGGCGATCTTGCGGGTCAGGGTGTTGCGGCCCCAGCCGAGCAGCTCGGCGGCGTCACGCTTGCGCCCTCCGGTGTGCTTGAGCGCGGTGCGGATCATGATGCGCTCGAAGCGGGGCACGGCGACGTCGAGCAGTGGCTCCCGCCCGGGATTGGCGAGCATGTCGTCGGCCCAGTGTTCGAGGGCGTCTTCCCAGTTGCCGCCGACGCCGGCGGACTCGCCGGTGCCGTCCGCACGCAGCTCGGGCGGCAGGTCGTCGATGTGAATCTCCCGGCCCGAGGCCATCACCGTCAGCCAGCGGCAGGTGTTCTCGAGCTGGCGCACGTTGCCGGGCCAGGCCAGGGTGGTCATGTACTCCATCGCTTCCGGCCGGATCAGCTTCGGCTCGCCGCCCAGCTCCTCGGCGGCCTTGTCGAGGAAGTGCCGGGCCAGCAGGGGGATGTCGGATTTGCGTTCGGCCAATGTCGGCACGTGCACGCTGATCACGTTGAGCCGATGGAACAGGTCCTCGCGGAAGGTTCCGTCCTGCACCCGCTCCTCGAGGTCCTGGTGGGTGGCGGCGATGATGCGCACGTTGACCTTGATGGGCTGATGGCCGCCCACCCGGTAGAACTCGCCGTTGGAGAGCACCCGCAGCAGCCGGGTCTGGGTGTCCGGCGGCATGTCGCCGATCTCGTCGAGGAACAGGGTGCCGCCGTTGGCCTGCTCGAAGCGGCCGACCCGCTGATTGTTGGCGCCGGTGAATGCGCCCTTCTCGTGGCCGAACAGCTCGGACTCGACCAGCTCCCGGGGAATGGCCGCCATGTTGAGCGCGACGAAATTGCCGTTCGCCCGCGGGCTGTGGCGGTGCAGCGCCCGGGCCACCAGCTCCTTGCCCGAGCCGGAGGCGCCGCGGATCAGCACGGTGACGTTGGAGTTGGCGAGGCGGCCGATGGCGCGGAACACCTCCTGCATGGCCGGCGCCTGGCCGATGATGTCCTGGGCCGGCTCGGGCTCCGGTATCCGGGCCGGCGTCTTGGCCTCCTCGGCGAAGGTGATGGCGCGGCGGACGATGGCGATGGCCTCGTCGACGTCGAAGGGCTTGGGCAGATACTCGAACGCGCCGCTCTGGTAGGCGTTGATGGCGCTGTCGAGGTCCGAATGGGCCGTCATCACGATGACCGGCAGCTCCGGGTAGGCGTCGTGAATGCGGTCGATGAAATCCATGCCGTCCATGCCCGGCATGCGCACGTCGGTGATCACGGCGATGGGCCGCTCGTCGTCGAGGTGGTGCATCGCATGGTCCGCGGAAGCGAACGCGGTGATCGGAATGCCCGCCTGGGACATGGCCCGTTCCAGCACCCACCGGATGGAGCGGTCGTCGTCGACGACCCACACTCGATTACTCATGGTCGTTGTCCTCAGAGCGGCCGCGGGGCTCCGGTGCGCCCTCGCCGACGGGTAGAAAGACGGAGAAGCAGGTGTGGCCCGGCCGGCTGTCGCATTCGATGATGCCGCCGTGCTGGGCGATGATGGTCTGGGTGATGGCCAGTCCGAGCCCGGTGCCTTCCGGGCGTCCGCTGATCATCGGGAAGAACATGCGGCTCACCATGTCCTCGGCGATCCCGGGGCCGTTGTCGATGATGTCGATCTGCAGCACGATCCGGTGCAGGCGCGACGCGATGGTGAACTGCCGGACGATCCGGGTGCGCGCGGTGATGGTCGGGTCGGGCCGGCCTTCCACGGCCTGGGCCGCGTTCGACATGATGTTGAGCAGCGCCTGGATGAGCTGGGACTCGTCGGCGCGCACGTCCGGCAGGCTGGGGTCGTAGTCGCGCTTGAAGCCGATGGCGCCGCCGCTCTCGGCGCTGATCAGGCGGATCACGTGCTCGATCACGGCGTGGACGTTGACCGGCCGTTTCTCGGGCTCGCGATTCGGGCCGAGCATCCTGTCGACCAGCGTCTTCAGCCGGTCGGCCTCGTCGATGATGACCCGGGTGTACTCCTTGAGGCTTTCGTCGCCGAGCTCGCGCTCGAGGAGCTGGGCCGCGCCGCGCACGCCGCCGAGCGGGTTTTTGATCTCGTGGGCCAGGCCGCGCACCAGCTTGCGGGTGGTCTCGTGGGACTTGGCGGCCTGGTCGTCCCGGTTGATGCGCAGCAGGCGGTTGATGGGCTGGAACTCCACCAGCACGTGGCGGCTGGCCGGCTCCAGCGACACCGTGAGGTCCGCGGTCACCTCGTTGCCGTCCCGGGTCCGGAACCGGGTGGCGCGGCGGGTGATGGACTGGCTGGTGCGGGCCACCTGACGGAAGCCGTCGAACAGGTCCTCGTCCTCGGGAATCATCAGCTCCGCCGCCTCGAGCCCGGCCGACCGGGTTTCGCTCAGCCCCAGCAGGGCCTCGGCGGCCGAGTTCAGGTAACACACGCGCAGGTCCGACGTGAGCACCATGACGCCGGTGCTCAGGTAGTCGAGGACATCTACCTTGTTCAGATCGGTCATGCCGGTAGGTCGGTGTTCAGCCGTGGCCCGTTGTCGTTCCGGAGGTGGTCGGGTCCGTTGCCCGGTTTCGCAACGCAAGAAGTGGTCCAACTCGTGAGCGACGATGGACCACGGCTGAGTCAGTCCTTACTACGCCTGGAAGCCCTTAAAACAGGCAGGATGCAACGGATATCGGCCCAGCGGGTCGGGTGGGCCGATGACGGCCGGCGGCGCGCCGCCCCGAATTCGGGAGCTATTGTGCACCGAAATGGTGCAATAGTGCCAGCGTCGGGTCGGCGCCCGCCGGTGGGGCGCTCCGGCGCCGGGTCAGTTTCCGGCCCTGTTGGGCTGCAGGATGACCGAGCGGCGCTGGAGGTGGAACACCGAGGGCTGGCTGGCGATCAGGGTATTGCCGTTCTGGTCCACCACCCGGACCTGAACGTTGTGGGTGCCCCGGTCGAGATTCACGAGCTGAAAGCTGGTGGTGAAGCCCTGCTGGCGGAGTTCGCCGTCCAGGTACACCTGCATGATGTGGCCGACGGCCAGGTTCGGCTGGATCGACGCGCTGATGGTGACGTTGCCGGCGTTCTCGCGCACGGCGGCATCGTTCGCCGGGCTGGTGATGGCGAGGGACTGGTAGCTGGTGACGCGGGCGCCTTCTCCGCCGGATTCGTCGTCCTCGGCGGCGCCGGTGCCATCGCCGCCCGCCAGCCAGTCCTCCAGGCTGACGGAACCGTCCCCGCCGTTGCTGGCCGGCCGCGGCGGCGGGGTGAACGTGTTGCCCGTGGACAGCTCGACGGATTCGCCGGTCTCACCGGGCCGCGGGGGCTGGTCGGTGAACACCACGTTGCCGTTCTCGTCGACGCTCTTGTAGATGCGGCTGGCCGCCTCGCTGACGCCGGCGGTGGCCAGCAGGCCGGCCGCCAGCAGCCACGCCAGCAGCGTCCGGGGCTCCGGCGGTCGAGGCAGGACCCGGGCGTGGGGCCGGGGCCGGCCGCTCGTACTCGTGCGCGGGGACTGTCGCATCGTCGTCGTCTCGTTCGATTCCAAGGGCATTACACCAGGGTTTCGACCACGAGAATGCGAAAAAAAGCCCCGATTCGTAAACGAATTGGGGCTGTGGAGGCGTGCCGGCCCGGTGTCCCGGGCCGGCCGGTCGCGCCGGTCAGACGCTGTAGTACATCTCGAACTCGGCCGGATGGGTGAGCATCCGCAGGTAGTCCACCTCGCCGCGCTTGAGCTCCAGGTAGCCGTCGATGGCCGCATCGGTGAACACGCCGCCGGCCTTGAGGAACTCCCGGTCGGCGTCGAGCGCGTTCAGGGCCTCCTCGAGGGAGTGGGCGACGGTCGGAATGCCGGTCAGCTCCTCGGGAGGCAGGTCGTAGAGGTCCTTGTCCAGCGAGTCGCCGGGGTGAATCTCGTTCTGGATGCCGTCGAGGCCGGCCATCAGCATGGCGGCGAAGGTCAGGTACGGGTTGCCGGTGCTGTCCGGGAAGCGTACTTCCACCCGGTACGCCCGCGGGCTGCCGCCCTGGATGTAGGGCACCCGGATGGAGGCCGACCGGTTGCGCGCCGAGTAGGCCAGCAGCACCGGCGCTTCGAAGCCCGGCACCAGACGCTTGTAGGAGTTGGTGCTGGCGTTGGCGAAGGCGTTGATGGCCTTGGCATGCTTGATGATGCCGCCGATGTAGAACAGCGCGGTTTCGGACAGGCCGGCGTACTTGTCGCCGTGGAACAGGTTGCTGTCACCCTTCGCGATGGACTGGTGAACGTGCATGCCGTTGCCGTTGTCGCCCACCAGCGGTTTCGGCATGAAGGTCGCCGTCTTGCCGTAGGCGTCGGCGACGTTGTGCACGCAATACTTGTAGATCTGCACCTCGTCGGCCTTCTTGACCAGGGTGTTGAAGCGCACGCCGATCTCGTTCTGGCAGGCGGTGGCCACCTCGTGGTGGTGCACTTCCGCCACCAGACCCATGGCTTCCATGGCGGAGCACATGGCGGAGCGCAGATCCGCGGCGGAGTCCACCGGCGGAACCGGGAAATAGCCGCCTTTGATGCCGGGCCGGTGGCCCAGGTTGCCGCCTTCGAACTCCGAGTGGGACGACCAGGCCGCTTCCTCGGCGCCGATGCTGAAGAAGCTGCCGCTCATCTCCACCTTCCAGCGCACGTCGTCGAACACGAAGAACTCGTTCTCCGGGCCGAAGTAGGCGGTGTCGCCGATGCCGGTGGTCTTGAGGTAGGCCTCCGCCTTCTTGGCGATGGAGCGCGGATCCCGCTCGTAGGGCTGCATCGTGCTGGGCTCGACGATGTCACACCGGAGGTTCAGGGTGGTGTCGTCCCGGAACGGATCGATGACCGGCGTGCTGTCGTCGGGCATCAGGATCATGTCGGACTCGTTGATGGACTTCCATCCGGCGATGGAGGAACCGTCGAACATGAAGCCGTCCTGCAGGGCGTCAGCGTCGACGCGCGCCGCGGGAACCGTGGTGTGCTGCTCCTTGCCCTTCGGGTCCGTGAATCGCAGATCCACCCACTTCACGTCGTGGTCTTTGATCATCTTGAGTGTGTTGTCGGACATCGCGTTTACCTGCTCCTGCTGGTGAGTTCTGTGTTGTCGTCCTGTCGTCTCGTCGAAGACGCCGGCCGGCACGAACGGCGTTGCGGGCCGTGGCGTCGGGGCAGCATGACCGGAAATGGTCGAATTTGGCTCATCCTTTCCCCGATGTTCCCCCTTGGTGCGCAATAAGCATGCCACCGAAACATGGGCGTGGGGCTGGTGGTTCCGGGTTTGCGGGTACTCACCAATGCACTGTTTCGGGGCGGCTGGTGCGTCATGATTCCGCAATGCACCGTTATGGTGCGCAGGTACCGTTCAGAGTCCCGGCCCGCGGCCGCGGACCGGAAGGCTCAGCCCCGGTATCCCCCAGAGCACCGGGAAAATCAGTCTGACACACGCATGCGGATATGGAAATGCGCCTGGTCGGTGCCGCAGGCGTGGTCGCGGCATTCCCGGTCGTCGAGAAACGTGTGCCCGTGAACCCGGCACCAGGCGCGGATGTCGTGGCAGGCGCCCGGGTCGGTGGCGAGCACTTCGAGGCCGGTCCCCGGCGCCAGCTCGCGCACCCGGTCCTGGGTGCGGATCACCGGCAGGGGGCACAGCAGGCCCAGGGCGTCCAGGCGGCTGTCCGGCGCGCTCATCCGATGTGCCAGGCCGCCGGCAGCTCGTGGGCGGGCAGCGGCGCCACCTCCACGACCTCGCCGACGCCGCCGGGACGCTCGATGCTGACCTGCACCCGGTCCGCATCCCGGCCCTGGCTGTAGCGGGCCAGCACCCGGGCGGCGAGGGTCAGGTCGTCCGCCTCGGCGACACCGTCGACCAGGCAGATGGGGCCGCGGTGGGACACCGGGCGCAGCGCCGTGAAGCGCCGCCGGTAACCCTCCAGGTAGCGGTTCTCGCCCTCCTCACGGCCGAGAATCAGCTTGAAGCGCGGGTCGGGCCGCAGGTGGCGCCCGACCTTCAGCAGCATGATGTCGTCCAGGTCGTAGTCCCGCTCCCCCTGGGATTTCCAAAGGTCGGCGAGCTTGTTGGAATAGTCGGCGTTGGTGAGAAAACAGCACCCGCCGGCGGGCTGGGCCCAGTCCTCGAAGCCGAGCCGGCGGGCCAGCTCGATCTGCGGCTTGCGGTTGCGGCCGTGGAAGTCGTACAGCTCGTCCCGATTCACCCAGCCTTCCCGCTCGGGGAGGGTCTCCGGCAGATGCTTCGCGCACAGCGGCCGTAGCAGCCGGTCCTCGGCGCCGGATTCCCGGGCCACCAGGGGCAGGGCCTCCTTGCGCTGGCTCTTGGGGCGCTGGCCCATCACCTCGCCGGTGACGATGAAGTCGAAGCCGTGCTCCGCCATGAAGCTCCAGGCGAGCGCCTTGTTGACCATGAAGATCTTGCAGTCCAGGCACGGATTCAGGTGGGCGCCGTAGCCGTGCTTCGGGTTCAGCACGACGTCCTTGTATTCGTCGATGACGTCGACGATGTGCAGCTTGATGCCGAGCTGCTCCGCCACCCACAGGGCGTTGTTGCGCTTCGGCGCGGCGCCCTTGCGGTCGCGGATGGCGTGGGTGTGGCCCTCGACGCAGAAGCCGGTGTAGAAGTTCAGCCCCTCGACGTGGACGCCCTGATCCATGATCACCCGGGCGGCCAGCATCGAGTCGAGACCGCCGGAAATCAGCGCGACAGCTTTCCTCTGTTCGGTCATAATCGCCGCCCCTCGCGTCGGAGCGCTCGTCATAGCGCTCCCTCAGACAGGTCCCGAATCAACGGGCCGCGAAGTTTAGTAGGATCACCGAAGTGTCGCAAAGTGAGCACAACCCCCAGGCGTTGCGCAACGTCGCCATCATCGCCCACGTGGACCATGGCAAGACCACGCTGGTGGACCGCCTGCTGCAGCAGACGGGCACCATCGACCGGGAGGCCCAGGAACGGGTGATGGACTCGAACGACCTCGAGCGCGAGCGGGGCATCACCATCCTGTCGAAGAACACCGCCATCGAGTACGGCGGCTACCGCATCAACATCGTCGACACGCCCGGTCACGCGGACTTCGGCGGCGAGGTCGAGCGGATCCTGTCGATGGTCGACTCGGTGCTGCTGCTGGTGGACGCCGTCGACGGCCCCATGCCCCAGACCCGGTTCGTCACCCAGAAGGCCTTCGCCGCCGGGCTCAATCCGATCGTGGTGGTCAACAAGGTGGACCGGGCGGGCGCCGACCCCTACCGGGTGATCGACCAGGTGTTCGACCTGTTCGACTCGCTGGGCGCCACCGACGAGCAGCTCGACTTCCCGGTGATCTACGCCTCCGCCCTGCTCGGCAAGGCCGGCCCGGAGCCGGATCAGCTCGGCGACGACATGACCGTGCTGCTCGACGCCATCGTCGAGCACGTGCCGCCGCCGGCGGTGGACCCGGAAGGGCCGTTCCAGATGCAGATCAGCTCGCTGGCCTACTCGAGCTACCTCGGCGTGATGGGCGTTGGCCGCATCCGCCGGGGCCGCGTCGAGCGCAACACGCCGGTGGTCGTGGTGGCCCGCGACGGCAGCACCCGGCGCGCCCGGGTGCTGGCCATCCTCGGCTATCACGGCCTGGAGCGGGTGGAGCGCCAGGCGGCATCCGCCGGCGACATCGTCTGCGTCACCGGCGTCGACGACATCGGCATCTCCGACACCCTGTGCAGCCCGGACGCCGTGGAAGCGCTGCCGGCGCTGGTGGTGGACGAGCCCACCCTGACGATGATGTTCTGCGTCAACACCTCGCCCTTCGCCGGCCGCGAGGGCGACTACCTGACCAGCCGCCAGCTCAAGGAGCGGCTGTGGCGGGAGGCTTCCCACAACGTCGCGCTGTCGGTGAAGGAAACCGACGACCGCGACCGCTTCGAGGTGTCCGGCCGCGGTGAGCTGCATCTGTCGGTGCTGATCGAGACCATGCGCCGGGAAGGCTACGAGCTGGCCGTGTCCCGCCCCCAGGTGATCACCCGGGAGGTGGACGGCCAGGTCCAGGAGCCCTACGAGCACGTCACCGTCGACATCGAGGAGCAGTACCAGGGCAAGGTCATGGAGAGCCTCGGCGAGCGCCGCGGCGAGCTGCTGGACATGCAGAGCGACGGCCAGGGCCGCACGGTGCTGAAGTACCGGCTGCCGACCCGCGGGCTGATGGGCTTCCGGCCGGTGTTCCTGTCCATGACCTCGGGCACGGGCATTCTGACCTTCGGCTCGGCCGGCTACGGGCCGCGCCTGGACGTGGAGCTCGGCAACCGCAGCAACGGCGTGCTGGTGTCGATGGCCGAGGGCAAGGCCGTAGCCTACGCCCTGTTCAACCTGCAGAACCGCGGCCGCCTGATGATCGGCCCGGGCGAGGAGGTCTACGAAGGCATGGTGATCGGCATTCACAGCCGGGAGAACGACCTGCCGGTGAATCCGATGAAGGAAAAGAAGCTCACCAACGTCCGCGCCGCCGGCAGCGACGAGAACATCCTGCTCACACCGCCGGTGCGCATGAGCCTCGAGCAGGCACTCGAGTTCATCGACGACGACGAGCTGGTGGAGATCACCCCCGCCGCCATCCGCATCCGCAAGCGGTTCCTCAAGGAGCACGAGCGCAAGCGCGCCGGCAGCGCCCGGGCCGCCAACGGCTGATGGCGCCCGGGTGCCGCCGCCGATGACGCTCCGGGACCTGCACGCGGAATGAAGGCCCTGCTCCAGCGCGTCACCGAAGCCGCCGTCACCGTCGACGGCGAACGCATCGCGTCGATCGGCCCGGGGCTGCTGGTGTTCGTCGGCGTGCAGCCCGGGGACGGCCCGGAGGACGTCGACTGGCTGGCCGGCAAGGTGCTGGCCCTGCGTATCTTTCCCGACGCGGACAAGCCCATGAACCGATCGGTGACGGACGTCGGCGGCGAGCTGCTGCTGGTCTCCCAGTTCACGCTGGCGGCGGACACCCGCCGCGGCAATCGCCCGGGCTTCAGCACCGCGGCGCCGCCGGAGCAGGCGGAGCGGCTCTACGACGCCTTCGTCGCCGAGTTGCGCCGCCGCTGGGACCGCGTCGCCACCGGCCGTTTCGGCGCCGACATGCAGGTCTCGCTGATCAACGACGGCCCGGTGACGTTTCTGCTGGAGCGGTGACGGCCCGCCCGGCGGCGTCGGCCCCCGCTCCCCACCTCACCACCCCGTAGGAGCGGCCTCCCGGCCGCGATCCGGTCTGCCTCGACCTCGACCTCGCCGTGTCCGTAGGAGCGGCCTCCCGGCCGCGATTGGCGGGGCAGGCGAAAGTCGTCCGAAATACGGGATCGCGGCCGGGAGGCCGCTCCTACGAGAGGGGGGTCAGGGCGCCTGCTCGTTCTCGATGCGGGTCAGCCAGTAGTCGACGTCGAAATCCGGGTTGCCGGTGAGGTAGCGCCACAGCCGGGCCCGGTTGATGTATTCGAGGCGGGAGGTGTCCTGCTCGAACCAGGGCTCCGGGCGCGTGAGGATGGCGGCCACCGGATCGGCGGCCGCGCTTTCCGGCGCGGTCCAGAAGATCGGCCGCTGGGCAGGGCGCCCCGCCGGCGCCGGCAGGTCGCTGGTGTCCCACAGCCGCACCTGGGGTTCGGTGGGGCACAGGCGGATCTTGAACATGTAGCGCAGCCGGTCGGAGCGGTTCACCCCGCCGCCGTGCCAGATGCCGTGATGGAGCACCAGCACGGTGCCGGCGGGGCAGACCACGTGCTGCTGGCCGCGCACGTTCTGGTAGCGGGCGATGGCGGTCTCGCTCACCACCCGCAGGTGGGACCCGGGCAGAAACCGCGTGCCCCCCATGGCGGCGGTGGTGTCGTGGGGAAAGTACATGAGCTGGATGTCGAAGGCCCGGCGCGGGTCGATGGTGGAGTCCTGGTGGTAGTGCTGGGACACCGGCTCGCGGCCCTGGGCCCGGTAGAAGGCGGGCGGGTAGGTGATGTGCAGGAAGTGGTGGTCGAACACCGGCGCGTGGCCCACCAGGCTGGTGATGGCGCCGCGCACCTCCGGCACGTCCAGCACCGCACGCACCGGCGAGTCCGCGTCGTAGGCGTCGGCCAGCGGCGTGCCGGCGGCGACCCGCGGGATCACCGACTCGGCCAGAATGCGGCCGTAGTGCTCGCGGATGCTCGACACGGCGTCGGCGGGCACGTCGTGAACCTGCGCCAGGAACGCCGCGTTGACGTGGTCCGGCACCACGGCGTCGAGCCGCAGGAAGCCGCGGGCGGCGAAGGTCGCCATGTCGATCGTGCTCAGCAGCCGCTCAGCCATCGACCAGCTTCTCGAACAGGAATTCGTACTTGAGGTAGCCGGTGCGGAACTCGTCGCCACCGCCGTGGGGCAGCAGCGGGCTCGCCTGGATCAGCCGCCAGCCGTCGAGCAGCGCGTCGAGGCCGGTGTCGTAGGGCGGCTCGTCCGCGTCGCCGGCCATGCGCTGCGTTTCGCCCGTGCCGTCGTACAGCGACCAGGCCAGGACACGGGCGTCCAGGGCCGAGTTGTCCAGGCAGAGCACGAGCACCTGCTGACGCCTGCCGGGGGTCACGGGCCGCCGCCCGCGCGGACCGTCACCGGTCGCCGTCCGGGTCTGCGGCGTCGGCGTGGGCGGCCTCGGCCTCGGCTCGATCCTCCTCCTCCGCCTTGCGCCGGGCCAGCACCCGCGCCAGCGCCACGCCCAGCTCGAACAGCAGCCAGGTGGGTATCGCCAGCAGGAGCTGGGAGACCACGTCCGGCGGCGTGAGCAGCATGCCCACCACGAAGCAGCCCACCACGATGTAGGGCCGTTTGCGCGCCAGGGCGTCCGGGCTGGTGATGCCGGTCCACACCATCAGCAGGATGGCGATGGGCACCTCGAACGCCAGGCCGAAGGCGAAGAACAGCTTCAGCACGAAGTTGAGGTAGGCGTTGATGTCCGTCATCCAGGTGGCGCCCGTGGGAATGGTCTGGGCGAAGAACTGGAACACCAGCGGGAACACCAGGAAGTAGGCGAACGCCGTGCCGCAGTAGAACAGCACGATGCTCGACACCAGCAGCGGCAGCGCGAAGCGCTTCTCGCGGAAGTACAGCCCCGGCGCGACGAAGGCCCATGCCTGGTAGAGGATGAACGGCATGGCGGCGAAGATCGCGGTGAAGATGGCCAGCTTGAACGGCGTGAGGAAGGGTGACGCCACCTCGGTGGCGATCATGCCGGAGTTCTCCGGCAGGTGCGCCATCAGCGGCGCCGCCACGAACTCGTAGATGTCGTTGGCGAAATAGTAGATCGGCACGAACACCACCAGGACCACCAGCAGCCCGCGCAGTATCCGGCTGCGCAGCTCGATGATGTGGTCCAGGAACGGCTGCTCGTTGGTCTCGACCTGGGCGTCGTGCTCGCGGGGATCCTGCTTAGCCATGCCGGCGGTCGTCGTCCGGGCCGGTGCTCTCGTCTTTCGCCGGGGACGCCTGCGGGCCGGAGGACGGCTGCGCGGCGTCGGCTGCCGGTCGGCTGCCGGCGGCGGGCTCCAGGCTCGGCGAGGCCGCCGCCTCTCCCCCGGGCGTGCCGGCGCTGCTGCGCTCCGGCGCGGCCCGGCCGGGCGTCGGGGCGGCGCCGGCGTTCACCGAGTCGCGGACGTCGCGCTCGATGCGCTTCATCTCTTCCATCACCGCCTCGTTGTGGAGCTGGCGGCGCACCTCGTCCATGCCGATCTCGCGCTCGATCTCGGTCTTGACGTTGGTGAAGCTGCGCCGCATCCGCCCGATCCACAGGCCGAGCGTGCGCAGGGCCTCCGGCAGGCGCTCCGGTCCGATGACCAGCAGCCCGACGATGGCGATCAGGACCAGCTCGGGGAAGCCGATGTCAAACATTCGTGTCTTGTTTGCTCTCGGTCTTCTGCTGGGACTGGCTCACTTCGCCCTCGATGACGCGGGGGTCGTCGGACTTCTCCGACTTCTTCTCGTCGTCGCTGACGGCCTTGCGGAACCCCTTGATGGCGGAGCCGAGGTCCGACCCGAGGCTCTTCAGGCGCTTCGGTCCGAAGACCAGCAGCACGATCGCCAGGACGATCAGCAGCTCGGGTATTCCAAATCCTCCAAACATGATGCACTCCGTAGCTTGGCGCGCCGATTATAGGGATCGACGGGTGCCGCATTGTGACATTCGCGCGACATTCCGGCGATATGGGGCACTTTTTTCGCCGCTGCAGCGCCGCTGCACCGCCGGCGAGGCCGCTCCGGGTCAGCCGCGGCTGGCCTTTTCTGCGTGACCCGAGATGCCGAAGCGGTCGGCCAGGGTCTCCAGCACCCGCTGCGGGTCCTGGTCGAGATGCACCAGCATCACCAGCGTGTGGAACCACAGGTCGGCCACTTCCCCGGCCAGGTCCTCGTCCGGGGTGCCGGGCGTGGCGTCCTTGGCGGCGAGCACGACCTCGGTGGCCTCCTCGCCGACCTTCTCGAGAATCCTGTTCAGCCCCCGGGCGTACAGGGAGGCGACGTAGGAGTCGTCCGGGTCCGCGCCCCGGCGCGACCGCAGCACCTCGGTCAGCTCGCGGATGACGTCGCGTCGGGCATTGGACATGGCGCTGACTCCGATGGTTGTCCGGTGGATCAGGGGCGCAGCAGCAGCAGCGAGCCGACGGCGGCGCTCGCCAGCCCTGCGGCGGCGCCCAGGCCGGCATCGCCGGCCAGGGACTCGGCGATGGGCCCCCATAATAGAACGCCGGCGGCGACGATCAACGCGCCGCCGGCCACCCGCCGCGATCGCCAGCGGCGGTCGAGCCGGGTCAGGCGCCGGTCCAGCGCGGCGAGCGCGTCGTTCTGCCGGTCCACGGCCCGCTCGAGCTGGCGGAGCTGGGTTCCGGTGCGCGCCACCAGGGCCGGCAGGCGGGGGAGCTGGTCGAGTATCAGCGGCGCGTACTCGGCGAACTCCCGCAGCGCCGCGGCGGGGCCGACGTGGTCGGCCACCCAGCGCTCCATGAACGGCTTGGCGGTCTCCCACAGGTCGAGCTGGGGGTAGAGCTCCCGGCCCAGCCCTTCGATGTACAGCAGGGTCTTCTGCAGCAGCACGAGCTGGGGCTGGATCTCCATGTCGAATTCCCGGGCCGTGTCGAACAGCTGGACCAGGAACAGACCGAAGGAGATCTCGTTCAGCGGCTTGGCGAAGATCGGCTCGCACAGCTCCTTGATGACCCGCTCGAAGGCGTGGGGGTCGGTGTCCTCGGGAATCCAGCCGGACTCCAGGTGCAGCCGCGCCACCTCCGCGTAGTCCCGGTTGAAGAAGGCGAGCAGGTTGCGGGCCAGATAGTCCTGATCCTCCCGGGTCAGCGAGCCGATGATGGCGCAGTCGATGGCGATGTAGCTCGGATCGGCAGGGTCCGTCACGTCGACGAAGATGTTGCCGGGGTGCATGTCGGCGTGGAAGAAGTTGTGCTCGAAGACCTGGGTGAAGAACGTCTCGACGCCCCGGTCGGCCAGCTTCTTCAGATCGGTGCCGTGGGCCCGCAGGGCTTCCATGTCGCCGATGGGCACGCCGTCGATGCGTTCCAGCACCAGCACGTTGCGCCGCGTCAGATGCCAGTAGACCCGCGGCACGTAGAGCAGGGGCGATTCCGCGAAGTTGGCGCGCAGGCGCGCGGTGTTGGCGGCCTCCTGCTGCAGGTCGAGCTCCTGCAGGATGGTGCGCTCGTAGTCCTCGACCACCTCGGGCAGGTGCAGGCGCCGGGCCTCCCGGGAGTGCTCGTCGAGAAACGCCGCCAGCAGGCGCAGCAGCTCCAGGTCCTCGCGGATGATCCGGTCGATTCCGGGCCGCACCACCTTGACCACGACCCGGGTGCCGTCGGGCAGGCTGGCGGCGTGCACCTGGGCCACCGAGGCTGAGGCCATGGGGTCGAGTTCGAAGTAGCTGAACGCCTCCTCGATGGGGGTGCCGATGGCCTGCTCGACGATGCGTCTGGCCTCGGCGCCGGAGAACGGCGGCACGTGATCCTGCAGCCGCGCCAGCTCGTCGGCGATGTCCCGGGGCAGCAGGTCGCGGCGGGTGGACAGGAGCTGGCCGAACTTGATGAACACCGGTCCGAGCTGCTCCAGCGCCATGCGCAGGCGGGCGCCCCGGGATTCGGAACCGGCCGGAATGAGCCGGGCCGGGGAGGCTTTGAGCAGCCAGCGGTAGCGGGGCGGCAGCGGGCTGTCGGCGCCCGCGTCGCCCTCGAGCAGCGTGTCGAGCCGGTAGCGGCTGACGGTCCAGCCGACCTTGACCAGCCGCCGCAGGGCTCTCATGACGTGGCCCTGTGCCGCTCCACCGCCGCCACGCGGGCGCCGAGCCGGTCGATGCGGAGCTGCAGGTCGTCGAGCTCGTCGAGCAGGCGACCGAGCTGGCGGCGGTCGACGAATGCCCGGCCGGCCCCGGCGCGGGCAGCCTCTCCGGCGCCCTCGAAGGCGGAACGCAGTCCGGCCAGCGCCAGCTCGACGGTGCCGATGGCGGTTCGCGCCGCGTCGCCGCCGACGACCCCGGCCAGGGGACGCTCGAGGTCCGGCCGGAAGTCCCGCAGCACCGCGGTCAGCTCGCCGAGCAGCGTGGTGTCGCCGTCGATGGCCACGCCGGGGCCGGCGGTGCCGGCCAGCCAGGCCAGCAGGTCCGGCGGGCGGCCCCGCACGGCGGCGTTGGGCATGGCGTCCGTGCGGGTGAGCAGCCGCAGCCGGCCCTGATCCACGGTGACGTACAGGTTGCGGGCGGCCAGCGGCAGCTCCACGGTGAGGAGCACTACCCGGCCCTCCAGGGCCGCCAGCCTGGCCCGGCTGGTCGGATCGAGGGCGAGCCCGCGGTTGGCCAGATCGGCCAGCAGATCGGCGAGCACGGCGTCCGCGCCGGCGGCGGTGCCGGCGGCGGGGCCGGTATCGCCGGTCACGGTTTCACCCCGCGATGGATCGCCGCGATGCCGCCCACCAGATTGTGGTACTCGACGTCGCCGAAGCCGGCGTCCTGCATCATCAGCTTCAGCGCCCGCTGGGGCGGATGCACGCGGATGGATTCCACCAGATACTGATAGCTGTCGGCGTCGCCGACGATGAGCCGGCCGAGACCCGGCCAGGCGGACTGGAACACCGCGTAGGCGGATTCCAGCAGAGGGTTCTCCGGCTTGGAGAATTCCAGCACGAGCAGCACGCCGCCGGGCGTCAGCACCCGGGCGAGCTCCCGCAGGGCGGCTTCCTTGTCGGTGAAATTGCGCAGCCCGAAACCGATCACCACGCAGTCGAAGCTGCCGTCGGCGAACGGCAGCGCCTCGGCGGCGGCCTGGCAGAACTTCACCTGGGCCAGGCCCTGGTCGATCAGCCGGTCCCGGCCGACGCGCATCATGGCCGGATTGATGTCGGTGAGCACGACGCTGCCGGTCTCGCCCACGGCCCGGGCGAACAGGGCGGACAGGTCGCCGGTGCCGCCGGCCAGGTCGAGCACCCGCATGCCGGGCCGCACGCCGGACATCTCCACCGTCATGCGCTTGAACAGCCGGTGGCTGCCGAGCGACATGAGGTCGTTCATGACGTCGTAGCGCTCGGCGACGCGCTCGAACACGCCGCCCACCAGGCGGGTCTTCTCCTCCGGAGAAACCCGGCGGAATCCGAAGTCCACGGGACGATCCTGTGACACGTGCTGCCCTGTCACCTGCGGGAAATGAGGAGGGTCAGTTTACGCTCTGGGATTCCATTGGCCCACCGGAATCGCCGGCAGGCGCGAGGCGTTGGCGGCCTTGAGCTCGGTCAGGTAATCCTGCCAGTAGCGGTCCTGGCCGGCGCCGAGGTCGTGGAGGAACTCCCAGGCGTAGATGCCGGAGTCGTGGCCGTCGTCGAAGGTGAGCCGGATGGCGTAGTTGCCGACGGCCTCGATCCCGGTGATCTGCACGTGCTTCTTGCCGGTCTGCAGCCGGCGCTCCTCGGGGCTGTGGCCGCGCACCTCGGCGGACGGCGAGTACACGCGCAGCAGCTCGGCGGGGAGCTCGAACCGCTCGGCGCCGAACTGCACCTCGAGGACGCGTGATCTGCGGTGGTAGTGGATTCGGTCGGGGCGCGGCATCGTCGGTGTCCGGCTGTCTTCAGTAGGTCGGGCGGCGTCAGAGAATGTACCGCGACAGGTCCTGGTCCTTCACCAGGGCGGCAAGATGCTCGTCCACGTAGGCGGCATCGATCGACACGCGCTCGCCCTGCTGCTCGCTGGCCTGGAACGACACGGTCTCCAGCAGCCGCTCCATCAGCGTGTGCAGGCGGCGCGCGCCGATGTTCTCGGTGCCTTCGTTCACCTGCCAGGCGAGCTCGGCGATGCGGGCGAGCCCGTCCTCGGCGAACTCGAGCTCGACGCCTTCCGTGGCCAGCAGGGCCCGGTACTGCTCCGTCAGGCTGGCATTCGGCTCCACCAGGATGCGGCGGAAGTCGTCGGGCGTGAGGGCGGCGAGCTCGACCCGGATCGGCAGCCGGCCCTGCAGCTCGGGAATCAGGTCCGAGGGCTTCGACAGGTGGAACGCGCCGGATGCGATGAACAGGATGTGGTCCGTGCGGATCATGCCGTACTTGGTGGACACCGTGCAGCCTTCGATCAGCGGCAGCAGATCCCGCTGCACGCCCTCCCGGGACACGTCGGCGCCGGTGGTCTCGCCGCGCTTGGCGACCTTGTCGAGCTCGTCGAGAAAGACGATGCCGGTCTGCTCCACGGCCTGCACGGCCCGGGCCTTCACCTCGTCCTCGTTGACCAGCTTGGCGGCCTCCTCCTCGCGCACCTTGCGCAGGGCGTCCCTGATCTTCAGACGCACGGTTTTGCGCCGGCCCTGGCCGAGGTTGCTGAACATGCTCTGGAGCTGGTTGGTCATCTCCTCCATGCCCGGCGGCGCCATGATCTCCACGCCCATGGGCGTGGCGGACAGCTCGAGCTCGACTTCCTTGTCGTCCAGCTCGCCTTCCCGCAGGCGTTTGCGGAACAGCTGGCGGGTGCCGGAGTCCGCCGGCTTCTCCCCCTCCTCGCCGTGAAAGCCCGCGGCCCGGGGCGCCGGCAGCAGGGCGTTGAGGATGCGCTCCTCGGCCTCGTCGTCGGCGCGGTGGCGGACCTGCTCCATCTGCCGCTCCCGCTCCATCTTGACGGCGGCATCCGCCAGGTCGCGGACGATGGACTCGACGTCGCGGCCGACGTAGCCGACCTCGGTGAACTTGGTGGCTTCGACCTTGATGAACGGCGCGCCCGCCAGCCGCGCCAGGCGGCGGGCGATCTCGGTCTTGCCGACGCCGGTGGGACCGATCATCAGGATGTTCTTGGGCGTGACCTCCTCGGCCAGCTCCTCGTCGAGCTGCATGCGGCGCCAGCGGTTGCGCAGGGCGATGGCGACGGCGCGCTTGGCTTCCTGCTGGCCGATGATGTGGCGGTCCAGCTCGTGGACGATCTCCCGGGGCGTCATCAACGTCATGACGATTCCAGTACCTCGATGGTGCGGTTGTGGTTGGTGTAGATGCAGATGTCGGCGGCGATCTCGAGCGCCCGCTCGACGATCTCCCGGGCGTCCAGGCCGGTGTTCTCGGCCAGGGCCCGGGCCGCGGCCTGGGCGTAGGCGCCGCCGGAGCCGATGGCGATGACGCCGGATTCCGGCTCGATGACGTCGCCGTTGCCGCTGATCAGCAAGGCCGTGCTGGCGTCGGCGACGATCAGCATGGCTTCCAGCCGGCGCAGGGCGCGGTCGCTGCGCCAGTCCTTGGCCAGCTCTACCGCGGAGCGGGTCAGGTTGCCCTGGAACTTGGCCAGCGCGCCTTCGAAGCGCTCGAACAGGGTGAAGGCGTCGGCGGTGCCGCCGGCGAACCCGGCCAGGATCTTGTCGTCGTAGAGACGCCGTACCTTGCGGGCGTTGCCTTTCATCACCGTCTCGCCGAGGGAGACCTGGCCGTCGCCGCCCAGGGCGACCTGGCCGTCCTTGCGGACGCAGAGAATGGTGGTGGCGTGGGGCTGGCGCATGGGACTTCCGGGCCTGGCTGGATGGTGAACGGGTGTGGTGTCCGGGAAATAGTGGGGACGGGCCGGCGCCTTTGCAATGCGCTCAGGTCGCCGGCCGGGTCGTCCACATGGCGGCAATGTCCTTCTGCCGCAGGCGGGTGAGGGCGCGCTGCGCCTCGACGCTGCTGGTGTAGGGGCCGACCGTGACCCGGTACCAGCGTCCGGTCTTGATGGTGATGTCGCTGGTCTGGGCCGGCAGGTCCATCAGCAGCAGCGCGGCGCGCAGCCGCTCGGCGTCGTCCCGGGAGCGGAACGACGCTGCCTGCAGCACGATCTCCTCGTCCGGCGCGGCCTCGCTGCCGGCGGGCTCGCTGGCGTAGGGCTCCGGGTCGGCGGTCACCCGCGAGTTCTTCAGCAGATCGTCGAACTCGAAGGTGAGCTGGGGCGCCGCCACCGGCTCGGCAGCGGCCGCGGCGGCCGGGTCGTCGGCCGCGGCGTCGCGGCTGCCGACGA